>Ga0138256_10001523_pt1 | contig 25008 bp, 18 predicted proteins | sample KNB2016incub_MG_FD_105486 | JGI IMG/M metagenome (GOLD analysis project Ga0138256, IMG submission 105486) | Active sludge microbial communities from wastewater in Klosterneuburg, Austria - KNB2014incub_MG | ecosystem: Engineered > WWTP > Activated sludge > Unclassified | place: Austria...
CGCCATCCGCCGCGACCAGCTTCTGCTGCTGGGTCCAGGTGGTGCCGCTGCGGACAAATACATAGGCCGAGCCCTGGCTCGTATTAGTGCCTACGGTATCGGCAAATGCACCGACAACAGCCGTATCGCCGGAAACCGCAACGTTCGAGCCAAACGCGTCTTCCGCGACACCGTCAGCGGCCGTAAGCTTTTGCTGCAATGCCCAGGTTCCGCCGGTTCGAACAAAAATCGACGCAAATCCAGGTCCGCTAACGGCTCCGGCATTAGCGTTTGCGCCAATGATAGCCGTATTGCCCGCGACCCCGACGCTTCCGCCAAACTGGTCGCCCGCAGTGCCGTCCGCTGCTTCGATCTTTTGAACGCCGCCAAAGCTCGCCGCAGCGGCAAATGGCGCGTATTTTCGGCCCTCTCCACCGGCCTCAGTTCTGTTTGCTGCTGATAATGTTGTCAAAATCAGGCTGAAGCAAACGGAAAGGAGCGTCACGCTTTTAATGGTATATGGAAATACGGGAAATTTCCGATTCGATTTTTTCGAACGTTTTACGCTACTCATTTAATTCTCCAGAGCTAAACAATGTTTGCACTATGTTGTGTTAAGTATATACGCCGAGCCGCGTTCACGGCAACCATTTTTTCTGCATTTTTACAATATGTATTTAGAGGTGCAATTTGCCTGAAAAGTCTGGATTTTGTTGCAAGTTATTCCCAGTCAGCAGCAAAAAATAGGCGGCCTGTCCGGGCCGCCTATTTATTTGCGATGGACCAAAAACCTATTCTTGCCCGACAAAGTCAATGTCCGAAAGCGAATTGGCGACATTTACGACGCGCGACGCAAAGCGGTAGCGTTTCGAAGATACGCTAATAACGTAGGTTTCGCCGGCTTCGAGATCATCAAAACGATATAGTCCGAATGAACTGGTCGTGGTTGTCCGGCGATTGCCGTCTGCATCAGTGATGGTAACGGTAACATTTCGCAGCCCGCGGCCGTCAGACGTTAAGGCCCGGCCCGAAACAGCAACCCCGGCGGCTGTCGAGCCGACCTGAACATTACCAAGTTGGTAGGTCGTCGGCAATAGGGCACCTGCCAGGCTGGATACGCTCTGCGGTGTCGGAGCATTGCCAAAATTGACCGGTGTCAGGCCAAGAGGGGCACTGGCGGCAACATTAAAGGTCACCGTAATTAACTGGCGTGTGCCAGCCGCAAAATTGGCAGTCGAGTCCACCAAAACGCCTACATTGCCGGCCGCGACCTGGTTAGTGTTGGTACCCAGATTGGAACCTGCCGGCACTCCGCTGCCTAACGCGACCACGGGATTTGAGAGGATGGCCGGATTGAAATTAAAAGAAAAGCTCATCGAAGATTCGTTTCCGAGCGAATCCAATTGGAATTGAACCACAACCGTCTGTCCAGGCTGGGTTGACGCGTTTACCGCGCGGATGACGCGCGAACTCGGTTGGGCATTCGTACTTATGCCGGCAAAGACGATCAGGCTAAATAACACGGCAAAGAATGCAATAAATTTGCCACCCTTTCCGGAAATGGATTCAAGCGATTTTTTCATGATAAGATTCACAGCTCCTCAAAAAATTCAAAACTTTATTCTACGCTAGACGGGAACGGAATGAACGATCGGCCCATTCCCAAAAGGCGAGTCCACTGTTGCTTTTGTTGAAAGGTCGGATATTGAAATCCCACTCAAGGATTAGCTAAAACAGAGAACTTTATGATTGAGTCCACGTAGTATGACGAATAAAATTTTGCCCTATATCGGTAAAAAAGTAAAGGCATTTTCGGGCAGGCCGCGTTAATCGGCCGAATCAACAATTCGAGGATCAAAAAAACCTTGCCTAAATTTGGCAAAATGGTCATAATTCCAAATGTTTTTGCTCTCGATGCTATCTGGTTGATACGTCCGTCCGTATATCGTTGGCGATGCTTTCGGACCGGTTCTGAGAGTTGTTTGTGGTTTTGAAGCAGTTAAATTTTTAGTGTAGGACGCATCGCTGAATTTAAGGGAGATCACAGAATGGTCGTCCCGGAGTGCCTGCCTTGTTGCTTCTGAAAGACGTAGTTGACAGGAGAAATGGGAACTAAATTGTACGTCGGTAATTTGTCTTTTCGCGTGACGAGCGAAGATCTGCAGGAGTATTTTGGTTCTGCGGGTGTGGTTGATTCGGCGAACGTGGTTTACGACCGTGAAACAGGGCGTTCGAGAGGGTTTGGGTTTGTGGAAATGGCATCGGACGATGACGCCAATGCGGCAATCGCCCAATTTAACGGCCAGGAATACGACGGTCGAAATATGGTCGTCAACGAGGCTCGCCCACGGGAAGATCGTAGCGGCGGAGGCTATCGCGGCGGCCGTGGCGGCGACCGCGACCGCGGCGGCTATGGCGGCGGTGACCGCGGCTATGGCGGCGATAGCCGTTGGTAGTCGGTGAGGCAGTCAAAACCATGAGCGGTGGCGACATGGTTCATTATTTTCGTTTTGGCGGTTCGGACCTAATCAACCCTTCCGTTAAAATTCGCCAAAGCGATGACGATGTCGTCGGCGAGCGAGGTACGGTTGCGCGTAACGGCAACGCCATTCACAATTATAGAGACGATTAGCTGCTCTCCGGCCGCTGTCGTCATATAGCCGGAAAGCGCCGAAACTTGATCGATCGTCCCTGTTTTCCCGCGAAAATTGGCTTCGGCCCGTGTTCCTTTGAGCCGATTCGTAAGCGTTCCGTCAACGCCGGCGACCGTCAGGCTGTCGCGCCAGACCTGAGCATATTTGCTCTCTTTTGCCATATATGAATAGAGGGTCACGACGGCGGCTGGCGTTATCACATCGTGCCTGGACAGTCCGCTACCGTCATACTGGATTATCCCGTCGTCTGGAACTCCAATCTGTTTCAAGAAGGCCTTGACGGCGTCGAGCCCGAGCTTCGAGCTTTCCGGACGTTCTGGCGTTGGAAATCCCTTAACCCCGACAACTTCCTGATTTGCCCGCTTATTTTCTTCGAGTTTTTCGCCAAGTGTCCACAAAATTGTTTCCGTGTACATATTCTGGCTTGGCTTCATAGTTTTTGCGGCAACTACCGAAAAGGGCGGAGATTCCAGGGCCGTTAACTCGCGAGGCATGAGATCAGGTTGGCTCGTCGGGAATGATTCCACAACGCCCCGCAGTGGCACCAAGGGGTGATAATCCTGATTTCTGTATGTCGTTGCCCCACCGGTAACGACAATGCCTCGCTTTGCCAGCCTTTCCCTTAGGATTGCCAGAAAAAGATCGGCAGGGTGCGAAACAGTTATCGAATTGGAATATCCGTTATCGTCAGCCGGCATAGAACCACCGACCCACAGGAAATTCTGATCAATTTTCTTATTTACGGTGAGCTGACGTTTCGAGTTGACAGCCGACGTCCAACAAACATTTTCAACCCTAAAAAGCGCGTTTGGCGGCGATATTTTTACATTGCACGGCTCTCCGGCCTTGCCCGGTGTCACCAAAATATCGACAGCATTATCATTGAGCGGCAAAGCCGAAACCTCGGCCCCATAATATGGCTGCAAATCGTCCCACTCCCAGGTTGTCGGAATAGCAAAGCCGCGAAAATAGCCTTCATCGCCGACGAGGTCGCCCTCGACCCGCTTAATGCCTGCCGCCGAAATCCTATCGACCAGACGGTCGATACCTTTGTAATACGTTTCGGGGTCGGTTGGCGAGGTGCCAAAAAAGGCGGTCGAAATGGTGATATCGCCGCCGCCGACGATGCGCAGATCGCCTTTCAACACGCCATTTGCGTCGGGTTTGGGGCCAAATACGCGGGTTGTGAATTTGAAATCGGGGCCAAGTTTTTCAAGTGCCTCCGCGACCGTAAAATTCTTCATATTTGACGCCGGCATGAAGTATTTTTCTGAGTCCTGTTCGAAAATGACCTTTCCCGAATTCAACGACACGATTTTTACGCCGACACGTCCGCGCCTGACCCGCGGATCGAAAAGCCGCTGGCGAATCGTCGACTGCAGTTCCTCGATCGACTGAACGGTCAGAGGTGATTTTGTCGGTGTAGGCGTAGATGCGGGCGTTGGTGTCGGGCTGATGGCCGGCGCTTGCCGCGGCCGAGTCAGCGGGGTCGGTGTTGGAAACGGCTCTACCGAGTCTCCTGACCGGGCAGAAACTATAGTTTGTTGTGATGCCAAGGAGATCGCCGCAAAAAGTGACATTCCCACCGCAACGCTTTTCCACATTTTCATGAATCCGATTCTACAAGAAAACTGCCTGCCGCCAAAAGACAATGGCCTTATGGCCGGAGAGTACGACAAAACGGTTTCGGGAATTGCTTCCGAGTGTTAAAATCATTTTTTTAGTCGTTGTTTCATGCGCTCTACCAAGCTAGTCGTTATCGCTCTATTTACGGTCTTCGTAATCGCAATTTATGCGTTTACGCTTCGGATCGAACGGGTATCGGGAAATTCAACTCCAGTAGCGATTTCCTCGCCGACGGGCGTCACCGCTTCGGATGGCGACTATGCGACTAAAATTGGCATCCATTGGGACGCTATGCGCGGGGCGACACTCTACCGAATTTTTCGAAATACAACAAATCTGAGTGCCGGGACTGTCGAGGTTGGATCAACCCCGGCCAACTATTTTTTTGATACGACACCGATTGCGGGTCAGACTTATTTTTATTGGGTGCGAGCTGACAATGGCGGCGAGCAGAGCGGATTGGGCGGTCCGAATCAGGGAACGCGAGCGGTCGGGTTGATCGCACCCGGGCCGTTTGCGCCGCTTGACCCGCCGCCGGCACCCGCGGGGAACGATCTGACGGCCGCCAAATCATACCTTGGCAAGACACTTTTTTGGGACGAACAATTATCATCGACCCGGACCGTGGCATGCGGAACGTGCCATCGACCGGCGGCAGGCGGTTCCGATCCGCGAACAGCGGTCAATTCGCAACGATCGACAAATCCGGGTGTTGACGGTGCTTTTGGTACTGCCGATGACGTGTTTGGCTCGCCCGGAGTTCCGCAGAATCTGCCCAATGGAACGTATGAGCCGCAAGCATTCTTTGGATTTAATGAACAAGTCACTGGCCGCAAGTCACCGTCATATTTGAACAGCGGATATTCCAGCAACGGCCTTTTCTGGGATGGACGTGCGAGCGATATTTTTCGCGATCAGTTGACCAACAACATAATTCTTACATCTATGGGATCGCTTGAAAGCCAGTCTGCGGGGCCGCCAGTTTCCTCAGCGGAAATGGCCCACGGCGGCCGGAATTGGACCGAAGTCGCGGAACGGATTCAAAGCTCAAAGCCGCTTGCTCTGGCGACAGACGTGCCGACGGCACTGGCAACGTGGATCGACGGCCGCACCTATCCTCAGCTTTTTCTGGAAGCGTTTGGAACCGCTGATGTTACGCCGGCTCGGATTTCGATGGCCATTGCCTCGCACGAACGAACCCTTTTTTCCGACAACACCCCACTTGACCGGTGGGCCGCACAAATCGAACCATTAACCGTACAGGAAGAGGCGGGCCGCTCTCTATTCGTCAATCTGCAATGCAACACATGTCACGACGGTGCGCTCCTGAGCAACAATCAATTTCACAATATTGGTGTTCGTCCCGCTGACGAGGACAAAGGCCTCGGCGGAGTAACGATGGACCCGGCAGATAATGGCCGTTTTCGGACGCCGACTCTGAGAAATGTTGAGCTGCACGCACCTTATATGCACAACGGCCGGTTTGCAACGTTAGAAGAGGTTATAGATTTCTATGATCGCGGCGGCGATTTTGATGCACCTAACATTGATCATGGCGTAATTCACCCGCTCGGCCTCTCGCCTGAACAAAAGGCAGACCTTGTCGCCTTTATGAAACGACCGCTGACTGATCAGCGCGTAAAGAACGAGCTACCGCCGTTTGATAGGCCGGGACTATATACCGAATCCGTTCGCGTTCCGGTCATAACGGGCTCTGGACGGGCGGGAACGGGATCATTCACGCCCGGAATAATCGCGATTTCGCCGCCGCTGGCCGGTAACCCGGACTTCACGGTTTCCGTATCGGGTGCAATGGGCGCCTCCGCCGCTGTTCTGGTCATTGACGAAGTTGACCCGGGCGTCGGCACCACCGTCCCCGCCGCAGGATCACTGGCGCGAATTACGACCACTACTCACGGATCGGGCGCGGGGAACGGGTGGGCCTCGGTCAGCGTCACGATTCCCGATTCTCAGGCTATTGGCCGCACTTATCACGCACGCTGGTACGTGCAGGACCCGGGCGCGGCAAATGGATTTTCCGTCTCGCAGGCGGCCCGTTTTACGGTCTTTGGCACAGTTCCTTTGGTTGATATGTCCGGACGGGTTTTTACGCCGAGCGGGCTTGGCTTGCGAAACGCGATAGTTACACTGACCTTTCCCAACGGACAAGTCCTGCGCTCCGTCACCAGCTCATTCGGAGTTTACGGATTCTTTAATTTGCCGGCCGGGTTTAGCTATACCGTCGGCGTTTCGTCGAAAAGATATCGCTTTGCCGCCCGCGTTGTTACACCGGCCACCGATCTAACAAACTTCGATTTCACGGGCCTGGAATAATCCGAACCGCTTGCGTAAGCAGGAACTCAGGTCAATAAGCGCGATAAACAGATACCGCAGATCAACTCGTGTTGATCTGCGGTATCTGTTTATCTGCGGTAAATTTTCCGAATTGGTACAGCCCGCCCGCAAAGGCAGGCGGTTCTGACAGAGATTACCAGCGAACCGGCCTGATTTCGGGGCCGATCACGTGGTTACCGGCGATGATCTCAGGACGGCCCGATAGCCCACGGCTCGAATCATCAACACGGTATTGATGTGCGGCATACCAGATGACGACGTCCGAATCCAGGACAGATTCATTGTTTACCCACGGGGCCAGGTTGGCTGCCGCAGAACCGCTGTTTGGGTCGTCGATCTCCAGCGGCGACCCGGCCGTTCCCTTAAATTGCATCAGCCAAAAATCACCGCGGCCAAAGTTATCGATAAGGTTACCCGAGGCATCAGTAACTGTGCCATCATTCTTATTCGCCGTAATTGAATATGTTTCACCCGAAGTTGAGTTCCTGATCGCAAAGCCACGATTGGTCGAATAGTTCCGGAACATTGCGAGTTCGTTTGTGATCGGGTCCTTTAATTTTCGCGAGCGGCCAAGTTCAAAAACCTTATTGGTCGGTGTAACGATATCAAAGTCGAAGCGCCAGTAAACATGGTGATTGCGCGGTGCACAAACGCACGAACTGGTCGTCGAGCCAAAGCCGTATCGCGGCCGAATGACGCCGCTCGGCAGAAATCGCCATTCCATAATATAGCGATACCAGCCGGCGTTCATCTCGGTAACGAGGACGAGTTCGGTGCCTTCGCCATTATCCTGCTGATATACCGCGACGCCTTGAAAATTGCCAGAATCATTGTGCGATTCGACAGAGGTTGTAGCGATTTGCCCCGTGGGCAGGACGGCAATTCCGCCGTTTGAGCCATTTGGATAGGTCACGCCTGATGTCGGAATCGAAAAATAGCCTTCGCTGTATTGCCAATCACGATAGGGTCCGCAGACATTATTAATATATTGCACATTCAGGACCGGCGCGTGGCCGCGTTTGAGAACGGATTTGCCCTTAAACTTAACGTCTCGGACCTCGATGCCCGACCTTTCGCTGGAGTTTCCAGATGAGGCCGACGGCCGGATCACCAGCATTTCCCAGATTGCCGGGTCACCGGGAGCATTTCCCGCAACGGTCAGGCTGTATTGGCCAGCCTGCCCGGAACCGGTCGATCCCTGGCCGGCACTCGGGATGCCGCATGCATCGGGTGCCGCACGCGAGGTCGGCGGAGCATTATTTTCGTAACGGATAACGCGGTTGTCTTTGAAACTGACGCCAACAATGTAGTTTTCGCCTGTGGCAGTATTTGTTACGCCGACATTTACGAGCCTTACGCCGTCGAGATTTGAAACGCCGGGCATCGATTCGTAAAGCTCGAGATTTTTGGTCGCCGCCAATTTCGAAAACTCGCTATCCCCGCGAACGAGGTCATAGGCCTCTTTTATTTCATCACCGCTGACGCCCGGGTCGAATTCGAAGGAGTTTGCGGTTATTGCTTCGCGGCCCGCAAAATCGCTCTCGGCGAGAATCGCCTGGTCCATCGAGTAGTTATAAAAGATGGCCCGAAAATGTGTCGGCGGCAGCGAAGGGCCGCTTTTTGCCTCGTCCGAGACATTAACATATTCAAACGCAACCAGCCGATATTTTGACCCGCGAAGCAGGTTCTGCACCTCCTGGCTGTTCTCGGCCCGCCGCTTCGCAGCGTCAACGTCGGCCTGTGTCGGCCCCCAGTTTTCGACCGTTATCTTGTATGGCTGCGAAGCACGCGAGGTTTTACGCCCCGCCGCCTCATTGGCGACAATCAGGCCCGCCGAAACGAGTATCAAACAAAAAAGAGAGCCGATCCGGGCAATAAGCTTGTTCATAATGGTTTCCAAAAATCGAGGTTGTCTGTAAAGCGCGTGAGTCCAAAAAGCCGCGTCAGCTAGTTTGTAAAGAATCCCACTTTTCGGTGTTTTCGTCAACAATTGGCCCTCAATACGGCCGCCCGCCCCGACGCACTTGACATTTGTTTTTTTTTTGCTAAGTTGCTCGCGGTCAAGAAGCAGTCTTGTTATAGGCGCCCGCGGTTGTTCACCTCCCGAGGTCAAACAACCTTTCTGTCCAATTGATATTCCCGCTCTCCAAATGAGCAGAAAGGAAATGGCGTGATAGTTAAGTAGTGGGTACAGCGCCCTTACAAGAAACTGGGTGTTTGCAGACTTTAACAATTTCGAATTGCGGAGTGAAAACTTTGCCAACGGAGTAGAAATTCATCATAGGAGATCATAATGAGATTTTTATCAAAATTTGGATTTTCGACGTTTTTACTCATGGGTTGTGTATTTATTGGAAATGCGCAGGAGAAGTTCCGAACAGTCGACGAATCGGATCCAGCATTAACATATAAAAACACTCCTGTTGCCATAGTTAGGCGGGAGTTCCGAGGAAAACCTTTTTCCAAGGGCGAGCGACTCCAAGGTAGCAAGCATTGGTTGCCAGAAGTAACTCTCGTTATGAAAAACAAATCGGCTAAGACAATCGTGTACCTTTATGTTGATTTGGTAATCGAAAAGCAGGGCAAAATGTCGGCAACCACAAAACTCTCGATTCCCTTGTCGTTTGGGAATCCACGGGTACCATTAGAAAAGATTTCCCCTGACGGCAAACGAACCAACTCGATAAGAACAGGCGATATCGTACGGCTCTCCGTCAGCGAAGCCAGTATGGCTTACTGGAAAGAATACCTCGCCGAAAACGACGCCGAGGATTTTGATCGCGTCGCGGTTGACATTCGTTATGTCCACTATGACGACGGCACCGGATGGACGATGGGATTCGAAACGCGCCAAGATCCGGATGACCCAAGCAAATGGAAAATAGTCAATCCAAATAAAAGAAGTCCCATATCCAATTTCCATAGATGGTTTTCTAGGTGGATAAGCATCATTGTCACACCGTCTGGGTCTCCGGGATCGCCGCTCCTATTAACGACGTTGGGGCCGGCCATTTCAGGCCTAAAAATTGAGGGTGTCTGAAAAGACGGAAGATTGTGAACAAACAGGATATTTGGCCGCAGATTACGCAGATTAAAGCCAATAAAGACGGATAATCTATTAAAAATCGGTTCAAATCCGCTTCATCTGCGTAATCCGCGGGTAAAATTCCTTTCCGTTCAGATCACGTTTCAGTTTTTCAGACAGCCTATTTTATCGTGCATACGGTTTCGCTATGTGATTCGGGCCGAACTATCTGGCCAACGAAACGTTACTATTTACATTTCGAATACCCGCAATCTCGGCATGAGTCGCAGCCGGAGGCGTGTTCGAGCTGGCCGCCGCATTCGGGGCATTCGCCGATCATGCTGGACATTGTGGTTTCGATGGCCGACGTTTTGCCAATGGCACGATTTGATTCGGGCATGCCGTTGAGTCGGCGGTGCACGAGCAGCAGGCACTCGGCAACGGCTTGTTCTGGCGAGGTTAGCAGCCGCTCGTTAAACCAAACAGCGTGGGTCGAAGTGACTTTGTTCAGGCTGTGAGCTACTTCGCGAGCATCAAAACCGCCACGGAGCATTTTTGACGCGAGCAGCCCGACCCCCGGCGAGATCGGGCCGGCACAAAAGATCTCACGGATGGTGTTGCCGTCGTGATTGACCGTAACGTATAAATTCTGTCCCTCAAACGGGATCCGCCAGGTTGATCCCTGCAGTTCGCGCGGACGCTCAACCCGCAGGAAGTCGGGAAGTTGGGGAGTTGAGGAGTGGATGAGTGAAGGAGTCGAGGCGGAAACAGACGTCATCCCGACTCCTTCGTTCCCCAACTCCTCTACTTTCGCTTTCTCCTCGACTTTCATTGCATTCAAAACCTGCCCCTCACGGCTGCCGTCACGATAGTAGCTGACGGCTTTGCAGCCGAGTTCGCGCGCGAGGTGATAAAGTTCATCGACCGACTCGACGGTGTCATTTCTTGCGCCGTTGCAGGTTTTTGAGATGGCGTTATCGACGTGCTTTTGGGCGGCTGCCAATACCTTTACGTGCTCTATCGATTTGATCGACATCGCCGAAATAAAATGCGGCGGCAGGTCGGCCTCGTGCTCGACGACGTATTCGGCGGCGGCTTTTATTGAGGCTTCGTTTGTCTGATCAACCTCGACACCGAGAGCCTCAGCGGCCGGCGTATGAACGTATGTCCGGGTTCCGAGCGTGTCCTGACGAACGTATGCCCACGAGAAGTTTGGCTCAATGCCTGACGAAGTTTCGGCCACGAGCGAGATCGTGCCAGTTGGAGCGATGGTCGTAACCTCGTAATTTCTCGGGGTGAGCGGAATATCGCGCGGGATGCCGAGATCGTCATAGATAAACCGGGCATAAGCCTCCTTATTGGCTTCGAATTCTGGGAATACGCCCTTTTCCTTGCCTAACCGCAGCGATGCCAGCCACGATTCGCGGCGGACAAAGCCCATTACCTTTTCCATCAGATCGATCGAAGCGTCGCTGCCGTACGTCACGCCCATTTTCAGGCACAGATCGGCAAATCCCATGATTCCGAGGCCGACTGGGCGTGTACGTTTTACGACATCATCGATCTCAGGCAGCGGAAAGTAACCGGCGTCAACGACATTATCTAGAAATTGCGTGCAAAGCTGCGTAACGCTCGACAGCCTCTCCCAATCGACGATTCCTTCGCCGTCCAGGTTTTTAGAGAAAAACTTGGCGACATCAATTGAGCCAAGATTGCACGAATTATTAAAATGCAGCTGCTGCTCACCACATGGATTGCAGGCATAGATTGGCCCCATCGATTCCATCATGTGGTTGTGGCGGTTGACCTCATCAATAAAGATGATTCCAGGCTCGGCATATTTGTGGGCCGAGGCGATAATGCGGTTCCAGATGTCGGGAGCGAAGACCATTCCCGGGGCCGGCGGTTCCTCAATAATACAATCTGACAGATCTGCGGTTTCAAATGCCAGCCGATCGGCAAACGTCGCTGTGGAGCCATCGGTGCGGCGATAGACGACATAATCCTGTCCTGTCGCAGCGTCGTGGACCGGCTGGTCCCACGGCTCATCCTTAAATTCGGTCCGGAACCACTCACCCGCATCGACCGCATCCATAAATTTGTCAGTCACGGTGACGGAAATATTAAAATTCGTGAGGCTTGTCTGATCGTTCTTGGCATGGATAAAACGCAGAATGTCAGGGTGCATCACACTCAGGATGCCCATATTTGCGCCGCGGCGAACGCCGCCCTGCTTAACGACCTCGGTCGTCTGGTTGACGATGTTCATGAACGAGACCGGGCCCGAAGCTACGCCGCGAGTAGAGTTGACCATCGAGCCGGCGGGCCGCAGAAATTCATAGGTCATGCCCGTTCCGCCGCCCGTCTGATGAATTATCGCGACGTTTTGCGCGTGTTCCATTATGCCCTCGATTGAATCGGGGACATTCAGTACAAAACAGGCGGCGAGCTGGCCCTTGGGCTTACCGGCGTTGACGAGGCAGGGCGTATTTGGAATAAATTCGCGCGCCAGCATCACGGCCGTCATTTCGTTGTAAAACAACTTCTGCTTAAATGGCTGCGTCTCGGCCGAGGCAACGTGCCCCACCACACGCCGGACGATGTCGTTCCAGGTTTCGAGCGGTTCGCCCTGGGCGTCCCTTAGCGAGTAACGTTTGCTGACTACTTTTTGAGCATTGAGGCCGAGCGGGGCAAATTCGCGGGCCGTGACCGTGCCAGTCCCCACGCCGTTTTTATCCAGAAAACTGCTGATCGCCGACTCAAAAACTGTGCTCATATAGACACGTCTCTCCTTAAAGTTTGATGACAAAGACACGGCTGCAAACGTAATACCATTTTAACATTCAAACCGGTATTTGGAAACGTTAGCTTTGCGGTCGATTGTATGGAATTGAACTGAAGAGCGAACCAAAAACCATCCTCAATTGAAGGCAGTCTAATCGAGATTTTTGCAGATGTCAAGATTTTTCTTTACACAATATGTTGTGCTAATTGTCGCCGTGACAACAATTGGGCGTGTAAGTTCAAGTGCCGGTTTAGGTTACGGCATTTGACTTTGTTGTAAAAATTTCTCGAAACTAAAAGCATGGACAAATTGGTAATCGGAACGGCCGCGGACGACACGATCAGGCTCATTGCGGCGGTTACAAACGACACCGTTGCAGAGGCGGTCCGGCGTCATCAGACCTCACCGACGGCCTCGGCCGCGCTTGGTAGAATGTTGACCGGGACCGCCCTTTTGGGCGCGAGCCTGAAAGAGTTTGACCGGCTTACGGTGCGCATCGACGCGGACGGCCCGGTTGGTGGGATTTTCGCCGAAGCCAACAACGCAGGCGACGTTCGAGGGTACGTCCGCAACCCCGAAGCCGACCTGCCCCCGACGGCGAGCGGAAAGTTTGACGTTAGCGGCATCATTGGCAGCGGTATGTTTCATGTGATTCGTGAATCAGGCTTCGAACTGGGACTGCATCGCGAACCTTACATCGGGTCGGTGCCGATCACTTCGGGCGAGATTGCCGAGGATTTTGCATATTATCTTGCCAAATCCGAGCAAATCCCGTCGGCTGTCCTGCTTGGCGTATTACTGCAGAATACCGAACCATTTGTCACGGCATCGGGCGGCGTCATGATCCAAATGATGCCCGGGGCAAATGATCACCTTGTAACCATGATCGAGGACACCGTTTGCCGTGCTCCGCACCTGACATCGGTCATTAAAGACGGAGCAACGCCCGAAGACTTGCTCCGGCTAACGCTTGGAATCATTGATTTTGAGATACTCGATGAACGCAGTGTTCAATTTAGATGTACGTGTTCATCGGAACGGGCCGCATCGATGATCGCGGCACTGGGCCGCGCAGAAGTCGAATCAATGCTTGCCGAAGACAAGGGAGCGGTGATGACCTGCGGGTTTTGCAATGAGACCTATCGATTGGATGAAACCGAGCTGACAAAGCTGGCGGCCCAGCTTTAGTTTTTTCTTTTCCCAACAAAAACCGGCTGTGTCCATGCGAGTTTTCCGTTTGATTCAAACACCTTGGCGCGGACGTAGCCTTCAGAACCGCGGATATTGTACACGGCTGGATTTTCGATTGTTGACCTTAGGACCTTACCGCCGCGGCCGATAAACTGGACCGTGTATTTGCTCCAGCGTTCCATTTTGATATCGATTTTTATGGCCCGCGCGTCCGCTTGATAATCCGTCAGTTCAACACCGGTCGAGGCATAAAAATCGCCGCGGTCGAGTGCGGCAAGGATCTCACCGGCTTCGAGCTCCTTCGCTCTTACGTAGATCCATGCTTGCCCGGGCGTTGGAGCACTCCGATCACCAAGCCGTTTGAAGTAATGCGAATCGTCATCGGCGATGCCGTAAATTACCTTGCCCGCCGTTAGCAGCGTATCCCATATCGCTTCCGCACCCGGCGAGCCGCCGCCGCCGAGATTGTTGACGAGCGGATGGCCGTTGTGTATTTCCATCAGCGTGACGTTTGTCAATTTCAACAGGTCGGCGGCAGTCGCAGCCCAGCCAAAATTCGGATGATTTATTTGCGGAACACCGCCGCCGGCGCGGACCATATCGATATTTTTCTGATAGTTTTCGGTTACGGTTTGGCCCTTTTGCGGCCTTACTACGCTTCTGATGCCGAGGGCGTTAACATGGTGAGGCTTCTTGTTGAGACTGTCAGTGATTTCCTGTGCCTGTATGACGAGAAACTGCCCGGGTTTTGCAAAAGTTTGATTCAGCGGTTCGACCGGCGTGATAAATTCATGATCGGTGAGGAAAAGAAAATTATAGCCATGGTCGGCGTACCATTTAACAATTGCGTCCGGAGCTGAATCGCCATCGCTATTGTTTGTGTGCGTATGAGTGTTGCCGCGAAACCATTTGTACGTTGCCGCGGCGGGTTGGGAAAACGCGACTGCCGCGCAAATTGAACCCGTGGCCAGCAAGATAAGAATACGTTGTAGCGTTTTCATTTTTGTATTAACCGTCGCAGCTCGTTGTATGCATGCTGATAATAGACCAATGCTTCGCCCGGAGCGGTCCGGGATTGCTCGATTTGAGCTACAAAGATAGAGTGATCGCCGCCGTCAAAAGTATTCACGATACGGCATTCGAGATTTGCGAGCGTGCCTTCAATGACCGGAATTCCTGCGATCCCGGGCCGATATTCCACGATACCGAATTTGTTGTCAATTGGCGTCGCAAAATGCTCGGAAAGGTGGCTCTGCGATTTGCTGAGAATATTGACTACAAAGGCGCCCGATTCGCGAAAGGCGTAATGGCTGGCGGTAATTTTTTCGATGCAGATAAGCACCAGCGGCGGCGATAGCGAAACAGAACAAAATGCAGAAACCGTCAATCCATGAAGGTTGCCGGCGGCATCTATTGTAGTGACTATGTTTACGCCGCTGGCAAAACACGCCAGGGCATTTCGAAACTCGCTTTCGGATATGGGCATCTTAAATCAGCAATCTACATTATCATTACCGGAATCGCAAAAACACTTGTTTTGATAATTACATGTCAATAACCCATAATTTTTCATCAGTGACATCTCTAAACGTTTTTTTTGAAGAAGTTCGCCAAAGTGTTGAGAAATGCCTCGACGATTTGATTCCACGATCTAACCTTGCACCTGAGCGGCTGCACGAAGCCATCCGGTGGAGTGCGATGGCCGGTGGAAAGCGGATTCGGCCGGCTCTGCTAATAGCAACCGGCCGGGTATTTGGAGCGCCGCCGGGGTCAATGATTCGCACCGCAGCGGCGGTCGAAATGATACATACATATTCGCTGATCCATGACGATCTGCCCGCAATGGATGACGACGATCTGAGACGCGGAAGGGCAACATGTCACAAACAATTTGATGAGGCGACGGCCATTCTGGCAGGCGATGTTTTGCAGACGCTTGCGTTCCAGGCGATCGCCGGTGATGAGAATCTGACGCCGGCGACCCGCGTGCGCTTGATCTCAATCCTGGCCGAGGCGTCGGGAACTCCCGCGGGAATGGTTGCGGGCCAGCAACTCGATCTCGACGCTGAGGGCCACGATATTTCTGGTCCCGAGCTTGAACAAATCCATCGCTTAAAAACCGGAGCTCTAATTACTGCGGCCGCAAAAGCCGGAGCGGTAATTGGAGGGGCAAGTGACGCCGAACTTGAAGCTATCGAGCAATATGCGGCCAAGCTTGGTCTGCTGTTTCAAATTACTGATGATCTGCTAGATGTCACGCAGGAGACTGGTGTGTTGGGCAAGACTGCGGGTAAAGATGTCGCTGCCGAAAAGGCAACATATCCGGGCCGATACGGTATCGAAGCCGCATCGTCAAAAGCCGCATCGGTCTGTGACGACGCACGGGCCGATCTGCTGCCGGTTGACCGCGACACCCAAATGTTAACTGCGATCGCAGAATTTGTGCTTCATCGGACCCGTTAACGCGGAAAACCGCGCTTATTGCTCATTTTCTAGCTGTTGGCTGGATGAGCGAAACGAACCGTAACAATCGAATAAATATCGCAAAGGCTGCAGCCGTTTCGGCGGCCGTGGTTTTTTTGTACGCGACCGTCCTCGCGAAACTTGGGACGGACTGGTGGACGGATGAGAATTATTCTCACGGCCTGCTTGTTCCGTTCGTAATAGCACTCATCGTCTGGAAGGACTGGGACGCGATCAAAGCCCGAATTACTAATGCAAATGTATGGGTGGGCGGGGTGCTTGTCAGCCTGTCGCTAATGCTCTATTCCGCCGGAACGCTGGGTGCCGAGCTTTTTACAACACGTGTATCGCTTGTGCTGCTGATTGCGGGAATTTTGACCTATTTATTCGGCCTGCGCGTAATTAACATTCTTGCTGTACCGTTTGCCCTGCTCCTGCTTGCTATCCCAATCCCACAAATCATTTTTAACCGAATAGCTTTTCCGCTGCAAATATGGGCGTCGCAGACGGCTGTGTGGGGAATACGTGTGTTTGAGGTGCCGACGTTGCGGAAAGGAAATGTTATCGACATATTGCCGCGAGGGGCGACACAGACAATCTCGCTCGAGGTTGTAGAGGCTTGCAGCGGGATTCGTTCGCTAATGACGTTGGTAACGCTGGCGCTAATACTCGGATATTTTACGCGGCGTGATGAGGGTGGACGCTTTGCAAATCTATCCGGCCCGGATTTCCTGCGAACGGTTGTTTTGATGGTGTTGGCTGTGCCGATTGCCGTTTTGACAAATGCCGCACGCGTAACGGCGACCGGTGTCATGACCTTTTATTACGGCAAACAGGCGACCGAGAGCACCTGGCATGATATATCAGGGTTTGTTGTTTATGTTGTCGCCCTCGCCTTGCTTGTCTGTTCTAATTGGCTGCTTTCCAAGGCGATTCGGACCAGGCATCTCGATTCATTTGTTAGCGAATCCTTTATCTCCAACACCAGAAAAATCCCATCGATTGCACCCTTGATGGTTGCGATTCTTATAGGCGGCATTGCAATCAACTGGTTTGCAAATCGGGGTGAGGCCGCAATCGGCCGAAAGGACCTGACTGAATTGGAAACAACAATGGGCGAATGGCGGCAGCAGGGAAACGAGATCCGGTTTGATCCGGCTGTCGAGGCTGTGCTGCGGACAACGGATTACACAATGCGGCAATACGGCTCAACGGACGGACGAACGGCTAACCTGTATGTTGGCTATTACGCTTCGCAACGAAGCGGCGCGACCTATCACAGCCCGCAGAATTGTTTGCCGGGCGCCGGTTGGGTAATGAAGGACCCGCAATTGATCGAGATAATCCGATCTGACGGCAGCAAGTTTAAGGCAAACCGTTTTATCGTCCAAAATGGCGTCTATAACGAGGTCATGATCTACTGGTACCAGGGACGCGGTCGAATTGAGGCGAGTGAATATCTCGACAAGGTTAATACCATCTGGGACAGCGTGACCCGCAGCCGCAGCGATGGTTCGCTCGTCCGCGTAATGACTGCAGTCGGTTCAGACGAGACCTCGGCGGTTGCGGCGGCGGCCGACCTGGCGGGAAAACTTGCCGAAAACCTTGATGCTTTTGTGCCGGAATAAGTAGAGCCGATACTTTGTTTCCAAACCTACGCCCCGGAATTCAACGCCCAAACCCACAAAATTTCTGAAATCAACACCTTATTGATTGTATTTCTCAAGTGCCGGTAAGAAAACGGCCTTGGCAATTGCTAAGTATTTGAAATCAGTATTATTTGCGTGGGTCTGGGGTTGTTTTGTTCCCGGACCGCCAAGGTGCTCGCGAACAGAAAGTAACGGCCAATGCCCCCGGCGGTTGCGATCTATCCGAGCAGGAACAATTTATCATTATGCGATACCGAGAGTGCCGAAATTTTCGCAGCCGTTTGGCTTTTCTTTCCATTTTCCTTTGCGTTGGCGTGTTTGTCACCGCCTGCGGCCATTCTGCCGAGTCCTTTGTTGCAAGGGGCGAAGAATACCTCCAAAAAAGAAAATTTCATGATGCACTGATGCAGTTTCGGTCGGCTGTCGATTCGGATGCCTCATCGGCAAAGGCCTATTGGGGCTTGGCCCGGGCCCACGAGAATCTGGGGCAGTTTAACGAGACTCTGGAGGCCCTGCGAAAGGCGGTTGAGCTAGACTCCGCAAATCTTGAGGCAAAGGCAAAACTCGGCAACTATTTCCTGCTGGTCCAGCCGCCAATGATCGCTCAGGCCGAAAAGGCCCGCGATGAAATACTCGCGGCCGACGCGGCATTTATCGAGGGCCATGTATTGACTGCGTCTATCATGGCAGCCCAAGGAAAGCCTGAGGACGAAGTAACGCGAGCGATCGGTAAAGCTGTCGATCTGAACCCCAAGAGAATTGAGACCTATATCAGCCTCGAACGGTATCTGGTTACGCGTGAAAAGATCAAGGAAGCCGAGGCTGCCTTAAAGAAAGGCCTCGCCGAAGCTCCCGACGCAGTTGCCGGATTTGTCGAATACGGCCGGTTCCTAACCTATGCCGAGCGCGATACAGAGGCCGAAGCGAATTTTCAGAAAGCGATTGCGCTTGACCCGGCGCACATCGAGGCCCGCGAAGCGATAGCAGATTTCTACGTAACAAGCCACCAGATCGACAAGGCCGAGCGGGCATTTCAGGAACTGGTACAAATTCAGGAAAACAGCCCGGAAAGCCGGCTCGTGCTCGCAGATTTCTACTTAAAGACTGACCGCAGCGAAGAATCAGTAAAGGTTTTGAATGGTATCGTCGCCGATTCGCCCGAGTATGTGCGGGCACGTTATAAGTTGAGCGAGATTTATCTTGAGACCAAGGACTATTCAAAGGCTGGCGAACAGCTGGCCGCACTTCTAGAGATAAACGATGAAGATGTCGAAGCCCTGCTGTTAAGGGCTCGCATGAGCATTCAGCAAGGCAAGGGCGAAGTTGCGGTCCAGGACCTGGAAACGGTCCTCAAGAAGCGTCCGAGTGGCCGCGAGCCTTTGTTTCTGATGTCACAGGCACGCCTTTCGCTCGGCCAGGTTGACCAGGCAAATGCATTTATTGGCGATCTCGACCGTTACCATCCGTCATATCTAAAAACGAATATCCTAAAAATCCAGGCCGCGTTCACCGTCGGTGACGCTCCAACGGCCTTGAAGCGGGCGAACGAGCTGCTCGCCAAGGCGAACGCGACCAAGCCCAGCGCGGACAACGATCAGCAAATGCTGAAGGATCTGCGTATTCGGGCGCTCTCATCGCGGGGCCTCGCCAATCTCGACCTTGGAAAACTCGGCGAGGCAAAGGCTGACCTGCAAGAGATCGTAAAGGTTTCCCCGCGTTCGTCGGCGGCGGTGGTAAATCTCGCCAAAGTGCTTGTGGCTGAGCGAAACCAGGCGGGTGCCCTAGAACTATACGAAAAGGCCCTGACACTCGACGGACAGAATTTTGACGCGGCGACAGGTGTGGTCGGGTCGGCCATTCAGTTGAACCAAACGCCGCGCGCTCACGCTACGGCCGACCGGCTAATTGCCGCGAATGCGAACAGGAATGATGTTCTCGCTGCAGTTCATTATCTGAAATCGACAATCTACTCGGCGGAAAAGGATCGAGCGGCCGCCGAACGCGAACTTCTTTCGGCGATCGAACTCGATGAAAACTATATGCCGGCCTATGCTGCGTACGCAAGTTTGCTTGCCGAGCAGAATCGGACGAATGAGGCAATAGCCCAATATAAGAAAGTTATTGAAAAACGGCCATCGGCCCAGACATTTACGCTGCTTGGCATCCTCGAGGAAGCTCGCGGTAATAGCGGCGAGGCCGAGACAGCATATCGCAGGGCCCTTGAGATTGCGCCCGAATCGCCGATCGCTGCAAACAACCTTGCATGGCTCATCGCTGAAAATCAGGGGAATCTCGATGAGGCCCTTCAGCTTGCGACTATGGCGGTCAACAAGAATCAGTCAGTTGCAGGATTTTACGACACGCTTGGGTGGGTCTATTTGAAAAAAGGACTGGCTTCGCCGGCGGTCGAGAAATTAAAAAAGGCGGTCGCTCTCGACGAGGCCAGCACGCAGAAGAGCGGAGCGGTACCAAATCCGGGCTATCGGCAGCGGCTGCAGATGGCCCTTGCAAAGTCCGGCGGGAAGAACGGCGGCCCGGTTTGAGCCGGAATAATAAGGGGTAAGAATGTATTTTGTTTATGAAATTCCCAGGGTTACCGCGATCGAGACGTTTCTCGCATCGCTGCCCGATGCGGTTGGCATGCTTGTATTTGGTATTGGGCTGGTTGTAGCGGCCGTGTTGACGCGGTCTCTGCTGGCACGCCTCGGCCAGGACAAGAAAGATGAAAAAGATACTAAGAAGGCTTAAGTGAAGGTAAAAATAAATGAGTGTTGAGTTTAGACAACGAAAACCAGGCGAGTTGTTCGGAATGGTCCGGCGGCAAAAGTGGCTGATTATCTTGCCGATGCTTACGCTGACCGTGGCGATCGGGTATGTAGTCTATAAACTGCCGAGCATTTACGAATCGACGTCACTGTTGACCGTCAAGCCCCCAACCATTTCGTCGAACCTCGTCGCATCGCTCTCGCAGGAGGGCCTGTCTCAGCGTCTAACGACCATCAATCAAGAGGTCTTAAGCCGCTCTTCGCTCGAGCCGATGATCCAGAAATACGATCTGTACAAAGGCGAGCGCGAATCGGGCATGCCGATGGAGCTGATCGTCGAGAAAATGTACAAGAACATCAAGGTCGATTTGGAGGAAACCGGCAATGAGAAGGTAGCCGCGTTCCGCATCAACTACCGCGACCGCGATCCGCAGGCCGCGCGAAACGTTACGGCGGAACTTGCGAGCAAATACGTTAACGCCCAAGTACAAAACGCGGTCGAGATTGCCGAATCGACAAACGAACTGTTTGAAAAGCAGCTTACAGACAAGAAAGCGGCGCTCGACAACCTCGAAAAAATGCGTCTGGATATCATGACGCAAAATGTTGCGACGTTGCCTGAATCCGAGCAGGGGCTGGTCGCCCAACTCGAAGGACTGCGACAGCGTGAAGACACCATAACAAAAGAAAAACAGTCACTTTACAACGAAAAAGGCCGATTGAGTGACGGCATTGCCTCAAATAACCGGCAAATGCGTCTGATCGAGGATTTTGGCGAACGCGAAACGCAGGACACGGCCCGTCAGGCGTCGCAGATCGAGGACACGCCGGCCTATGCCCAGCTAATTCAAAAACGAGCCGACCTTAACGGCCAACTCGACAATCTGCTCAAGGTTTACAAAGAGAAGCATCCCGCTGTAATCGCCAAGAAAAGCGAGATCGCCCGGCTCAATGACGAGGTTGAAGCGCTTCGCAAGAATACGGATAAACGGGTTCAGGTAGCGACCCAGTCAAGCAGCCGCAAAGCCGAACTGCAGAAAAAGAATCTCGAACTCGAAAATCAGCGGCTGCAGGCACAGATCGGACAAATCGAACAGCAGCTCGCAGGAAAAGACGTCGAACGAACCCAGAACACCGGCCAGATAAACGCTCTCGAAGCCCGCATCAATGCAATTCCAAATGTCAAAGTTGCCCTCGACAGCGTAAATGCACAGTATTCATCGGCCAAATTGACCTACGACGAGATACTCAAGAAAAAGAATGACGCTGAAACGGTCGTTGGTGTGGAAACGAATTCACAGGGCGAGACAATCCGTGTCCAGGACCCTGCGAACATACCAGAATATCCCGTTGCACCAAAGCGCTTCCTGCTAACGCTGGTGGGAACCGGCCTAGGGCTGGCGCTGGGCCTTTTCCTCGCCGCATTCTTTGAGGTGCCAAGGTTTTTCCGGATTCAAAATATCGACGATGCTAAGCATTACACCGGTTTGCCCGTTCTCGCATCGGTGCCGCCGCTGCTTTCACCAGGTGAAAAAGACTGGATCCGCCGTTCGCATTGGCTCAAGCTGGCCGCCGGCGTTGCGGCGGCGATCGGTATCATACCGCTCATCGTTTTGATATTGCAGCTTACACGGCTGTTTGACCGGTTGATCTCGTAGCCGGGCTAGCCTGCGCAAGCGGGCGGAGAAGAACGCGTTACAACAACGCGTTTGTTGACAAGAAGTCCCAAGGACTTCCTGGTATTTATTCAAGGAGATCGTACCGCCCGATGACGCAGGCGGTTCTGACAAGATTATGTACAAAGAATTTTTCGGCTTAGACGACTCACCATTTACATTGACTCCGGACCCGCGATTTATCGTGTTTACACCGAGTTACAACGAGGTGCTCGCCAGTCTTTACTACGGGCTGGAAAACGCAAAAGGACTGATCGTGCTAACAGGCGAGGTCGGTACCGGCAAGACAACCGCGTTACGTTGGATCCTCAGACGGCTCGATGCCAGCGTGCTCGCAGCGTACGTGTTCAATCCGAGACTGTCGATTGATGAATTTTATCATCACGTAACTCAGATGCTCGGAATCAAGGATTGGAGCAATAAATCCGAACTTCTTAGCACGATGGGACGTGTGCTCGAGGAACGTCATCGCCGCGGCCTCAGGACCGTGATCATCATCGACGAGGCCCACGAGCTTTCTGACTACGTGCTCGAAGAAATTCGCCTGCTTCTCAATTTTGAATCAGACAATGCGAAACATCTCCAGATCGTGCTCACGGGCCAGCCGGAACTCCGCGACAAGCTCAACCAGGCAAACCTGCGACAGTTGAAACAGCGCGTCGCCCTAAGATGTGCCATGCATGAGTTTCCCAATGTCGAGGAAGTCGATCGGTATATAACCGAACGGCTGCTGATCGCCGGTTCTGAACAGCCGAATATCTTTACGCCGGGCGCCGTTGACTTTTTATTCCAGTGCAGCGAGGGGATTCCGCGTCAGATCAACAATCTCTGCGACAATGCCATGTTGGCCGCCTATTCAGCCGGCGAACAGGTGATCGGCCGTCAGATCATTGAGGCGGTTGCGGACAATCTGGACATGCTGCCGCGGCGTGACACGTTAGTCTCAGCCGATGCGGCGTTTGACGCGCCGAATGGCCGCGTTCTGCTGCCCGAGACCAGAGACGACATATGGAATGGCCAGGCGAGGAACGAGGCGGTCAAGGGCCGGATGTTCAAGACGGAGGCGCAGCCCGAAAAAACTGAGACAGCACCCTACACGAACGGCCATTCAAACGGCAATGGCAATGGCCATTCAAATGGAAAGAGTGAAGGTTACACCAACGGCGACACGCTCATGTTTGAGGACCTCGACGACGACATAGCTCTCGAGCTCGATCTATTTAACGGCCCATTTCATAAGTTTAATTAGGTAAATACGGAGCAACGAGGATGAGCATTTTACAAGCTTTACAAAAGAAGCGTTCCGAGGCATTCGAAGGCGTCCCACAAGGGCCGGCGGAGAATATTGTTCAATTTGACCGAAGCACGCGGCGGACCAATCTGCCGCCTGATCTTCTGGCGATTGATCTAAAGATCGGAAACCCAGGTTCGGCGTTCATAGGGCAGCCGGATTCGACGAGCGGGACGGCACTCCCTGCTCTGTACGGATCGGAAATCTCTGCCGGGGCAAAATTGAACGCCGAAACCTTAACGCGCGTCGGCGATCGACAGCTGCCTGACTTTGTCAGTTGGACTGTCGACGCCGAACGCGTTGAGCCAAGACTCGTCTCAATCACGCATCCGCATTCAAGCTACTGCGAAGAATACAGGAGCCTGAGAACGCATGTTCTGCACAAGAGCCAGCGGCAAAAGCTGCAGTCGATCGTGGTTGCCAGTGTGAATCCGAGCGAAGGCAAGTCTATCACGGCACTAAATCTATCGTGGCTGCTTGCCCAGACCGACGGCGTCAAGTGCCTCATCATCGACAGCGATCTTCGGATGCCGAGCCTCGCGGATTACGTAGGAATAGAGACAGACAACGGGTTGTCGCATGTATTGGCCGGAACCGCCACTCTAGCGGATTCGATCGTGCGGCTTGAACCATCAGGCCTGCATATTTTGCCGGGCGGCGATGCGCGACAAGACGTGGCCGAGCTGATTTCAGGACCCAGGTTTCAGGAAATCCTGCGCGAAGCTCGCGAGATGTTTGACTATGTGATTATCGACGCTCCGCCACTTGGCATCTTTACTGACGCAACGGTTCTGATCAACCACGCCGACGGTGCGCTTCTGGTGGTTCGAGCGAACAAGACCAAATGCAGTGCGATTGAACGAACGCTCGAACCAATTCCGAAAGACCGCATGCTCGGTGTCGTGCTAAACCAGAGCGAAGACGTTCTGGAAGAGTCGCACTACGGCTATTACCACTACAAGCACCTGGGCGAACCCTCATCGTAAGCGGTCCGCGCAATTATCATGAACGCATCACGGCTCAGTCCGAGGCTACTTTGGTTAATGTTGTCAGATGCCGCCATTATTTTCGGCGGCGTCATTCTGGCAATGTACCTGCGCCTCGGCCTCGCCGGGTCAGAGCATGAGCTTGATAATAAGAACGGTTGGATGAAAATCGGGCTTGCGTCCGGGGTTTGCGTGCTCATTCTCTATTTTTACGATCTTTACGACTATGTCGTCATGACCAATCGCCGTGAGCTGATGCTGCGCCTGGTGCAGGCACTCGGCGTCGCCTGGGCATTGCTCGCTCTGTTGTTTTACTTCATGCCGCAGCTCCTGATCGGCCGCGGTGTATCGGTCATTTCTGTGCCGCTCGTGTTGGTCCTTTTGCTTGGCTGGCGAATTTGCATCCATGCGTTGACCGGCCACCCTGACATCGGGGAAAAGATACTGGTTGTCGGAACCGGCCAGACCGCTCTCGATACCGCCGAGGCCGTTTGGGAACGCCGTGACGCCGGCTATCGAATCGTCGGATTTGTATCCGAAAACGGGGCAAAACCACGCGAAAA
>Ga0138256_10001524_pt1 | contig 24997 bp, 26 predicted proteins | sample KNB2016incub_MG_FD_105486 | JGI IMG/M metagenome (GOLD analysis project Ga0138256, IMG submission 105486) | Active sludge microbial communities from wastewater in Klosterneuburg, Austria - KNB2014incub_MG | ecosystem: Engineered > WWTP > Activated sludge > Unclassified | place: Austria...
ATGGGATTCAATAAAAAATGAATGGAAACTTATCGGGGTTTTGGAAAGAAAATTCGATACTTCAAATACGGAGATATTAAAAACAATTGACACAGTATATTCAAATGAAATTCCCGAAATCGGAAACATTAACTTCTCCCCTTCCAGTCTGATAAAAAGTCAGTTAAAAGCTGATGAGCTGCTGCTGGAAGATCTGAGTGAACATATCAAAACGCTTGAATCCGGAGGTCAGATTGTTAACAGAGAAAAAGTAGATTATTATTCTAAAATCTCATTCCCCTTTTCAAATATAATAGTAATTTTATTCGGAATCTCCATCAGCACGAACAAACGTAAAAGCGGAACTGCAGTTCAGTTTGGAGTAAGTATTTTAATCACGTTCATTTATCTCGGATTTCTTAAAGTCTCACAAACTTTCGGCTACAGCGGAGATATAAATCCGGTTTTGACTGCCTGGCTGGCAAATATTCTTTTCTTTATTCTGGCGATAGTAAATCTAATAAAAATGAATTACCTGAAATAACTTTTAGTTAATCTTTTCATCTTTAGGCGGTACAGGTAATTGAAATCCCAATCCCTGATTATTTGAATCCTGATGAGCAATAATCTCACCAAAATCATTTTCATATCTGTTCATATTTTCTTTAAGCGCATTATAAAATAATTTTGTATGCTGAGGAGTCATAATAATTCTCGAATGAACTTTTGCTTTTGGAACTCCCGGAAAGATTCTGGTGAAATCAATTATGAATTCAGCAGGAGAATGTGAGATTATCGCCAGATTGGAATAAATTCCTTCCGCTTCTTTTTCACCTAATTCAATATTGATCTGATGCGGTTGATTTTTCGGATCCTTACTATTCTTATTATCCATTTTGTATTATTTAGAGTTTTTTTCTATATAACTTATATTTAAAATATATTTTTAAATCATTAATTTCAAACTAATATATTTTGAGTTACTGAGTTTTAACAATATAACTATATCAGATAAACGGGATTTATATTGCATCATTATATTCTTGAATAAGGAATTCATTATAATTAATTTAATTTTTCATAAATAATAAATTAATAAATGAGTTTACTTGTAATAGGATCTCTTGCATTGGATACAATTGAAACACCATTTGGAAAAGCTGAGAGAACACTGGGAGGTTCTGCTACTTTTATTTCAACTTCTGCCAGTTATTTTACAAGTCCTGTAAGACTGGTAGGGATTGTAGGTTATGATTTTCCAAAAGAAGAAGTTGAATTTCTTAAATCAAAAAACATTGATGTATCAGGTCTTGAAATATCCGAAACTCAAAAGACTTTTCACTGGCACGGGAAATATGATTTTGATCTAAATACGAGAGAATCTCTTGTAACAGAGCTGAATGCATTTGAGACTTTTGATCCGGTAATATCGGAAAAGTTTCGTGACAGCGAATATGTTTGCCTTGGAAATCTTCACCCTGCTCTTCAGAAAAAAGTTATTGCTCAGATCGCACAACCGAAACTGGTAATGTGTGATACAATGAATTTTTGGATAGAGGGTGCTTTAAATGATTTGCTTGAAATCCTCAAGCATGTCAACCTTCTGGTTATAAATGACAGTGAAGCAAGGGAACTCACAAAAGAATTTAATCTGGTAATTGCTGCCAGAAAAATTATGAAAATGGGACCGCAGATTCTTATCATAAAAAAAGGTGAACACGGAGCTCTGCTTTTTACAAGCGATTCAATATTCTCGGCTCCAGCGTATCCACTTGAAGAAGTTTTTGATCCTACCGGAGCCGGTGATACTTTTGCCGGAGGTTTAATGGGTTGGATCGCCAAGACAAAAGATCTTAGCACTGACAATTTAAAACTTGCTGTGATTTACGGAAGCACTATGGCATCTCTTGCAGTTGAGAAATTTTCACTCGACGGAATACGACACCTTTCAAATGAACAGATCATGAAAAGATTTTCTGAATTTAAGAAACTGACATTTTTTAAAGAAGAAAGTTTGTAAAATTAGTGTAACACCTTTTTAACTATTAACGTAATCATCTTGTCTATTATAAAAACAGACGCATTGGTTTTAAAATCAATTAAGTATGGTGACTCAAGTAAAATTGTGTCTCTTTATTCAAAGGAACTAGGTAAGATGAAGGTAATTATAAAAAGCGCAAGAAATTATAAATCAGGCATGTCGGGAAAGTTTGAATCATTGAATTATCTTACAGTAATTTTGTATTATAAGAAAAGCAGGGACTTACAAAATATTTATAAGGCTGAATTTGTCAGGTCTTTTGGAAATATAATTAAAGAATTCAGCAAACTTCGCGCAGCATACAAAATAATAGAAATTCTGAATAAATCACTTCCTGATCTGGATCCAAATCCGGTTTTATATGATATTGCTCTGGATTTCTTTACAAACCTTAACCTTAATGAAAGTGACAGCGAAATATTATTATTGAATTTTCAAATTGAATTTTTAAAATTGTCTGGATTACTTCCGGAATTTGATATTGAAAATGGAAATATTGAAACTTTAAAAAACATAACTGAATTTAACCTTAGCAATGAAGAAATTGATTTTCTGATGAAATTTTGCGGAACTGAATTTTCAGCTGAAAGTTTGAGAGCAGACAGGAAAAACTTTGATTTAGAATATATATCAGACAGATTCAGCAGCTATATTGTAAATAATAATTCAACACCTATATTATTCAAATCAGATAAAGTTTTCAGAGAATTGAGAAATGGATTATAAACTAATTTACATTATCTTAATAAAGTTATTTTAAAAGTATTTATTTAAAAAAGGAGATAAAAAAATGTCAAAGAAATCAATAATTTTTGCTGGATTGCTGCTGGTAATTGCCTTATCTTTCGGAGGTTTACTTATAGCAAATTTTGGCAATGTTAAACAAATAATTGCAAGTTCTCAGATTGAATATAAAACTACCCCACCTATTCCGAATGTTAGTCAGGAAATCAAAAACCTGAATGAAGCATTTGTTGAAATAGCAAAATCTGTAACTCCCGCTGTTGCATATATAGAAGTTACTACAAGTAGTTCTGAGGGAGATGAGCAGAATCCGGGATTCCAAATGCCGTTTGATTTTGGTCCTGACTTCAAAATGCCTGAAAATGGTCCTTCCAGAGGGAGCGGATCAGGAATTATAATCAGTAATGACGGATATATAATGACTAATAATCATGTTATAAAAAATGCTACAGATAACGGAATTAAAGTTAAGCTTACCGATAAAAGAGAATTTAATGCTAAGCTAATTGGGGTCGATCCGAATACAGATGTTGCGGTTATTAAAATTGAAGCTTCTGATCTGATGGTTGCGTCAATTGGTAATTCTGATGATGTACAGGTTGGTCAGTGGGTTGTTGCAATTGGAAATCCACTCGGACTAAACAGCACTGTAACTGCTGGCATTGTCTCTGCACTCGGTAGAAACATACAGATGGGTGGAGACAGTTATGCAATTAATAATTTTATTCAGACTGATGCAGCAATAAATCCTGGTAACAGCGGAGGTGCATTAGTAGATATAAACGGTTCTGTAATTGGAGTAAATACGGCAATAAAAACAACCAACGGTTATTATCAGGGATATGGCTTTGCAATTCCAATAAATTTAGCAAAAACCGTTGCAACTGAATTAATAAAAAGCGGTAAAATTTCTCGCGGTTATATTGGAGTTTCGATAAAAGACGTGGATATAAAAGAAGCTAAAGGACTTGGACTGGATAAAGCAAAAGGTGTATTAGTACAGGATGTGTTAGCCGGAGGTGCCGGAGATGATGCAGGTTTAAAAGTCGGGGATGTTATTTTATCTGTTAACAGTAAAGAAGTAAATGCGGCAAATGAATTACAGACTATAATCGGATCTCAAAGACCCGGTGATATTGTAGATCTGAAAATATTCAGAGATGGAAATGAGATCGATAAAAAAGTTACGCTAAAGCCAAGATCTGAATCAAGTAATCAAACAGCTCAAAATACTACACCGAAAAACGAAAATTTAGATTTAAATTCAAAGAGTTTTGAATCTATTGGATTAACTGTTACGGAATTAAACAGTGATTTAAAAAGTAAATTTTCTGTTGATAACGGAGTCTATATTCAGTCAGTAAAAAGATTTTCAGAAGCATTTGACAGAGGATTGCGTGAAGGATTGGTAATTATAGAAGCAGATAAACAGGAAATTAGTGATATTTCTCAATTTAACAGTATACTTGAGGGTAAATCAAAAGGTGATATAATAGTTTTTAAAGTTAAAACTCAGGATGGTTTGGTAAGACTTATTGCAGTAGAAGTAGAATAATTTAATAAAATAAGTTCCGGAATAATATTCCGGAACTTATTAATTTTTTTCAAGTAAAACCATAATCTGACATTGATTCTTTATATTAATTTATTTAAATTTGTTTAAGAAATATGATGAAAACATTAATAATACCTTTAATAATATTTATAGTAAGTTTAAGCATTAACATAAATGCTGAAGCTAACAATAATCTAAATGAAGTTGGAAAAGCCGGTGCTAAAAATACATCCGGAATTTCAGATGATTATAAACTTTATCAGAATTTCCCAAATCCTTTCAATCCTGCAACAATTATAAACTACAAAATTAACCAAAGCGGATTTGTTACTCTTAATGTATATAATCTGGTTGGTCAGGTCGTTAAAACACTTGTAAATGATTATCAGGAACCCGGTACATACAGCAGACAGTTCGATGCTTCTGAGCTTTCAGCCGGTGTTTACTTATACAAATTACAGGTAAACAATTTTACTTCTGTAAAAAGAATGACTCTTATAAAATAAAAGTAATTCTTTTTATTCTTCAAAATTTTAATTACATGAAAATATCAATTTTTATATTTGGAATAATTTTTATTTTAATTATTTCAAACAGCACTATTGCACAAGGCATTGTAATAGATGATTTCTCTCAAAAAATTATGCCCGGTTGGATTTGGGGAGGTTTAGAAATGAAATATTCCCATGAAGAGGATAATAAAGAAAATGGATTTGCAGAGATTTTTTCAAATGAAAGTATGAAAGCTAACAGCTATGCAGGAAAAATATTCCTCCAGAAATCACATACATTTACAGTCGGAAACTTTGTCAATGCAATGATAAAAGGTCTAAATAATGACGCATATGTTAAAATTCAATTGGTATATGATGTTGATAATAACAGTACATATAATGAAGATGAAGATCTTATCCTAGAATCAAATCAAATATCTCTGGATTTTGACGGTTGGAAAGAAGTTAAGGTAAAACTTGATCAGGATAATTTTAAAATTGTATCCAAGCATATGGATAATTTTGAAGTTACTGAAGATAATATTTTTGGAATTCAGTTTGATTTTATGACAGGAAAGAATTTCAAAGAATCAAAATTTGAATCAGGAATAGCTCTTATATCTGAAATACAGAATAAAGAAATTACTTATGATTCTGAAGGTCCTGTATCAACAAATAAAGAATCTTATTTTAATACAAAAAATAATCCAAACCCATTTAAAAATTCTACTACAATCACATACATTTTACCTAACTCAACAAATGTAAACATTACAGTTTATGACAGATTAGGAAAAGAAGTGGTTAATCTTATTAGTCAGGATCAGTCTGCAGGTGAACACTCAGTAGAATTTGTTTCAGATGACTATCCAAACGGTATTTATTTTTACCGTATAAAAACTCCCGAAAAGACTGAAGTCAGGAAAATGCTACTTTCCCGTTAGTACAATAAATATTATTTACTTAACAACTTCAATTCCTGCCGGAAATGAAGCCATTTCAATTCTGTTTTCAAGTAATGAAAAATTCGACATTTGAATTATTCTGGTAACACCGATTTTTGTACTTCCAACCGTTGGATGGTGTCCGTCAAATCCTGACTGTGTCTCACATGCAATGATCGCATATTGACCATCTTTTGTAAAATCCACACCATGAGGCTGAATTCCCACACCGGTAATAGTTGATATTATTGAAAGAGTATTAGTATTAATTACTGATACTGTGTTATTATTTCTGTTACATGTGAAAAGATAATTCCCGTCATTTGATATTTTAATCAGAAGCGGATATGAATTATTCCCAAGATATATCTGACTTATCAATGTCAGATCATCAGCCCTGTATACTCTTATTTCATTTGAACCTCTGCAAGATACGAATAGTTTGGATTCATCATGTGATAAGACAATCTGATAAGGTTTAAAATTTCCAGTACCCTGCCCGTTAGGCGGGACACTCGGATCAATTGGTTCCTTTATTACAGTAGTATCCGAATTAATGAATGTGTCTGTGTTAATCTTAAACAAATACTCCCCTATTTCAGATGCTATATATAACTGACTTCCGTCAGCTGTTAAAGCCATTCCGTGCGGAGCTGTCAATTTTTGATCCTGAAAAACGCCTGTAATTTGCATTGGTGAATTAGCGTTAAATCTTCTTATAACTCTTTCAGATCCGGATGCATCAAAATTAGTCACATAGCCTTTGGAACCGTCAGGAGAAATTTCAATATGTGCTGGATTCAATCCGATTTGTAATCTGTCCAGTTTTGAAAAAGGGTAATCAGTATTAATATCAAATTTTTCTATATAACCTTCCTGAATTAGAGATATATAAAAGAAATTTTTATCCGGACTTACTTTTATATAATGAGGTGCATCTAGCTGACCTGACCTGCCACCGACCGGGATAAGTCTTAAAACTCTTTTAGAGTCGGAGTCCAAAACAGCGACTACATCAGATGCCTGGTTTGTAATAAATGTTTTATCAAGTTTAGATACATTTATAAAAGCTACCTGTCCGTCGGCGCTCTTCGCTCCCTGATCGATCCAATTCTTTATCTCTGTTACATTTTGCGGGTCAATTTTGTGAAACTCAGAAAATGCAATATTAGATACAGGACCTGCAAGTGTGTCATTATTAATCACTCCATAAAGATGAGACCAAAATCCGTTATATGGAATTATCATTGTGCCGTTATCTGAACCATTCATAGCTTTTTGCCAGTCAACTAAATTCATGCCGCCTGAATTTTCATTTCCATGACATGATGGAGTACTGCATGAAATATTATTACTTGTGACCGGAGTGTTAAAAATCGCTTCAATTTCCGACGGAAATTTAACGACATCAGGATTATTATTTACAAAATCCTGCTCACATGAATTAAAAAAAACTGCAAATAAAAAAACTGTAATTGTTATAATTTTTCTGAAGTATTTCATTAAGTATTCAGTCATTTTTTTTAATTATTAAATTGTTCTCAAATGATTTTATTTCATTCACAAACTTTTCTTTCAAAGTTTCGGGGCGGTTAAAATTATCAAGATTGACAAGGATACCATTTGCTTTAGAAATAATTGTTCCATTATTTTGATTTGTAATCAATTGCTCGAAGCAAAAACTAGAATTTTTAATCCAGGAAATACGGGTATGTACATTTAGAATATCATCAAGATATGCATATGAAATATAATCAACTTCGTTCCTGACAACTACTACTTTTAATCCGTCATCAAATACGCCGGTTTTATTTATTTTGTAACCGAAATTTCTTCTGTATTCTACCCTGCCAACTTCATAATATTTAAAATAGTTCATGTTGTGTACAATTCCCTGAGAATCCACGTCGAAAGTTCTCACCCTAAGGCTGATAATATGTTTAAAATCTTCTAGGTTCAAATTGAAATCAAATTATAAAATATTTTTTTTATTATATATTCAAATTTAATTATTAACTTACTTATTTCTTTATAACTTAATTCTTATATTTGCAGCATGATAAATAAAAATAAAGTAGTAAATAAAAAAATAGCGTTAATTGGTTTTCCAATGGATCTCGGCGCTGACAGAAGAGGAGTTGATATGGGACCTTCTGCTATTCGCTATGAAAATCTAGAAGAGAAATTAGAAAAGTTCGGATATAAAGTAACCGATTTCGGAGATATTGATATTAACATTTCAGAAACTCAGAAAATTAAAAATTCAAAACTGAAGTATCTACCTGAAATTACAAAAACTTCGAAGATCCTTGCAAATAAGATTGAAAGTCTTTTAGAGAAAAAATATTTTACTTTGATTCTCGGCGGAGATCATTCGACTGCAATCGGTTCCATAGCAGGTATTTCAAGTTACTGCAGAAAGCATAATAAAACTCTCGGAGTTATTTGGATAGATGCACATGCAGATATGAATACTGAACTGACTACCCCATCGGGAAACATTCATGGAATGCCGCTTGCTATTGCTCTTGGTCTTGGTGAGAAAAGTCTGACTCATTTAAATGGATTTTCCCCAAAATTAATTAAGGAGAATGTTGCATTGATCGGAATCCGTGATGTGGATTTTAACGAAGCTGAAACAGTAAAAAAAATGGACTTAAATGTTTATACTATGACTGATGTTGATAAAATGGGGATTCACAGAATAATTGCAAAAGTTTTGGGTGATTTTAAAAACCGTGTTGATCATATACACATCAGCTTTGACATGGATGGTATTGATCCGGATCTTGCTCAGGGAGTCGGAACTCCTGTTCCCGGTGGTCTAACATACAGGGAATCACAACTTTTAATGGAAATGGTTGCTGACTGCGGCTGTATGAGTTCCCTTGAGATACTTGAAGTTAATCCAATACTTGATTCGAAAAATAAAACAGCCTTCCTTGCAACAGAATTAATTTTATCAGCGCTTGGCAAATCAACTCTTTACGATTGATTATTTATTTTATATAGTTTACTTGATCAGCTTTCTCAGTTTATTTAATTTATTTTCCGCATCTTCCTGCTTTTTCCGTTCCGCATTAATTACAGATTCAGATGCTTTAGCAAGAAAATTTTCATTGGTAAGTTTTTTATTCAGTGCGGAAAGATATGATTCAATATTTTCCAGCTCCTTTTTAACCTTTTCATTGTTTGACGATAGATCTTTAACATCTTCAGCAGGCAGACAAATTTCAAATTTGTTTACAACAGAATTCAAATAATTTACTTCTTCATTTTTAAAAAATTCGATTTTTATATCTTCAAGATTACAAAGTTTTAAAATGTAAGTATTGAATTCAGCGAGAAGTGCAGATGCATTCTCATCTCCGGGCAATATGTACGCTGTTAGCTTTTTAGAGGCAGGAATTCCGTTAGTTGCTTTTAAATTTCTTATCGATATTACAATTTCCTTTACCTCTTCAAATTTTTTCTCGAATTCATTATTAATTTTTGACGTATCATATTCTGCAATAATTTCCTTTGAAATGCTCTTGTCATCTCTGCCGTCTTCAAGAACATGCCATAATTCTTCAGTTACATATGGTATTACGGGATGAAGAATTTTAAGTATGCTTTCGAAATAGTATAATGCTTTGTTTATTATTAAATTTCCGTTCTTAGGATTATCGTTAAGCTTGATTTTCATTAATTCTATATACCAGTCGCAAAAATCACTCCAAACAAAGTTATATAGAGTCTTGGAATATTCATTAATTTTGTATTCCTTTAAATATTTTTCTGCATTTTGCAAAGTGGAATTGAATCTGCTTTCCATCCATACATCAATAAGATCATCCTTATAATTATTTATTGCATCATTAGCGGAAATGTTTTCGGAAAATTTTTCTTTTGTCATTAAAAGAAATCTTCCTGCATTCCACAGTTTTGTAATGAAATTTCTGCCGATCTGTGTTTTCTCTTCTTCAAATAATACATCATTTCCAAGCGGAGCTATATAAATAATTGTAAATCTAAGCGCATCAGTTCCGTATTTTTCCATCAGCTCAATTGCATCTGAATAATTTCCAAGAGTCTTTGACATTTTCACTCCCTTTCCGTCTCTTATAGTCGAATGAAAATACACATCGCTGAAAGGAATTTTACCCGTATATTCAAGGCCTGACATGATCATTCTCGCAACCCAAAGAAATATAATTTCCGGTCCGGTTGAGAGAAAATCCGTAGGATAATAATACTGCAGATTTTTGTTTTCTTTATCAGACTCATCATTAGACCAGCCAAATACACTCAAAGGCCATAACCATGAAGAAAACCAGGTATCCAGTACATCTTCATCCTGCGTCCAATTCTCAATATCCTGAGGAGGGGTAATTTCGCAATATATCTCGCTTGTTTCCTTATGATACCATATAGGTATCTGATGTCCCCACCAAAGTTGCCTCGATATACACCAGTCCCTGATATTTTCCATCCAGTGAAAATAAACTTTAATGTATCTTTCCGGATAAAATCTGATTTCACCATTTCTGACTACTTCTATTGCAGGCTCTGCGAGTTTCTTCATTGAAACAAACCATTGCTCAGATAAATAAGGCTCGATTATCGCTTTTGTCCTGTCAGAAAAAGCAACATTATGAGTGTAATCTTCGATTTTTTCAATTAAACCATATTCTTCTAACTTTTTTACTATTGCCTTCCGGGCTCTATGAATTTCCATACCTGAAAATTCGCCGGTAAGATCATTTAAAGTCGAATCTTTATTTAAAACTGTTACTGCCTTTAAATTATGACGTTGCCCTATTTCGAAATCATTGATATCATGCGCAGGAGTAATCTTCAAAGCACCTGTTCCAAATTCTTTGTCTACATATTTATCAAAAACTATTGGTATATTTTTATTTACCAAAGGAAGGCTAACTTCTTTGTTTATCAAATATTTATATCTTATATCCTCAGGATTTACTGCGACACCTGTATCTCCGAACATTGTTTCAGGTCTTGTTGTGGCAATTGTAACATGGCCATCTGAATTTACTATTTTATACTTAATGTAATATAGTTTTTCATTTCTTTCTTCGTAAAATATTTCGTCATCACTAACTGCTGTTTGAGATGCAGGATCCCAGTTGACAATTCTGTTTCCTCTGTAAATTAAACCTTTTTTATAAAGATCTACAAATACTTTTTTTACATTTAAAGAAAGCCCGTCATCCAGCGTAAACCTCTCTTTAGACCAGTCAACTGAAGCGCCGAGTTTTCTTAACTGTTTTAATATTACTCCACCGTTTTTTTCTTTCCAGTCCCACACCAGATTAACAAAATTTTCTCTTCCGAGATCATGTTTGTTTTTCCCTTCTTTGGCAAGTTCCTTTTCCACCATAACCTGTGTGGCAATTCCTGCATGATCCATTCCGGGTACCCAGCAAACTTCAAATCCCTGCATTCTTTTCCACCGGCAGTATATATCCTGAATTGTATTATTAAACATGTGTCCAAAATGTAAAATCCCGGTTACATTAGGCGGAGGAATTACAACAGAATATTTTTTCTTTTTGGGATTTGGATGTGATTCATAGACTTTATTTTTTTCCCAAAACTCCTGCCACTTCTTTTCTGAATCTTCAAAATTATAATTTTTTTCAATTTCATTTACTTTCACTTTACTTTTAATTCCTCCTTACTGTTTTTTTCAATGATTTCAAATGCAAGATTTAAATAAGCTTCTGCTCCTTCTGAATTTAATTTAAAAAGGCATAAAGGTTTTCCGTAAAATGTCGCTTCGTTTAATAAATTTGTGTTTGGAATAACTGTTTCCAGAAGATAATTACTGTACTTCATTTTCAATTCACGCTCAGATATTTTTGTAACTTTAGAATCCTTTTCATACATAGTCAGGACTATGCCTTCTATTTTTAGATTAGGATTTGAAACATCCTTAAGCCATTCAAAATATGATATCAGCCTGTCGACCGCTTCAAGTGAAAAATGTCCAGACTTTATCGGTATAAGTATTGAATCCGATGCCACGAGAGCATTAGTCGAAATACCTTTCAGAGTAGGCGGGCAGTCAATTATTATATATTCATAAAAACCTTCTATATCCTTTAATGCGTTTTTTATAACAAGTCGGTTTTCAAGATTTTGTATGAATTTTTCATGCATGTTTACATTGTAAATATTTGAAGGCACGAAATCAAGATACTCAAGATCAGTTTTATGAATTGCAGATTTTATAGAATGTGTAAATGCAAAAATTTCAGAAAGACTAGCTTTAATTTTATCAGGAGTAAATCCAAGCGCAATAGCAGAAGCTCCGAACGGATCAACATCTATGAGCAAAGTTTTCTTCTCTGCTACTGCAAGGGAAGCTGCCAGATTAACTGCCGTAGTAGTTTTACCTACTCCCCCTTTCGGAATACAAACTGATATTACTTTTGTCATAAAATTTTTATAATCTGGTGATATGAATTTTTCCTTTGTTGATCACACAATAAGGTTTACATTGAACTTCAAATCCGTCAAATGGCGTATTCAGTGATTTTGACATGAATTTATTTTTATTAATTTTCCATTTTGTTTTTTCACTTACTACTGAAATATTTGCAGGCTCCCCTTCTTTGATACTAACGCTTTTTAGATTCAGGATCTTTCTCGGATTGACCGAAACTTTAAAAATAAATTCTCTGAAGGAAATTATACCTGTACTCACCAGATAAGTATAAGAAAGTCCCACAAGAGTTTCCAGTCCGGTGATCCCGAACGGCGCATCATAAAATCCCTGGTTCTTTTCATATTCAGAATGCGGTGCATGGTCGGTACAGATCACATCTATAGTGCCGTCTTTAATTCCTTCAAGTATCATTTCAACATCATCAGAAGTACGCAGCGGCGGATTCATCTTTGCATTAACATTATAATTCAGACATTCCTTATCTGTCAGAATGAAATGATGCGGACACACTTCACCTGTTACATTCATTCTATTTTTCTTTGCCTCTCTTAAAAGACTTACACTTTTTCCGCATGAAATATGCTGAATATGGTAATGTGAATTCTTAACATAACCTGCAATCATAATATCTCTGGCAATAACAGAAGTTTCACTGATCTCAGGAATACCTTTCACTCCCATTGCAGTGGAAACTAATCCTTCATTTATTACACCTCCGTTAGAAAGTCTCATGTCCTCACAGTGCTGAATTACAGGACAGTTTACCTGAGAGGTATATTCAAGTACTCTTCTGAAAATTTCCGGATCGCTCACAGGACTTCCGTCATCTGTAAATGCTAAAGCTCCGGCTTCCGAAAGAGAAAGAATGTTTGACAATTTTTTTCCTTCCCTTTTTTCCGTAGCGCAGGCGGAAACTTCCACGTTAGTAATAAGATCTGCAGATTTTAATTTTATATCCTGAATAATAAAGGCAGAATCAATAGGCGGATCGGTATTAGGCATGCATAAGACTCCCGTCACTCCGCCGTTTGCTGCAGACATACTGCCGGAATATAGATCTTCCTTATGAGTTTGTCCCGGATATCTGAAATGCACATGCATATCGAAAATTCCGGGTATTGCAGTCTTACCTCTCATGATGATCTCTTCAGTATTTTTCGGAATTTTCTTAACATTTCCGATTTTTGATATGAAGCCGTTTTCTATAAGCATATCCGTTACCGTATCAATTTCATCTTCCGGAGATACTATCTTAATATTTTTTAGAAGAAGATTCAATTATTTTTTTATATTACTTCATTAAATTAAATAATGCGCATTTCAATGAAAGTCCATTTGTAACCTGATCAAATATCAGTGAGTTATCAGACACCGCTGTTTCTGAATCTATTTCTACATTTATATTCATAGGTCCCGGATGTAAGATTTTAATTTTCTTATTTTGCTTAAGTCGGTCCATGTTTATTCCGTAATATCTCCTGAATTCTTTGAGCGAAGTCATATTAGATCCGGCATCTCTTTCCATCTGTACTCTGAGGATATTCAAAACATTATTTTCCCTGACAGCATCATTAATATCATAATATACTTTCACTCCCAAACCTTCAATATTTCTTGGAATAAAAGAAACAGGTCCGCAAACCGAAACATTTGCTCCCAAAGTCTTAAGTCCGTATATATTTGATAATGCAACTCTGCTGTGAGAAATATCACCAACAATACAGACATTTAAATCTTTTATTTCTCCGAATTTTTTTTTCAAAGTATAAATGTCGAGTAATCCCTGCGTGGGATGTTCATTTATTCCATCGCCGGCATTAATAATTTTTGATGAAGTATTCTGAGAAAGGAATAATGGAATTCCCGGTACGCTGTGCCGGACCACAATAAAATCGAATTTCATAGCTTCAATATTTTTTACTGTGTCAAGAAAACTTTCACCTTTATTGATTGAAGAAGATCCCGAATTAAAATTCACTGTGTCAAGACCGGATTTTTTTTCTGCGAGTTCAAAAGATATCCGCGTACGGGTTGAATCCTCAAAAAATAAATTCAGAACGGACCTTCCCGTTGAAAATTTTTTAACTGATTTTCTCCCAGTAATTGTTTTCAGATAATAGTCTGTTAAAGTAAATATTTCTTCAAAATTATCTTTTGATAAATATCTAAGTCCAATAAGATGTTCAGGAAAATTCATATCAAATTATTTACATACCTATTAAGAAATTCCATAAGATATAATCAAGCATTAGAATAGAAGCAGCTGCTATAACAAAAGCTTTGATAGTTGCCAGCCCAACACCTTCAGCTCCGCCGCGTGCAGAAAAACCAATAAAACATCCGATTGATGAAATAGATACGCCGAAAAATATAGCTTTAATAGTACCTGCAACTAAATCTTTTATTTCAAATGCTTTCTTAAATGATCCCAGGAATACATCTGAAGGAACGCCGAGAAACATCGTTGCTACAGTATAAGCTCCAAATATAGCAATTGAGCTGGCGTAAACTACCAGAACAGGAAGCATAAAAGTTGTTGCGACTATTCTCGGCATCGCGAGATATCTTATTGGATCAATTGCCATTGATTCCAGTGCATCAATCTGTTCGGTGACTTTCATCGTTCCGAGCTCAGCAGCCATAGACGCTCCGACTCTTCCTGCAAGTACAATTGCTGCCAGCACCGGACCAAGTTCTATCAAAATTGCTTTTGTAACTGCTGATCCCAGATACGAATATGATATTAGTCCTTTGATCTGATAAGCTGCCTGCCAGCACGAAACCGCGCCTGTAAATATTCCTATTATTGCAACGAGAACAAGTGAATTGACACCTACGTGCTGCATTTGTTCAAATACAAGTTTTCTGTCCCTGAATAATCTGCCCAGACTTTTCACAACTCCTGTCATCATGAAAAAGAACTGACCTAATTCAGTGAAGAAAGTAATTATTTTTTTTCCAATAAATGTTGTCAATCAGTTTCCAAATTATTTTACGTTATGCAAATAAAATTTTTTCACAAACTACAATTACCTCTCCGTTTTCTAAACCCAACGATATTGAACAAACTCACATTACTAACTACTAACTACTAACTATTAACTACTAACTATTAACTATAACTTAATAACTTTTCAATTTTTGAACTTTAACCTGTAAAAGCTTATTTCCTGATTTCTTCATAACAGTCATTACAATACCCTGATAATCAATTCGTTCATAAATTTCCGGAATGTGACCGGTTACTTCCTGTAAAAATCCGCTGAGAGTATGATAGTCTTCATTATCATTGGGAATACTAGATTCAAATTTTTCATTAAAATCTTCGATTGATATTTCCGGATTTACAAGATATATACCCTTTTTCTGACTTTTGATCTGGTCCGGAGTTGCGTCATATTCATCCTCGATCTCACCTACAATTTCCTCAATAATATCTTCTAGTGTGATCAGTCCCTCTATTCCGCCGTGTTCGTTAACTACAACGCCAAGATGAATATGTTTTCTCTGAAAGTCTTTAAGGATCTCGCCGATCTGTTTTGTCTCCGGTATGAAATGAGCAGGTCTGATAATATCCTGAAGTACTATTAATTCTTTATGTTCAGCAGCGCTGATGATATCTTTTGAATAAATTATTCCTACAATATTATCCAGATTGTCTTTATATACAGGAATTCTGGAATATCCTTCTTCAATAACTTTTTGAATTATTACTTCCCTCTTTTCTTCAACATCAATCGCAAACATGATATTTCTCGGTATCATGACTTCATTAGCTGTCTTATCATTAAAGTCAAAAACTTTCTGAATAATTTTAGATTCAGTCTCATCAATTTTTCCTGAAAGAGTTCCTTCAGTGATCAGCTGTCTGATCTCTTCTTCCGAGTGAAATCTTTCAGATTCTGTAGCGGGATTTAAGCCAAACAATTTTAAGATATAATTTGCAGTTCCGTTCAGTACAAATATTGCCGGTTTGAAAAACAGATAAAATATCTGAAGCGGTATAGCAATAAAAAGAGTGGTCTGCTTTGGATATCTGATGGCAATGGACTTTGGAGCAAGCTCGCCGAGAATAATGTGCAAAAAAGTGATAATCAAAAATCCAACAGCCAAAGATATTGTTTGAATAGTCTTCGGGTCTTCAATTGACATAAGCGAAAATACCGGTTCAAGAATTCTTGCGGTTATGGGTTCACCGATCCATCCGAGTCCCAGAGATGATATTGTAATTCCGAACTGAGTAGCGGCTAGGTATTCATCAAGATGTGTTATGAGCTTAAAAGCAAGTTTACCTTTTCTGCTGTCTTTAATGTCAACAGAATTCAGCTGTGTCTTTCTGACTTTTACAATTGCAAATTCGGCAGCAACAAATAATGCATTAAGTAAAACAAAAAAGAGAAGAAGGAACAGATCAAAAATAATAGTCTTAAACTCATCCATATATGTTTTATAAAATAAAAATTAAAAACACGATGTTCAATTTAAAACTATTTAAAAATAAACTTATCGGAATGTAACGGATGTAATTTGTAAAGAGGCTTATGATATAAAAGAATTTATTTAGTAAAAATCATTTTTCCGATATCAACTGTATAACCGGACTCGAGTTTATAGAAATAAATTCCGCTGGAAAGCTGACTATAAGAAGAAGCATTGAAATCAATTTTGTATAATCCAGGACTTTGAAATTCATCAACTAATAAATCTACATATTTTCCTGTAAGGCTGTATACAGAAAGTTTTATATAAGTAGGAACGAGCAGTGTATATGATATCTGAGTAGCCGGGTTAAATGGATTGGGATTATTCTGTAGATTTTCAAATTCTGGAACTTCTGAAATTCCTATTTTAATTTCCTCCGACTTTATTAATTTATTTGTCAGATCATATATACTGAGTCTGTATATATAAACGCCGTTTTCGGACGGCTTGTCATTATAAATATAATAATAAAGGTTAGCTGAATCTGAATTTTCTTTTTTTCTGAAATTATTAAATAGTATGTCACTCAAAAATTTAAAACTTTCATCTCCGGTTTTCCTGGATTCAATTTTGTATTTACTAACGTTCTCCGGATTTAAAATGACAAAATTTATTTCAACTTTACTTTTATTTATCTCTGCATTAAATATACTTACAGTATTTTCAGGATTCTCAAAACTATATGTTTTGGTAATTAAGCTTGAAAATAAGATCAGAATTAAAATATATTTAATACACTTCATAATTTTATCTGTGCTCCTGTAAAAAATCAAGTCGCTTCTTTAATTTATCTTTAGGAACAAGTAGTTTATCTTTTCCGAAAACCGCTTCTTCCTGATTTGAAAAAACCAGTTCGTATTCATCACTCATTATTATCGCTTCTTCAGGACATACTTCTTCGCAAAATCCACAGAAGATACATCTTACCATATTTATTTCAAATTTCTCGGGATATCTTTCTTTTTCGTTTTCTGTTTCCGCTGCCTGAACTTCAATCGCAAGTGCGGGACAAACTCTCGAGCACAATGCGCATGCAACACAGCGTTCTGAACCATCTTCTTCCTGCACCAGTACAGGTCTTCCTCTGTATGAAGGAGGCGGAACCCAGACTTCTTCAGGATACTGTCTTGTGAATTTTGGTTTGAACATCTGACTGAAGGTCAAACCAAGGCCTTTTACAATTTGCGGTAAGTATGTCTGTTCCAGAAAAGTAAGGTCTTTCTTTTTTATTATTGCCATTTAACTTTAGATTTTTACAGGATGTTTAATTTAATATTAAAAATGGAAATAAATTTTATTTGATGAACATCATTTTTTTCGTTTCACTGAAACTTCCTGATGACAATGTATAATAATATATTCCGGTAGAAAGATTATTACCGTTAAAATCCACTTTATAAGTACCAGCATTCAGTCTTTCATTTTTAACAGGACTTGAAACTTCATTCCCCAGTATATCAAAGACTTTTAAAGTAACTATATCAGATTTTGTAATGGAAAATTCTATTGAAGTATTAGGATTAAACGGATTAGGATAATTTTGAGATAATGAATAGCTTTCCGCAAGAGATGAAATATTATTTATTCCAACAGAAGTTACATTCAATACAAAATCCCTTTCGATAAACTCAGATGGATTTTCATCAACATAAATTCTGAGTTTTATATGGGCAATTCCTGTATTTGGAGAATAAAATGTTATGTCCATTGTATCCTGTTCTCCCGGCATTATAGTTACCGGGGGTTCCGGAGCAGGAAAAGTAGTAGTATCAGGCACTACATGAATAAACGGCGCATAGCATAAGCCTACGCAGATAGAACTTGTCCATGACGGGTTCGGAAGAATGTCCTGAGTTCTGTTGAATCTGACGTTAACCGGAGAAGAACCGTTATTCTTGTAATATGCATAAGCGTAATTTGCATCAGAAGTGCCGTAAGTAGTGTCTCCGCCAATTCTTTCGAATACAAGCTGAGAAGAAGCAGTTACTGCAGATAATAATGAAATTAATACAATTATTAATATTTTATTCATATAATTTAAACAATTTAATTTAATAGTCCCTGAAGTTTATTAAGATACTGTTTTGCTATAAGATAATCAGGAGAAATTTCGATAGCTTTTTTATATTCATCCAGCGCTTCAAACCATAAACCTTTTGACTCATATACTTTACCTATATTGAAAAATGTAAAATGCTTGTTATCATATCTTTCCGCTTTCAGAGCAAGTTCAAGCCATGTAAGCGCTTCATCTAACTTTCCCTGCTGAATGAGATATGATCCAATATCATTGTAGGGATTTCCAAATTCCTTATCCAGAGAAATGGCTTTCTTACATTCTTCGATAGCATTATCAAGATCTCCGACAAAGCTGTAAGTCCAGCCTAAAAAAGTATGAGCCTCCGGAGTCGGAAATATGTTGAGTGATATTTTATAATTAAGTATTGCTTCTTCAAACTGTCCTTTTATTTGAAGTTCGTTTGCTTTCTTGAGATATATTCTGGATTTCTCCAGGGGATTGCTGTTTTCTTTTGTCATTATATTGTTTTTACAATCAAAAGAGCAAATTAGGCGTAAAAGTTTCTTTTCACAAACATAACTTATGTTATTAATTTTATCAAGACGTTTTTGTAAATTATATTTGCTTAATATACTTTTTCATATTCACTTTTCACCATTTAAATTTTTATAAAATACTTTTTATAATTGAATTATAAAATCGGTATCATTCTCGGATCAGGACTCGGCGGATTTTCTAAAAAATTACTGAATTGTAAAACTATATTTACTGACAATGATAGCTTTCATAAAATGAAAATTATGACCGGTAAAATTTTTGAAAAGGAAGTAATTCTCTTCTCCGGAAGAAGACATTATTATGAAGGATACAATTCCGGCAAGATACTTGAATTTGTTGACTTCGCTTATAAAAATGGCGTTAAATTACTCATAATCTCAAATGCAGCAGGAGGATTAAACAGAAACTTCAAAGTATCAGATCTTATGCTGATCACATCTCACCTGAATTTTTTAAAAGCAAGATTTCCAGTTTCCGGAAATCTGTTACCTTACGAAAACAAGACATCCGAAATTCTGACTGATATCTCATTAAGAAAAAATATTAATTTAAGAAAGGGCTCGTACTGCTGTATGCCCGGTCCGAATTATGAGACTAAATCTGAAATAAATTTTTTATCGAAATTTGGCATAGATGCAGTCGGGATGTCAACTGTGCCTGAAGTTATGTTTGCTGCAGAAAAAAAAATAAACGTCATTGCAATTTCATGTATCACTAATTTATTGTCAGTTAATTCCACCGGGATTACTGATCATACTGAAGTTTTGGAAGCAGGAAAATCCTCCTACAGAAATTTTTCGGAAATGATACTTTCTGTAATAGAAAATTCTGATTTATTAATCTCAAATGGAATAAATGCTGACTGATACTCATGCACATCTCTATTATCCGGAAGTTATTGAAAATCTTGATGAAATATTAAACAGGGCTAAAGATTCCGGGATCGAAAGAATAATCGTACCGGCTGTCGATCTGGTCAGCTCAATGAAAGTAATAGAACTAACAGAAAAATATGAAATGATATATGCTGCTTTAGGAGTTCATCCGGGCGATGTTTCAAAAAACAAACCTGATGTAATTGATAAGATTGAAAAACTTCTCAGTCACGAAAAAGTAGTTGCTGTTGGCGAGATCGGGCTGGACTATTACTGGGATACATCATTTGTAAAAGAGCAGAAAGAATTTTTCACACTGCAGATTGAAATGGCAATGTCTCACAACTTACCGGTAGTTATTCATACCAGAGATTCAACCGGTGATGCTATATCAATCGTTGAATCATTTTCCGGAAAAAATTTAAAAGGACAGTTTCATTGTTTTACAGGAAATGAAATTGAACTGGATAAAATTCTGAATATGAAAAATATGTTTATTTCATACTGCGGAAATATAACATACAAAAACTTCAGCAGTCCTGAAGTGATCGTAAAGTCTCCTTTGGACAGATTATTATCCGAGACTGATTCACCTTTTTTACCTCCTGTACCATACAGAGGAAAAAAGAACGAACCATTATATATGCTTAAGACTCTGGAAAAAATTTCCGAAATAAAATCGGTTGGATTAGATGAAATAAAGGAAGCTGTCTCAAAAAACGCGGTAGAACTTTTTTTTGGTAAAAAATTTTAAGTGTTTAAATTATTCACTTAATAATTTATATTTGCTCAAATTGAAAATTAAATATTTATTAATTTAAAAAATAAAAATGAAATCTTATTCTTTTTATTATCAGGATTCCGGTAGCGGCAACATTCCTCCACCACCACCCCCTCCTCCGTCATTTTCTCCTCAGCCTCCTGTTCCGCCGCCGTCGTCATCTCCTAATACAGGAGGAGGCGCAAGCTCAAATGCGATCTTCGCATTAGTACTTGGAATATTATCTTATTTAATATGCGGGCTCTTTGCAGCAATACCTGCATGGGTCCTGGGTAAGAAAGAATTAAATGAAATTAATGCCGGCAGATCACCTGAAGCAGGAAAAACACTTGCGACAATCGGTATGTGGCTTGGAATTATTAATGTAATTCTGTCTGTAATTGCCATTGTAGCTATTACATTCCTGTTTATGCTTGGAATTCTCAGCTCCAGTGATTTTAATGTTTAATATAGTACAGGTAATATTTCATTAATTTTTTTAACCACCCAATTGATCATCTATTTCAAAATTGCTGATCCGCTCAGACCTGTTTACATCCCCGAATATAAAACTTCCGGATCAGCAGGCATGGATCTCTGCAGCGCCTCTCCGGAAAAAATTATTATTCCAAAATCAGAATATACAATCGTCCCTACTAATTTGATAATGGAAATTCCTGATGGCTTTGAAGCTCAGGTAAGACCGAGAAGCGGACTTGCGCTTAAATACGGCGTTACTGTTTTAAATACTCCTGGTACTATCGATTCTGATTACCGCGGTGAAATAAAGGTGCTGCTCATTAACCATGGAAAAACTGATTTTGAAATTAATACCGGTGACAGAATAGCTCAGCTTATAATTTCTTCTCATGAAAAATGTGAACTGATCAAAGGGGAGAATATTTCACTTTCCGAAAGAGGAGACGGCGGTTACGGCAGTACAGGCATTGTATAAAATCTTAAATTTTACAGAATTATTTTGACCGGGACTTTAAATCTGGTTTCTACTCCTATAGGCGATTACTCGGATATGAGTCTCCGCGCTCTGAGGACTTTGGAAGAATCAGATAAAATTTATTGCGAAGAATTTAAAGAAGGAACAAGACTTCTCAGGTTTTTTGAAATTAAAAAGGAAGTTGAGGAACTGAATGAACATAACGAACAAGAAGCAAGTGAAGATATTTTCAATGAACTTCTTCAGGGAAATAATATATCCATTATATCAGACTGCGGGACTCCCCTCTTTTCCGACCCGGGAAAATTGATCTTAAGTAAATGTATAGAAGCTGGAATAAAAGTAGAATTCATGAGCGGAGCCAATTCGCTTTTATCAGCTATTGTGCTGTCCGGTTTTGATATCAGCAGATTTTTTTATTACGGATTTCTGTCACCAAAAGCTGAGATCAGAAAAAAGCAGATGAAAGAATTTAATTTATCTGACCGTGTTACTGTTATTCTCGACGCACCATACAGACTAAAAGCAGTATTAAATGACATTCGTGATATCTTCGGTGAGAGAAATGTTTTCGTAGCTTTTAATATTACACAGGAAAGTGAAAAAAAATTCAGAGGTTCTGCGGCAGATATTCTTCAGCAAATCGGTGAAGAAAATCTAAAAGGTGAATTCGTAATTGTTATTGACAAACATTATGAAAAGACAATAAAAATCTCAGATAATTATGATCACAACAACTATATACAATAAAGAGAAAGGTCTTTATTCAACATCCGGCGATACTTTGAAAAAATGGGATTATGATAATGAGGATATTCTCTGGACTGATATTCATGATGTTAATCCCGAAGATGCAGGCAGATTATTAAAAGATGTTTTTCAATTTCACCCGCTCGCAATTGAAGATTCGTATAAATATGTACGAGACCTTGCAGTCCATCATCCTAAAATAGACGACTTTGAAAATTATCTTTTCATTGTGTTCAACGGAATTCAGTCCGGAGAGACAGGAAAAAAGTACAGCATATTTTCTTTAAGCTGTTTCCTCGGAAAAAATTTTCTTGTTACTATTCATAATGAAAAGGGCGAAAATACGATCTCGAAAAATATAAAGAACTTCATCTCCGAATCTACATTCAAAAAAGGTCCTGACTTCATTCTTAATCTTATTCTCGATGAGATCGTTGACAGATATTATCCGGTTCTTGATCATATTGAATCTGAGATCGATCTGGTTGAAACAAAAATTTTCAAGGAAATGCCAAGCAACCGGAATCTCCTCAGCATTCTGAATCTTAAAAAAGAACTTATCAGACTCAGGAGAATTTCTTCATATCAGAAAGAGATATTGTATAAGCTGTCAAGAAGAGAAACTGATTTAATTTCACTTGAAGAATCGGTTTATTACAGAAATGTATACGATCACCTTGTCAGAGTTGCGGATACTTCAGAGTCTTACCGTGATTATGTATCAGGTATTCTGGACTCCTACCTTTCCGTTGTAAATAATAAAATGAATGAAGTGATGAAATTCCTGACTATCATCGCTACAATCATACTGCCGCTGACTTTAATAACAGGAGTTTTCGGAATGAACTTTGACACAATTCCATTTTTGAAGAGTGAATTCGGATTTTATGTGAGTATCATAATAATGCTGATAATTGCAACTGTTATGCTTGGATGGTTTCGATTTAAGAAATGGATATAAAGTTTTTTAATTAATTATTTCACCTTCAGTCTCTGTTCTCTTTTTAAACTCTTCCATAATTTTATTCAGAATTTTCAGACCGGTATTATTTATAATTTTTCTTCCGTCAATTTCATAAACGGATGTGAGCTCCCCCATCGTACCCGTTGTAAAAACTTCATCCGCATTGTAAAATTCTGAAACTGAAATATTTCTTTCCTTACATATCAGATTAAGTTCTGCAGTAATTTCCATAACTAAACCGCGCGTTATACCCGGAAGACAGGAATCCGGATTCGGAGTATGCAGTATTCTGTTTTTAATCATAAATACATTTGTTGCATTTGTTTCAGATACAAATCCGTTTCCGTCAAGCATTAACGCATCATCAGCTCCGTATAGATTTGCTTCTATCTTTGCCAGAATATTATTGATCAGATTATTGTGATGTATTTTTGAATCCAGATACTGAGGAGAGTTTCTTCTGATGTGTGAAGTTACAAGCTTAATTCCCGAAGCATTATCATAGACAGGTTTTTTCCATTCGGCTAATACGATCAAACAAGGACCTTTCGTATTAAGACGCGGATCCATTCCCGATGTGATCTTCTCACCTCTTGTCAAAGTCAGCCTTATATGCGCATCATTTTTCATTCCGTTCGCTTTAAGTGTTTCCATAACCGCTTTCTTTATGAAATCAAAACCGGGAATATTTTCAAAACACAATGTCTTTGCTGATTCCTGCAGTCTGTGGACATGTCTGTCAAAGCAGAATATTTTTCCGTTATAAATTCTCAGTCCTTCCCATACTGCATCTCCTCCCTGCACCGAACTGTCAAATACCGATACCTTAGCATCCTTTCTTTCATACAGCCTGTCGCCTATGAATACTTTAATGTCACTGTTTCTTTCGTCAAATTTCTGAAGCATAATTAATTAGCTTTAATTGAAAATTCCTGTAATTCATTATAATAGAACATACACTCTTCATAAAGTGAAATAAACTCTTCAGGTAACTGAGATTCATCCGATACATATTTTGAAAAGCCGGTAGATCTGTGAACATTCTTATACCAGTGCTTCGCCCAAACTCCGTCTTCCGGGATCGGACCGGGTTTCCAGTTCAGCATATTTTTATCAAACGGTATTCCGATCTTATTACAAAGTCCGGTCAGTACTTTTTCAGGGTCTTTAAGAATTTCTCCCGAGTCAATAACAGGAGGATCCTGTTTCATGGAAATTAGTTTCTGAAAAAGTTCGTATTGCTTTTTTACACCTATCCTTTCCATATTTACATCGGCTATAACTTTTGAAAATGAAATGATAAGATCTTTCGGATCTCTGATCAAAAACACATTTATGACTTCATTTAAAAATTCTTCTCTTAATCCGATAAAATGGTGAGTCATTTGTTTGAAAAAAAGGACTTCACTGTCATGCTCTCCG
>Ga0138256_10001525_pt1 | contig 24991 bp, 28 predicted proteins | sample KNB2016incub_MG_FD_105486 | JGI IMG/M metagenome (GOLD analysis project Ga0138256, IMG submission 105486) | Active sludge microbial communities from wastewater in Klosterneuburg, Austria - KNB2014incub_MG | ecosystem: Engineered > WWTP > Activated sludge > Unclassified | place: Austria...
CTAAGGTGACTTTGTTCCGTCTTTCACAAAGTCAAGAGCCGGAGGCTTCATGCACGCTGCTGCCGCACCACATCAGAATCTCCCCGCCCTCGAACGCTGGGCCCGCTTCACCCACCGCCGCCGGGGGACCATCCTGGGCCTCTGGCTGGTTGTCCTGGCCGGGCTCGTCTTCGCCATGCTGCAATACGGCGGCGAGCCCACCGGCAGTTTTAGCCTTCCCGGCTCCGAATCCCAGCGCGCCGTTGACCTGCTCGAGGAAAAATTCCCGGCCCGGGCCGGCGGCGAAGCCGACCTGCTTTTCAAAGCCCCGGGCGGGATAAACACGCCCGAAACGAAGGCCGTTGCCGAAAAGGTCATCGCCGAAATCTCGGCCAACGAGCACGTTGCCCAGGTCGAATCGCCCTTCGACGTCCCGGCCTACGTCTCCGCCGATGGCACCATCGCCCGCGCCGTCATCCGCTTCAAGGAAACCCAGGACGATATCGAAGTCGCCGAGGCGAACCAGATCCTGGCGATCATCGATGAGTACAACGGCCAGGACGGCGTCCAGGTCGAAGTCGGTGGCGACGCCATCATGTACAACGAACAGCCCGAGTTCGGCTCCGAGATGCTCGGCATGCTCGCCGCGGTCGTCATCCTCATGATCGCCTTCGGGTCCGTCGTCGCCATGGGATTGCCCATTGTCGCGGCCCTCTTCGGCCTCTTTTCCAGTTTCGCGATCATCGCCCTGCTCTCCCGCGTCCTTGGCTTCCCCGAATTTGCCGGCCAGTTCGCCGCCATGATCGGCATCGGTGTCGGGATCGACTACAGTCTCCTCGTCGTCACGCGCTTCCGCGAAGGCCTCCACGCCGGACGCACCGTCGAGGATTCCGTGGTTGTGGCAGTCACCACCGCCGGACGCTCCGTCATCTTCGCCGGCGTCGTTGTCGCTCTCGCACTCCTCGGCCTCTTCGTGATGGGCCTTCCGTTTATCGCCATGCTGGGCACCGCCGGCGCCATCGTTGTCGTCATCGCCATCATCGTGGCACTCACAATCACCCCCGCGCTGCTCTCGCTGGTAGGCCACAGGGTCGATAGCTGGAAGGTCCCTTTCCTGCACCAGACCGAGGGCGTCGACCCTTCCAGTCTCTGGTATCGCCTCAGCCGCCGGATCCAGCGCGCTCCCCTGCCGTTCGCCATCGCCTCGGCCGGCGTGCTTGTCATCCTCTCCCTTCCCCTGCTGAAGATGGACCTCGGCTTTACCGATGCCGGCAACGGGAGCACCGAACTCCACAGCCGCCGCGCCTACGACCTCCTCGCCGAAGGGTTTGGCCCCGGGTTCAACGGGCCCATCCTCGTCGTCGTCGATCTCAGCCAGGGCGGCAAAGAGACACTCGAATCCGCCGCCGCCACTTTTGGCGCCGATGAAGGCGTCGCCGCCGTCGCACCAGCCTTCCTGAACGTAACTGGCGATACCGCCGTCTTCTCCGTCTTCCCAACCACCAAGCCTCAGAGCGACGAGACCACCGAACTCGTGAACCGTCTCCGCGCGAGCGCCATCCCCGGCCTCGAAACCTCCGGCGCCGATTACTACCTCTCCGGCTCCACCAGCTTCAACATCGATGCAGCCAACCAGATCACCGAGCGCATGCCACTCCTCTTCGCCGGTGTCATCGGTCTCAGCTTCATTCTGCTCATGGCCGTCTTCCGCTCCGTGGTTATCGCCATCAAGGCCGCGATCATGAACCTCCTCAGCATCGGCGCCGCCTACGGTGTCCTCGTCGCGATCTTCCAGTGGGGCTGGGGAGGGAGCATCATCGGCGTCGACAAAGGACCGGTGGAAGTCTTCCTGCCGATGATGATGTTCGCCATCCTCTTCGGTCTCTCGATGGACTACGAAGTCTTCCTCATCAGCCGCATCCGCGAGGAGTACCTGCTCACCGGCGATACCCCCACCGCCGTGGCGAACGGCCTCACCGCCACGGCGCGCGTCATCACCGCCGCCGCCGCCATCATGGTCACCGTCTTCCTCGCCTTCGTCCTCGGCCCGGACCGCGTCATCAAGGAATTCGGTATCGGCCTGGCCACGGCCATCTTCGTCGATGCCACCATCGTCCGCGTCTTCCTCGTGCCCTCCACCATGGAACTCCTGCGCGAGGCCAACTGGTGGATGCCCCGCTGGCTCGACCGCATCCTCCCCAACCTCCACGTCGAAGGCCCATCAGAGCACGGGCCCGTCGCCCCCCGCGGAGCACCCGGCAAGTAATCCCGTTCCCGCCGGCCCCAACGAAAACGCCCCGGTCCAGGCCGGGGCGTTTGCATTCTGCCCGTCACCCTCGCTCTGCCCTTAGCCGCCGGGCACCTTGAAGTCCTTGCCGATCGTGATGACCACGTCAGGCAGGCTCGAGTCCGTCTTCTGCAGCACCACGATCTGCGACTCGGCGATCCCCATCCACCCGGCGATATCTTCCGCCATCTCGCGCTTCTCCGAACCGTAGACCGTGATCGAGCTCCGCGGCTGCGCCGTCACATCGGGGCCGTAGTACACCGTGGGCAGCCCCTTCACATAGGCCAGGTAGCGCCCCAGCGCCTCCACCCTCACCTGCCCGTCTTCGCCATAGGCGTTCTGGATCTCCACGGAAGACCCGACGTACGCCGACCGCGTGAAGACCTGGTTCAGCCAGTACTGCACATTCTCCACGTCCCAGAGCAGCACCGCCGCGCCGCCGTCGGTCGTGTGCGAAATCAGTGTTGGCACATCGTTCACCGGGTCGCCGAGCGAATACGCTTTCAGACGCCCGTTCGTGTCCTTCAGGGCCGAAGCGTACCCCGGGAACTTCGAGTACGGCACATCCGTCTTCACCATCCCCGCATATGCGTCCCACAGCCCCTTCGGGTCCCTCGCCATGTTCCCGATGAGCCCGCTCGAAAACGCCTTCCGCAGCGATGCCTCGAGCACCAGCTGCTGGCGCTTCACCCGCTTCAGGTCGCTGTCGTATTCGCGGTGCCTGCCAAACGCCACCGCCCTGTATCCATCAAGCTGATTCACCCCCGCCGGGAAGCTCAGCCACACGCCGTTGATGTCGTCGTTGCTGTAGAACCAGTCGCCCACCGCCAGGTCGTAGGGGATATCTACCTCGACTCCCCCGAGCGAATCCACCAGCTGCTCCACACCCTCGAAATCCATGATCACGTAGTGCTTGATCTCGATCCCGAAGTTCTCTTTCAAGTCGAGCTTCAACTGGTCCGTCCCGCCCTTGATCGAGTTCGTTGCCCGCACGCCGACCCCGAACGACGTGTTGATCCGGTCCTCGTACGTGAAGTCCTTCGTGTGGATCGAAATCTGCATGTCCCGCGGAAAGCTCAACACCGCAATCGTGTCCGCCACCGGGTCGATCGTCGCCACCATGATCGTATCGGTCAGGTATCCCGCATTCGAATTGTCATCGAACTGGTAACCCGGCCGCTTGTCCACTCCGAGCACCAGCAGGTTGATCCGCTCATTGAAGACGCTGGCGGCGCCCGGGTCGCGAATCGGCACCAGCGGTGTATCGAGCTTCGCCAGGGGCTTGATAATCGCGAGGTTGGTGAGTGACTTCCCCGGGAAGAGCGCCGGCGTCACCCGCGCGAGCAGCGCAATGCTCGTGTACATCGAGGCCAGCCCGAAGGTAAACAGCGCCAGCACGAACAACAACCGTTGCGATCCGCTCGCCCGCTGCCTTGCCGCCGCCCGGTTTCGCGATCTCTTGCGGGACGTTGCCGTGGCGAACGCAGCTTCCTCTACCCGGCTTGTCACCGTCCCAACCTACGCAGGCCCCCCGGTTGGGTCAATCACGCCATTCCCCTTTCCTTACCCGCCAGGGTGAATCGCCTCACGCAGGCTCCGCTACCCCATGCCCAGCTCATGCAGCCGCTCATCATCGATCCCGAAGTAGTGCCCCAGCTCATGCAGGACCGTCTTCCGCACCTGCTCCCGCACCTCCGCATCGTTCGCGCACACCGCCTCGATGTGCTCCTGGTAGATGCTGATCTTGTCTGGCGCCACCAGGTTGTACGATTCCCCCCGCCGCGTCAGCGGAATCCCGTGGTACAGCCCAAGCAGCAGCCCACCCGGCCCCAATCCAGCCGCCTTCCGGTCGCGCCCCGTTGGCCGCCGCTCAATCACGATGTCCACGTTGTGCACGTTCTCCAGGATCTCCGGCGGCAGCGATGCCACCGCTTCCCGCACCAGCCCGCGAAACACCTTCCGGTCCAGGCCGCCCTCCTACGGAGCCGCGGTCGCGGCGCTCCAGAGCGTCCGGAACTCGCCCCCCCCGCGCACGGCCGCCCGCTGCTGTTCCATTTCCAGCCGCACCAATTCGCCGAGTGCCCGGGTCGCCTTCGCCAGCTCTGATGGGTGTGGCGAACGCATGATCCGCTCTACCACTTCGTTCCACACCCCTGTCGTCTCCAGCGATCGCGTAAACCTCGGCCAGAACACCGTCACGATCTTCTCCGGGTCATCGAACCGCGGCCGCAGTTGCCGCAGATTCTGGTAACGCTCTTGCACGCTCCGCACAGGCGCCACCACCCGCACCAGCGCCCCGTCAACATCGTTCGTCCGGAAATCCAGCAGCAGCCGCTCTCCCACCGCGATGAACCGCATGATGACGATTTCATGCGCCCTGATGGTCGATGCGATCTCCGCAAGGTCGAGGTTGAAATCGTTATCCACGCGAGCTTCCAGTCTACCCCCGCCAATCCTCCCCCGGCCAGCGCTACCCCCTTCCTGGCACCCAACGTCAACCAAGCCCCGCCCTGTCCGTGCCGAAGAACAGGGCGATATGCCTACCTTTGGAAAGCTCTCAACCCACCGCCGCGTTCAGCGCCTCATCCGCGACGGCGTGGGCGTCCGCCAGTCCAGCTGGCAACTCGCCCCCCCTGCCGATAGCGCCTCCACCGAATCCCTCGTTGATGCCGTCCTTGCCTGGGTCCGCCAGTCCATGGGCGAAATGCGCCGCCCCTACGGCATCGATCACGTCGCCCTCGCCCTCGCCTGCCGCGATTCCTCCGGCCGGGTCGTCTGTACCACCAGCCTCGGCGTCGTTCGCCCCGCCAGCTTCTACGCCGAAGATTCCGCCCGCGGCATCCGCGGTTTCCTCGAAGACGCCGGCCCCTTTGCCGCTACGCCCGGCGCCGAGATGGTCGGCGCCCTCCTCAGCCTTGGCGACATCGCCTACACCCTCAACGGCGGCGGCGCCGCCGCCGCCTGATCCCCCGCCCGTTTTCCCGCATCCGCGGCGCCCGTTACACTTCCTTCCATGGCGAACGTCCAGAACCCCGCACGAGCGCGGGAGCGCATCCAGGCTCAGATCGACCGCATCGGCCGCCTTCGCGGCAGCGGGCCCAACCCCTTCGATTTCGACCTCTGGGATGACCGCACCGTGGAGATCCTCACCGCCACCTTCGGGCAGGATTCCCCCGAACTCGATCGCTACTGCCAAGCCGCCGGGAAACGCGGCCGGCTCCCCGGCGTGCGCGGCCAGGCCGAGAACATGACGCTCAACATCCACGGCCCCTGGGGCATTCGGGCGCGCCTCGATCGTGCTGAAGCCGTCCTCGCCGATATCGTCGCCTCACTCGCCTGAGCCAACGTTCAATTCGATCCCCGGGAGCCGCTCCTCCAGCTCGCCGCGAAGCCGCCCCAGCCGCCGCTGGTATGCTTCACCAGCCAACTCCTCAGTCGTCATGATCACCGCGTCCTCCCGGTTGTCCGGGTAGTACCGCTTGCGCCGCCCCACCTCGTAAAAACCGTAGGCCCGGTAAAGCGCCCGCGCCGCCTCGTTCGATTCCCTCACTTCAAGCGTTGCCTCGGTCATCCCGTGATCGATTGCCATCTCGATCAACCCATGCACGATCGCCCGGCCGTACCCCCGCCGTCTCGCCGCCGGCGCCACACCCACCGAGACCACGTGCGCCGCATCAACCATCAACCACAGCCCGCCGAACCCGATCACCCGTCCCGATTCATCCGCCAACACCAGGTAACGCGCCATCGAATTCTTCGTCAGCTCGCGCTCAAACGCCGTCGCCGGCCACTCCTCCGGGAACGCCGCCTCCTCAATCGCCATCACCGTCGGCACGTCCCCCGTTCGCATGGGCCACACGCGGGGCGCCCCGGCAGCCGATTCGTTCAGATCCACCCCCGGATCCTACGGTCCCCGCAGAGCACCGGCATCACCGTTCCCACTCTTGTAGCGCACCTCCTTGCCGATACCCATGGGTAGGATGGCGAATCCAGTGTCCCCCGGCACTCCGATCACGATTGTGCGGCGCTCCAATCCGCCCGAACAGTGGTCCGCGGTGGTCGTTATCTCCCGCGATGATTCCCTCGCCGCACGCGCCACCTCGCCCCCGGCAGCCTGGGATCCCGCCTTCACCTACATGGTCAGTCACGGACAGCCCGGCAACCGCAGCTTCGCCATCTGCTCCTTCGTCGCCAGCAAAGATGAGATCGCCGCTTTCCGCCTGACCACTCCCTGGCGCCCCCTCGATCGCCGCCTCCACAAACGCCTCAGCGCCGACATGCCTGTCGAGGTCCGTTCCGTCCTTGGCTCCTCCCGCCAGGCCGGCCGCCTCATCGATATATCCCTCGGCGGCCTCGCCGTCCGTGTCGAAGCCCGCCCCGGCGGCAGCCAGATCGAGGTCAGCCTCTGGAACGGCGGCTACGCAGCCACGCTCCCCTGCGACCTGGTCCGCGCCTCCGACCCCTCTGAAGCCGGCTGCATCCTCCACCTCCGCTTCCGCGATCTCTCCCAGCCCCAGAGCGCCTTCATCCGCCAGGTCATCGGCTCGCTCAGCGCCTCCCAGGAAGCATCCTGATGCGTTCTGACATTGACGTTCACGTTAATGTTGATAAGCTACGCTGCTGATATGGCTGGAGCACCCCCCAACGACCGCTACCTGCAGATCGGCGAAGCGGCGGAGCGCGCGCAGCTCACCCAGCGCACCCTCCGCTACTACGAAGAAAAAGGCCTCCTCCAACCCCCGACCCGCATGGATGGTGGCTTCCGCGTCTACACCGATGACGACATGCAGCGCCTCGGACGCATCCGCGAGTTGAAAGACCTCCTCGGCTTCTCCCTCGCCGAAATCAAGGAAATGCTCGAAGCCGAAGACGTCCGCCTCCAGATCAAGTCTGGCTGGCGCACCGATGCCGACCTCGCCGAAAAGGCCGCCCAGACACGCCGCGCCCGCGAGGTCACTATCAAGCAGATCGAGCTCCTCGATAGCAAGATGGCCCGCATGGCCGCCATGCGCGAAGTCCTCGCCGAACGCGTCAAAAAGCACGACGAACTGCTCGCACGCTGGGCCGAAGCCCAACCCGATTCCTGATCCCGCCAACCTGCGCTAGCGCAGGTACATCTGCCTTTCAATCCGCTAAGCTAACTTCGATGGCATTCATCGACGCCCTCGGCCGGCCCCTCAGAGACCTCCGCATCTCGGTCACCGACCGGTGCAACTTCCGCTGCACCTATTGCATGCCGCGCGAAGTCTTTGGCCCCGATTACCAGTTCCTCCAGCGCACCGAGCTCCTGACCTATGAGGAGATCGGCCGCCTCGCCCGCATCTTCGTTGAGCACGGCGTCGAGAAGATTCGCCTCACCGGCGGAGAGCCGCTCGTCCGTCGCGATCTCCACCAGCTCATCGCACTCCTTCACGAAACGCCAGGCCTCAAGGACCTCACGCTCACGACCAACGGCTCGCTGCTTCGTGCCCAGGCCAGCCGCCTCAAAGATGCCGGCCTCCAGCGCATCACCGTCTCCCTCGATTCGCTGGACGACGAAATCTTCAAGTCCATGAACGATGTCGGCGTACCCGCTTCGGCCATCCTTGCCGGCATCTACGCGGCCCGCGATGCCGGGCTCGCCCCCATCAAGGTCAACGCTGTCGTCAAGCGCGGAGTCAACGACCACACCATGGTCGACCTCGCCCGCCACTTCAAAGGGACTGGCATCATCGTCCGCTTCATCGAGTTCATGGATGTCGGCGCCACCAATGGCTGGCGTATGGATCACGTTGTCCCCGCCCGCGAAATCATCGATCGCATCAGCGCCGAACTCCCACTCGAGCCCGCCGAACCGAATTACAGGGGCGAAGTCGCCCGCCGCTGGCGCTACCGCGATGGCACCGGCGAAATCGGCGTCATTACCTCGATCACCGAACCGTTTTGCGGTGATTGCACCCGGGCCCGCCTTTCCCCCGAAGGCGAACTCTACACCTGCCTCTTCGGCACCCGCGGCCACGATTTCCGCACGCTCCTCCGCAACGGCTCTTCCGATGCCGGAATCGCCACCTTCCTCGACTCCGTTTGGCGCCCGCGCAACGACCGCTACTCGGAGGTCCGCTCCGAAGCCACCGTCGGCCTCCGCAAAGTCGAGATGTCCCACATCGGCGGCTGATCCCTTCCCTTCCCCTCGCCCACCGGAGTAGGCTCCCTCGCATCATCTCGCGAAAAGGAACCTCCCCATGACGACGCAGGAAGCCTCCGGCATCTCCCTCATCGATGGAGTCATCACCGGCCCGCTCCGCCAATCGGTCAACAACTCCGCAACCGCCAAAGGCAGCATCCACGATGACGCCACCGCTTCCAAGCTCGGCTTCCGCGGCGGCACCGTCGCCGGCTCCATCCACCTCGAGCTCTTCCCGCCACTCATCCTCCAGGCCTTCGGCAGGCAATGGTTCGAACGCGGCGCCATCTCCATGTACTTCATGAACGCCACAACCGACCGCGAGGCGGTCCGCGCCTACATCAAGCAGCCCGCCGCCACCAGCGATGCCCAGGCCGAGGCCTGGGTCCTCCGCGATGACGGCATGCAGGTGGCACAGGGCACCATATCGGTTGGCAATCCCGGCATCCCCACCGCCCTCCTCGCCCGTCCCCTCGATCGCTTCGAGCCCGGCGAGCTGCGCATGCTCTCTGGCATCGCCGCCGGCCGCAAGTTCGACCCCGTCCGCGTCAGCATCCCCCTCGAACAGCAGACCGAGCGCCAGAAAGTCACCACCGAGCCCATGGACTGGTACACCGGCGATAGCCCCTGGGGCGGCCCCATCGTCATGCCCGCTCCCATGGTTCAGCTCCTCTACGCAAAGAGCGTGCAAACCCTCCGCGGCAACATCGGCCAGGCCGTCGGACTCTTCGGCGCAATCGAGCTGCGCAATATCAATGGGCCGGTCATGGTCGGCCAGGAGTACACCTGCACCGGCGAAGTCATCGCCGTGGGCCAGAGCCCGAAGACCGAGTACATGTGGTTCGAAACCGGCCTCGATGACGGCTCCGGCAAGCGCATCGCCGAAATGCGCATGCTCCTCCGTTGGATGAAGGCCTCCAGCCCCCTCTACCCGGAATTGCGCGCCCAGTAGTGCCCCCTGGGGCCATTTAGGTGAGTGCGGCCAGCCGAAGGAGGGAGGATGGCCGGCACTCTTGCGCCCGAGGGTCATCGGACAACCTCTATTCTGTCACAAATGAGATGAAGTATCAATACCTCATCCGTCCTGGTGACAACTCGTCAGGCGATTGGAAGGCTCACCACCACTCCAATCGCCTCCCGCATCTCCGCCCCCTGGGCCAGTCCAGCCCCTCCAGCAGTTCCCTGCATTGCGGCCCCCGCTCGACCACCGGCCGCCCGCCCCAGCGCCGGCACTCGCCGCCCCGGGGCCTTCGCTGGCGCGCCGCTCGATCAGGCTCCGTAGTAAGAACGCCGGAATGATGGCCCGTGGCCCGTCCCTCGCGTACCTTTTCCCCACCTCACCGTGCCTGGAGTTTGCCTCGATTGAGCCTGCCGCTCCCGGCCAGCAAAGCGCCCGATGAACCCTGAATCACCAACCCGCCCTCGCTACCTGCTCATTGGCCCCCGGCCGGCGCATCCGCGCCAGTGGCTCAGCATGTCCCGCTATAGCAGTGGCCTTGCCTCCCTGCTCGCCCCCGGAGCCGACGTCGAGCAGTTCCAGGCCTCGCACTGGAACCCGCCGCCGGCCGCCCGCTTCCTCTTTTCGCGTTACAAGAACTACAAGCCATTTCCACGGCGCTGGCCAACTTCCCTTGACCTCGTCCACTTCACCGACATCCATCTCACGGTCCATGCCCGCCGCTTCGATGTGCCCCGCGTCGCAACCATCCACGACCTCATCCCGATGGACTACGGGCGTATGTGGCCGCCGATCGCGACCTACGGCCAGTTCATCTACCGCCGCAGCTGCCACGCCCTGCGACATCTCGATGCCATCATCACCCCCTCCGAAGATACCCGTCAGAAGGTCATCAGCCGGCTCGACCGCGCTCCGGAGCGCGTCTTCACCGTCCCCGTGCTCATTCCCGGCCACCTTTCCCCGGCCATCACGCCCGCGCCGCGCGATCCGCGCACCATTCTCAGCGTCGGGACCTCCGCCGACTACAAGAATTTGCCCGCTCTCCTCCACGCCCTCGCCGCTCCCGAACTCGCTGGATGCCGCCTCGTGCGCGTCGGCGAAGCGTTCACGCCCGGCCAGGCGGCTCTTGCGCAAAAACTTGGCGTCGCCTCCCGCATCGAGCACCGTGGCCACGTTTCCGAAGATGGGTTGGTCGCCCTGCTCAGGTCCGCCACCGTCCTCGCTCAGCCCAGCCTGACCGAAGGCTTTGGCATGCCCGTCGCTGAAGCCATGGCCTGCGGCCTCCCGGTCGTCGTCAGCAACGGCGGCGCGCTCCCCGAAGTCGCCGGGCGGGCCGGCCGGGTCGTGCCATTCCGCAACCTCGGCTCTGGCCCCATCAACCTCGATGATGCCCGCGATTTCGCCCGTGCCCTTGCCGCCGTCGTCGAAGACCCCGGCCTCCAGCAGGCCATGTCCGCCGCTGGCCTCGCGGAAGTCGAGCGTTTCCGCGCCCCCGCGGTCCGGGACAGATTGCTCGAGGCCTACTCCGCCGCCGCCGCCCGGTAGATCCCCTTCGACATCAGCGATTGCTCCGACCCTGCCCGGGCCGTGTAGACCGCCGCCCGTAGCGCCCGCACCTCGTCATCTCCCGGCGCGGCCAGCCCCGCAAACTCCGCCAGGTGGCAGGCCAGCCGAAAGTCCCCGCTGTCAGCCAACTCCTTCGCCCGCACCGCCAGCACTCCCGCCCCGCCTGCAAGCCGTGCCACTTCGGCCGCCACCTCCGCATCGGGCGCCGGCTTCACCGTCGCCGGGTTCGCATCCCACCAGCCCCCGTACATCCGCCACACATTCCGCACGATGAACTCCGGCTCGTCGTACAACGGTTCCAGGTATGGCCGCGCCAATAGCTCGGGCGGAGCCTTCACCGAATGGATGATTTCATCCAGCCGCGCGCCGCGGTTCATTAGCCCCAGCGTCTGCTCGACCAGCGTCTCCAGCAGCGCCGCCGCCTCCTCCAGCGCCCGCGCGATTCGCTCGTTCCCATAGATAGGGAACCCGTGACTTGGCACAAAGACCTCCGCGCCCATCTCGGCCATCGCCCGCAATGCCTTCGCCCACTCCTCCGGGTAGCGCTGCGCCTTCTGCGGGTTCCCCGCGTTCGGCGTCCGCCAGATGAAAAAGTCCCCGGCGCAAATCAGCTTCAGCGACAGAACCCACACCCACGTGTGGTCATCTGTCTCACCCTTGCCATGCCGGAGTTCGAACTGCAGGCCGCCCTGTTCGAAGGTCAGCGTCCCGGCATAGGTCTCGTCCGGCGCCCGCCACGTCTCCCACCGCGCCGCCCCCGCCGCTGCCGCTACACGCCCGCCGAACTGCCGCGCGTTGATCACCGCGTTGTAGCCCGATGTCTTCGTATATCGCTCGAACCGGGTCGGCACGTTCTCGTGGGCGATGACGTGCGGCCGCGGGTGGCCGTAGGCCTCGGCGTCATCGTCGAAGGCGAACATGCCTCCCACGTGGTCGAAGTGCCCGTGCGTGTAGATCGCCCTCCGGACCGGCAGGCCGCTCCATTCCCGCAGGCCCCGCACAACCGCCGCCCCATGCCCCGGTCCACTCGTGTCCACTACCACGAGCCCGCCGCCCGCGGCGATCGCAATCGAATACCCGAACCCGGTGACCAGCGCCACGCCGGGAACCACCTCGAACACCTGCCCCGGCTCCGCCATTAGCCGATCCGCCTCAGCCCGCCCGCCATTCCAGGCCAGCTCCGAAATCTCCCTGATGCTCTCCATGGCTGCCTCCCCCGAAGCGTTTCTGTGCGTTCGGGGCGCCCTGCCGCGCAGATGCGAAAAGCCCTATCCCTGCGCCCCGGGGCAGTGTGCCATATCTACGCTCGTCTTTGTCTGCCGTTCCGTCAGGGAAGCGCGACGGTCACCGGGATCAGCAGCGCCCCATCACCCACGGAGTGCCCGGTCGGGAAGTACTGCCCGTTCGCATAGACAGAGATAGCCGCACCCACCCGGTTCGCGCACGTCGCCAATGAGGCATAGAAATCGATCCGGAACGACCCGTCCCCATTGAACGTGCTCGGGCCGAGCACCCCATCAAACGCCAGGAAGATCTCGTACGTCCCCGCCGGCACGTTGCTCCCGCCCTGCGTTACCGCACCCGCCACCCGCCCCGATGGCAATGTCCCTGGCCCAACACCGCCCGGGGGACAGTAATCCCCGCCGGCCACAACGGGCGGTTCCGTGGGTTCCGCTGTCGGCTCCGGCGTTGCCTCGTCTGGCGGCGGATTCGCTGCTCCACTTCCACCCCCGGTGGAACGTGTTGTCGGCGTGGCCGTCGGCGTTTGGCTCGGTGTGGGAGATGGCGTGGCGGTTGCGCTTGGCCGGGGTGTCATCGTTGCCGCCGGAGTTGCCGTTGCGGTCGCGGTTGGCGTTTCATCACCCCCGTTCGCGGCAAAGCTCCGTCCACCGTTTCCGCCGTCATCCGTCAGCAGCCACACGCCGAGCGCCGCGAAAGCAATGCCCACAATGCCCAGCACCGTCCAGCCAAGGGCCTGCCGCGCCGGCGTGCTGAAAAACGACTGGATCCATCCCATGCAGATACAAGCCTAAGCCAAACCCGTCATCCAGTCCCGGCCAACTCCCCTGCCCCGCGCCGCTGCGGCTTGCGGATGAACAGCAGCAAAACCGCCGCCGTCAGGTTCAGCCCCGCAATCGTCAGAAACGCCCCGTCATAGTCACCCGCCCGGTCCACGTACTCCGATACCAGCAGCGGCGCCCCCGCCCCGAGAAACAGCGAGAACGGCAACCCCGCGCTCCGCACCGACCCCAGGTAGCGCCGCCCGAAGAACGTCGCCCAGATAAGTTCCTGCAACGGGATCATCCCGCCCCAGCCGAACCCGAGGAGCAGGAATCCGCCGTAGATCGCCGGATGGTTCTCCGCGCGCACCGCCATCGTGATCACGATCAGCGATGTTCCCGTCGTCATCGCACTGATCGAGGCCAGCCGCTTCGGGTCCGTCTTATCCATCAGCAATCCCCAGAACGGCTTCGAAAGCAGCGCCGGGATCGAGGCCAGCGTCACCATGAACGCCGCCGTCGAACGCGAATAGCCCGCATCGGTCATGAACGGAATTGTGTGCAGCAACATCACCCCGATCGTCAGCCCGAACATCCCGAAGGCCAGCACCAGCATGTAGAACGAGACCGTCCGTAACGCCTCCCCTCGCGTCAACGATGAAGCGAAGTCCAGGCTCGCCTTCTGCCCGTCCCCGGCCGCTACCTGGGCCGCGCTCTTGCCATCCGGGTGCAGGCCGTAGTCTTCTGGCGCCCGCCTCATCAGCAAGGCTACCGGCACAATCAGCACCAGCGCCCCGATCCCCATCACCCGCCACCCCGTCCGCCAGTCATACTCGTCGATTATTCGCGTCATCGCCGGCGTCAGCAGCACCCCGGCCATCGAAACGCCCATCGATGCCAGCGCAACCGCCAGCCCGCGCTTTTCCACGAACCATTTCGAGAGCGTGACGTTCACTACCAGGTTCCCGATCATTGCCGCCCCAACCGTCATGATCAGCCCGTTCAGCACGATCCAGTGCCACAACTCCTGCACGAAGCTCAGCATGAAGAGCGACGACGAGAGGATGGTGATCCCGATGAGCATGAGCTGCCGCCCGCCGCGCCGGTCGACATGCGTCCCGATGAAGAAACCCGTGAACGCCATGATCACCTGGGCAACCGTGCGCGCGTACGTGTACTCCGCCCGCGTCCACCCCAGGTCGTCCGTCATCGGCTTCAGGAATGCGCCCACTACGTAATTCTGGGAACCGACCGCGACGAACTGCGCGATGAACGCCGCCCCGATCAGCCAGTAGCCGAAATAGATTCCCCGGTTGTCCTGCTCTACCGCTGTGGCCGCCTCGACCGCCCCCGCGCCAACTGATTCACCAGCCATGAATGGTCACCTGCCCCCCCACAACTGCCGGAGTCTACACTGCTCTCGGGCACGCGCCATCGAGTCAGCCCAGCAGGATCTCGAGCACCCGCTCCGTGTCGGCAAGGTCGTCCACCGCGAACTCGGCGCCGCTCGCCAGCAATTCCGCCACGCTGAACCGGCCCGTCCCCACACCCAGCGCCCGTGCCCCCGCAATGTGCGCCGCTTCCACGTCCAGCGGCGTATCGCCGAGCACAATCGCGTCCCCCGGCACCGCCGCCACGCCGAGAGCTCCCGCCAGCTCAACGATCCCCGCCGCCACCAGTTCCGCGCGCACCGTGTACCCATCTCCGAAGCCGCCGCCGGAGAATCGCTCCCACAGGCCAAAGTGCCCCAGCTTCGCGGCCGCACCCCGCCGCAGGTTCCCGGTCGCCAGCCCGAACCCGGGGACTTCGCGCTCCAGCGCGTCAAGCAGTGCGGGCACTCCCGGCAGCACCTCCCCGCCCTTCTCCACCAGGAATCGGGGGAATTCCTCGAGGTACGCCTCCGAGAACTCCGCCACTGCCCGCTCGATGGCCCCTTCGGCCACGCCGTGGCGTTCGATCACCTCGCTGAAGATTGCCCGGTCCGTCCGCCCGTCGAAGCTCACCCCGGCCGTCGCCTTCGTGACCCCGTGCAGGCGCTCAAACGCCGTATCCATCGCGGTCCGGCCCGCCCCTTTTGTATGGATCAGCGTCAGGTCGATATCGAACAGGACGAGTCGCGCCATTTCCCGCGAGTCTACCCTCCCCGGCTGTTCCAGTCGGCGATCTTCCCCTCCGACATGTCGTACCCTGAGCCCATGAGCATCGAGTACTGGCGCAACGAGATCGACTCCGTCGATGACGAACTCCTTCTCCTTTTCAACCGGCGCGCCCGCTACGCCATCGAGATCGGCCTGCTCAAACGCCGCGCCAGCCTGCCCATCGAGGTCCCCGAGCGCGAAGCCGCGATCGTCGCTCGCATGGCCGATGCCAACGAGGGGCCGCTCGACGGCGATGCCATCCGCCGCCTCTTCGAGGCAATCATCAATGAATCGCGCGAAGCAGAGCGCACCATGCTCGAAGGCTGATCCGCGTCCCAGCGTTCACGCCGCTTCTTCCGTCCCGGTCGTTTCCGGCTTCGCGAACAACACCGCCCCGGCTGCCGCATAGGTTAGCAACGCCGTGATCGTGAACGGCACCCCGTACCCGTCCGTCGCGTCGTGCACCACGCCCACGCCGATCGGTCCAAGGCCGCTCCCCACCTGCCCGGCCAGGCTTATCAGCCCGAAGATCGCCCCAAACGACACCATCCCGAAGATCTCGCCCACCAGCAGCGATTGCATCATGTAGATGTTCCCGATCGTCAGCCCGAACACCAGCGTCAACGCCCACGTTGCCGCCACGCTTTCCGTGTGGATGATCAGCAGGATGCACGTCCCCTGCACCACGAACAGGATCACCGTCAGCAGCCGCCGGTCCACGTCATCCGCGAACACGCCAACCGCCAGCCGCGCGATGATGCTCCCGAGAGCCGTCACGCTCAGCGTGAACGCCGCCGCGCTCCGCGAACCCAGCCGGTCCTCCAGGAACGTCACCTGGTGCACCACGTAGCCCGTCTGCGCGATGAGCACCAGGAGGAAAGCCACCAGGATCCCCCAGAAGCCCGCCGTCCGCATCGCCTCGCTCCGCGTCCAGACCCGGGTCTGCACCGCCATCGCCTGCCGCGAAGCTGCCGTCTCCGGGCCATCGCCCTCGCCGCCATCGGGCCGCAGCCCCATCTCCCCCGGGTCGAACACCACCACCCCGAGGATCACCGGCAGCGCCACCACCAGCACCAGCGCCCCGAGCACCGGCGTTGCCAGCTCCAATCCGCCCGCGTCGATCAACCTGCTCGCTACTGGCGCCAGCACCACACCGCCAACCGATACGCCCGTCGATGAGATGCTCATCGCCAGTGCCCGCTTCCGCACGAACCAGCGCGTCATGATCGCGTTCACCGCAATCCCGCTCGACATCCCGAACGCAACCGCGAACACGAAATACACCGCGTACAGCTGCCAGAGTTCATCCACCAGCCCGATGAATGTCGCGCTCACACCGTTCATCAGCGTCCCCACCAGCATGAAGCCCCGCGGCCCGCGCCGATCCACATACGGGCCCACGATCGCCGAGGTCAGCCCCGATACGCAGAAGTAGATCGTCGGCGCCAGGCTCACCTGCGTCGTCGACCACCCGTGCGCGTCCATCAACGGCTTCAGGAACACGGGCAGCCCGTAATACCCGACGCCCACGCCGACGAACATCAGCAACGCGCACGCGATAGCGATGTACCACCCGTAGAACCACCGCTCCGGCAACACCCGGGCGGCCGCCGGGGTGTGCCGTTTGCCCGTCGCCGAAGTCATCCGCGCCAGTCTATCCGAATCACGCCATCGGGCATTTCGCGCCCGGCTTAGCGCCCCTCGAAGACCGGCTCCCGCTTCTCGACGAACGCCCGCGCGGCATTCAGATGGTCGTGAGTCCGCCCGCTCGCGATCATGTTGTCCGCCTCGCGCTGCAGCGTATCGGCAAAAGAATTGGTCGCCCCGTAGACGAAGTTGTCCTTCATCCGCCCGTAGGCCAGCGTCGGCCCCGCCGCCAGTTTGCGCGCCAGCGCCATCGTCTCGTCCATCAGCGAATCGTGCGGCACAACCTTCGTCACCAGCCCCAGGTCCAGTGCCCGCTCGGCCCCGAAGACCTCGGACATGAAGTAGAGCTCCTTCGCCTTCATCGGCCCCACCAGCCGCTGCAACAGCCACGTCCCCCCGAAGTCGCCGCTGAACCCCACCTTCGCGAACGCCGTGGTGAACCGCGCCTGGTCGCTCGCCACGCGCAGGTCCGCGGCCAGCGCCACGCTCAGCCCCGCGCCGGCCGCCACCCCGTTCACCGCCGCAATTGTCGGCTTCGGCATTTCCCATAGCAGCCGCGAAACCTCTTCCTGCTGCCGGAGCGTGTCCACCCGCGATAGCACCGGCGCGCCGCCACCCCCGCCATCGTTCGTGCTGGCCATAGCCTTCACGTCGCCGCCGGCCGAAAACCCGCGCCCGTTGCCAGTCACCACCAGGCAGCGGATCTCCGGATCGGCCGCCGCCCGTTCCGCGACGCGGAACATCGTATCCAGCATCTCCGGGTTCATCGCGTTGAGCGATTCCGGGCGGTTCAGCGTGATTACGCCAACGGCACCTTCGGTGGTAAACAGGACGGTTTCGGACATTGGGGGCTCCCCTTCCACAGCTGAACTGGCCGCGATTGTAGCCCACACCGCCCCCGAAAGATCGCCAACCCCCGCTGCCGCCTATCCACCATCCGCCGCCCGCTTCGCCCCCCCGAATCCCTTTGGCTCCCGGATCAGCAGAGCCGCGGCGATCGCCGCCCCCACCAGGATGAACCCGATCGTCACGTACACCGCTCCGATCCCGGCCAGACCGCTGGTCAGGCCCCCGCCGATCGGCCCGAGCAACAGCGCCATCGATTGCATGCTTGCCGCCAGCCCAAATGCGCTCCCCTGCTTCCCCTCCGGCGCGCTCGCCGCGATCAGCGCATTCGTTCCCGGCACCACCGCCCCCTGGAAGATCCCCACCGCACCGAGCAGCAGCATGAACGACGGCAGGTTGCCCGCCAGGGCCACCGTCGGATAGAGCAGCCCCGTCACCAGGGCCGCCCCCGCGACAACGTTCCGGTAGCCGATCCGTTCTCCCAGCGGCGCCAGCGCAAACGCCGCGATCGTGCTCGTCAGGCCAATCACGCTGAACACCAGCCCCGTCGCCGCCTCCTCCTTCAGGTCCGCCGCCCGCCCTAATACCTCGAAATGCACCCGGTCCAGGTCCCCCCCGGTCGATTCGGCGAACTCGTCGATGCTCAACGGCATCACCGGGCGCACGAACGTCGTGCTCAGCCAGAGCACGAACAGCAACAGCAGCATCAGCACGACTTGCCGCTCCTTCACCACCACGCGCAGGTTTTCCAGCAGCCCGCCCGAAGCATGCCGCTCCCCATCGCTCCCCTGCGCCCTTCCGCCCGGCTCACCTTCGCGAACAAACAGATACACCAGCACCGCCGCCACCCCGTACAGCGCCGCACAGAAAATGAACGATTCACGGATGCCAAGGTTGGCCGCGACCACGCCCCCGATCACCGGCCCCAGCATGTTCGCCGTGAACTGCCCCGTCTGGAGCGTCCCCAGCGCATAACCCACCCTCTCGCGCGGCGTGCTCGCGGCCACCAGCGCCGCCGCCGCTCCCATCGTCCCCGCGAATGCCCCCATCAGGAACCGCAGCAGCACCAGCTGCCACACAGCCTGCGCGATCCCCATCACCCCGATGAGCACGCCCGCGCCGATAAGCGCCCTCAGGAACATCGGCTTCCGCCCGAACCGGTCGGCCAGCGCACCCCAGATTGGCGCCGTCAGTGTCAGCGAAAGGCCGGTCGCGCTCGCCGTCAGCCCCGTATAAAACGCCACCTGCGATTGGTCCTTCACCCCCAGCTCCTTGATGTAGAAGGGGATGAACGGGAATACGAAGTTCGCGCCCATAAGCCCGACAAACACGCCAATCCAGATGAAGACGAGGTTCCGCTTCCATGCGCCCGCATCGCCATGCGCGGCAGTCGAAGGCATGGTCACCGGGAAGCACCCCCGGCGGTCCGCAACGGGTCGGCAGCTTTCACTAGCAATTCCAGGGCGGGGCTCACCCCATCTTGCCACCACCCCCCGCTTTGCGCAGCGGAGTCGCTAATGGTCCCGCCCGGGCTCTCTCCCGGGCTCGAGCAACGCCCGCAATTCACGAATCTGCCCCGCATGCGCCTCCGCGTGGTTCGCCCCCCGTTCGAGCAACCAGCCGATCGTCACCGGCCCCTCCTGCGGATGGTGGCCGCGCCGTTCCCAGCCCTTCGCATCGCACTCGCGCAGCAATTCAGCGCTCGTGTAGATCAGCATCTCGTACAGCGAAAGCGCCGCCTCCGGGCTGCGCCACAGGTAGTGCAGCTTCCGCTTCCATACCCCTTCGTCGAACCCGAACAGCTCTGGCTCATCTTCCGCCAGGATCAGCCGGAACCTCGCCGCCCGCACCAGCTCCGCATCCGAAAGGTGCACCACCACATCCCGGATCGACCACCCCTCCTTGCCCGGCCGCGAGATCGCGGCAGCGGCCGCCCCGTTCAGCGCTTCCCGCACCACGCTCGGCCCCCGCACAAACCGCTCGAAGATCGGCGCAACATCCTCCGGTATTCGCGGCATCCCCGGATTCTAGCCCCTCCCCTCCGGGCCGTCCCGGCCACCCTTAGCACTCCGTTTGCTACACTGCTAATCAATGGCCAACGGACAGCGCGATTACTACGAAGTCCTCGGCGTTCCTCGTTCCGCCGATGCCCAGGACTTGAAGAAGGCCTATCGCAAGCTTGCGATGGAATACCACCCCGATCGCAACGCTTCCGCCGATGCCGCCGAGAAGTTCAAGGAGATAAACCGCGCCTACGAGGTCCTCTCCGATGACCAGAAGCGCCCACTCTACGACCGCTTTGGCCACGCCGGCGTCGATGGCTCCGCCAATGGCGGCCAGGGCGGCTTCGAAGGCTTCCAGGGCTTCGAAGGCTTTGGCGATATCTTCGATGCCTTCTTTGGTGGCGGCGCCCGCGGCGGCCGCCGCCGCCGCGGACCTGCCCGGGGCGCCGACCTTCGCTACAACCTCCGCCTGACGTTCGAAGAAGCCGTCTTCGGCGCCGAAAAGGAAATCGAGTTCCAGCGCCTCGAGGCCTGCGAGGCCTGCGAAGGCCGCGGCGCCGAATCCGGTTCCGAACCCGTGACCTGCCCCGAATGCAACGGCTCCGGCGAAATCCGCCGCGCCCAGCAGAGCATCTTCGGCCAGTTCGTGAACGTCAGCGCCTGTGGCCGTTGCCAGGGCGAGGGCCGCGTCATCACCAACCCTTGCCAGGCCTGCCGCGGCACCGGCCGAACCCGCCAGAACCGCCGCATGGCCGTAAAAGTCCCCGCCGGGGTCGATGAAGGCGCCCAGATCCGCATCGGCGGCGAAGGCGAAGCCGGCCCCCGCGGTGGCGAACCCGGCCACCTCTATGTCGTCCTCTCCGTTTCCCCCCACGAGCGCTTCGAACGCCTCGAAGACCACATCGTCCTCGAACTCCCCGTCAACCTCGCCCAGGCCGCACTCGGCGCCGAACTTACCATCCCCACCATCGATGGCGACATGCAGTTCGAAGTCCCCGCGGGCACCCAGAGCGGCGAAGATTTCGTCATCCGCGGGAAGGGCGTTCCCCATCTTCGCGCCAGCGGACGCGGCGATATGGTCATTCGCGTCACCGTCGTCGTCCCCGAATCCCTCACCGATGACCAGCGCGAGCTCTTCGAGAAGCTCGCCGCGCTGATGGGCACCCCCACCCTCCCCCGCCGCAGCAAGGGCTTCTTCGAACGCATCCGCGATGCAATGGCCGGCTAGCCCGTGAGTAACCTCTGGTTCGAAGTCACCGCCCACGTGCCACCCTCCCTTGTCGAGGAGGTTTCCGAGCTCGTCCGCGTTGTTGCCCCCGGCGGCGTCACCGTCGAAGAGCCCGTCGATATCCTCGGCCCCGAACTGGGATTCCGCGTCCGCGGCGGCGAGCCCGTCCTCGTCCGCGCCTACCTCCCCAGCTCCGAGCTCGGCGCCGTCCTTACGGAAGATCTTCGCCGCTCGATGGAGGCCTACCCATCCGTCGAGCTCACCGCCCGCCCCATCTACGAACAGGACTGGGCCGTCTCCTGGCGCGAATTCTTCGGCGTCGTCGATACCGGTGGCCGCGCGGTCATCGTGCCCTCCTGGATAGAACACCAGGTGCGCCCCGGCCAGGTCGCCATCCGCCTCGACCCCGGCCAGGCTTTTGGCACCGGCCACCACGAAACCACCCGCCTTTGCCTCGCCGCGCTCGATCACCTCGCCCGCCCCGGCATCACCATGCTCGATGTCGGCACCGGCTCCGGTGTCCTCTCCATCGCCGCCATCAAGCTCGGCGTCCCCCGCGTTGCCGCCATCGATATCGACCCTGTTGCCGCCGAAATCGCCCGCCGCAACTGCGATGAGAACGCCATCGGCCCCGAAGTCCAGGTCAGCGCCGGAGTCCTCGATCCCGCCCACGCCGGCCGCTACGAACTTGTCCTCTCCAACATCAGCACCGATGCCAACATTGGCCTCGCCCCAGCTTTTGGCGCCGTCGTTCGCCCTGGCGGTGATCTCGTTCTCTCCGGCATCCTCTCGCCCGATGCGCGCCGTGTCTGCGCCGCCATGGGGCCCCACGGCTTCGAGCTCGCCGCCATGGCCCACGAACGCGATTGGTGCCTCATCCACCTTCGCAAATCGTGATCACCTCCCCTTCCGCCGATGACACCGAACGATTGCCGGCCATCCCCACTGCCTACCGCCTAGAGACCGGACCTGCTACGGTCCCCATACCCTCGGGGTTGACGAACAATGGGTGAACTCGGGAGCCTGCTAACCCGCGCGCGCGAAGCCCGCGGGCTCACGCTCGAAGACGCCGAACGCGATACGCGTATCTCCCGCCGGTACCTCCAGGCTCTCGAAAGCGAGCAGTTCGAGGTAATCCCGGCGCCCGTCTATGCCCGCGGCTTCCTCCGCTCCTACTCCCAGTACCTCGGCCTCGATCCCCAGGAAACCCTCGCCCTCTTCCCCCGCGAGGATGACCCCGAGTACCAGCGCGCCGGCGATGCCACCACGCCCACACCCCGGCCCAGCCCCGACCGCCCCGTGAGCCCCGTCTCGGCATCGCGCCCCACCTGGCGCTCCTCGCCCCCGGCTTCCTCCGGCCAGCAGGGCCCCCGGCCCTTCCCCGGCCAGGGCGCTGGCCAGCCCCACCGCCCGGAGCCCGTCCGCCGCCCCGAACCGAATCAGCCCTACGAGCCGGTCATCGGCGTCGATATCGGCGTCCCCACACCCACCCGCCGCATCAAGACAGACCCCGCCGCCCAGACTCGCTCCGTAGTCATCGCCGTCGTCGCCATCGCCGCCGTTCTTGGCGTCATCCTGCTCGCCTACATCATCTCCAGCCTCGGAGGCGATGACACGGCCCCCGGCGGCGATGCCGAGGGGACATCCGCCTCCCGCACCTCCACCGCGGCGGCCGGTTCAACCCCCGCTTCGAATGGCAACAAGCCCAGTGGCCTCGACGTGACGCCGGGCATCGTCCCCGACCTCCAGGGCGCGCAGCAGGACGTGGCGCTCCGCGCCATCGCCGAAGCCGGGTACGTCCCCCGTGAACTGCGCGAAAAGGCGAGCGCCCCGAAGGGCACCGTCATCAACCAGTCCCCGGTCGCCGGCGCCGAGCTGGCCGCCGGCTCCACCGTCCAGATCGTCATCAGCGAGGGCCCCTGATGCCCGTCCCCCGCACGTACCACCTCGTCACCCTCGGCTGCCCCAAGAACGACGTCGATAGCGAACACCTCGAACGCCTCCTCACCGGCGGCGAGCTCATCCCCGTCCTTCAGCCCGGCCAGGCCGATGCGATCATCGTCAACACCTGCGGCTTCATCGAGCAGAGCCAGGAAGAATCGATGGAGGCCGTCCGCCAGCTCGCCGCCGCCAAGCACGATGGCCAGACGCTCATCGTCGCCGGCTGCATGACCCAGCTCTACGGCCGCCAGGTCAAAGAGGAGTCTCCCGCCATCGACCACGTCTTCGGCGTCGGCCAGTGGCAGGAAGTCGCCCGCCTCCTCAGCGTCGACGTCGATGCCATCTTCGATATCCCCGAAAGCAACGTCCGCGTCGCCGGCCCCAGCGCCTACCTCAAGATCTCCGATGGCTGCGATGCCCCCTGCACCTTCTGCGTCATCCCCCGGATCAAGGGCGGCCTCCGCTCCGCGCCAGCCCCGCTGCTCATCCGCGAGGCCCAGCGCCTCGCAGCCGCCGGCGCGAAAGAGCTCGTGCTCGTCGGCCAGGACACCACCGCCTGGGGCGAAGACCAGGGCCGCCCGGTCGGCTCCGGGCTCCCCGGACTCCTTGGCTCGCTGGCCGAGGCCGTCGGCCCCGATGTCTGGCTCCGCCTGATGTACGCCTACCCCAGCCGGCTCTCGCCCGCCCTCATCGAGGCGATGGCCACCATCCCCAACGTCATCCCCTACCTCGATGTCCCCCTCCAGCATGGCAGCGAGGCGGTCCTCCGCCGCATGAAGCGCCCTCACAACGTCGAGCGCGTCCTGCGCTCGATCGAAGACCTCCGCCGCGCGGTCCCGGGGGTCGTCCTCCGGACCTCCTTCATCGCCGGTTTTCCCGGCGAGACGGATGCCGAATTCAAGGAACTCCTCGATTTCGCCCGCGCCATCGAATTCGACCACGCCGGCTGCTTCACCTATTCCCGCCAGACCTGGACAGGTGCGGACGAGATGGACGGCCACATCCCCGGCGAGACGAAGGCCGAACGGCGCGACCGTTTCATGCGCCAGCAGCAGAAGATCTCCGCTCGCCTCGCCCGCCGATTCGTCGGCCAGGCGCTCGACCTGCTCGTCGAGGGTGTTGGCGAGGATGAGGATGGCGCCCCGGTCGTCGCCGGCCGCACCTATCGCGAAGCGCCCGAAGTCGATGGCATGGTCTTCGCCCGCGGCACCGCCGAACCCGGCACGCGCGTCCTCGTCCGCATCGAGGAAGCCTCCGAGTACGACCTCTTCGGCTCCGTCGCGGAGTAACCCGCGCGGTTCGGTGGCGACGCCCGGTATGATGGCTCTACGGGGAAGCCGCCGATGCGTTCCGTCCACGCGCTGCCCATCGATCTGCCACGGGCGCGCTTGCGCCGGTTCTGCGAGAAATGGTGTATTGCCGAGTTCGCCCTCTTCGGTTCCGTCCTTCGCCCCGATTTCGGTCCCGCAAGCGACATCGATGTGCTCGTCACCTGGGCTCCCGGCGCCGAATGGAGCATTCTCGATCACCTTCGAATGGAGAAAGAGCTCGGCGAGATCCTCGGACGGCTCACGGAGATCGTCAGCCGCCGGGCAGTCGAAGAGGCCGGCAACTGGATTCGCACCAGGGAGATCTTCTCGACGGCGTGGAACGTCGATGTCGCCTGACGATGCCGTCCTGGTCGACATTGCGCGGGCTGCACGGAACATCGTGGAATTCGTCGCCTCCGTCGACCGGCAGGGTTTTTTTGCGGACATCCGGACTCAGGCCGCCGTTCAGCACCAGTTGCTCCTGATCGGCGAAGCGGCGAAAAGGCCCACCCCTGCGTCCGCGAGGCAAATCCGGGTGTCGCCTGGGCTGAAATCGCCGGAATGCGAGACGTGCTGATCCACGCCTACCACCGCGTCGATCTCGGCCAGGTTCGGGCGATGTCGCAGCGAGATGTCCCAGCACTTCTCGACTTCGTGACACCGCTCCTGCCGCCCCCGCCCGACACGCGCACGTAACATCCGCGCGCTATCCTGTGAGACGGAGTCCCGCAATGACTGAATCTGCCTCCTACGTCATCTCCGCCTGCAAGGAAAACGACGTCAAGTTCATCCGCCTCTGGTTCACCGATATCGTCGGTGCGCTCAAGAGCTTTGCCATCACCGTCGAAGAACTCGAAAAAGCGCTCGAAGAGGGCATGGGCTTCGATGGCTCCAGCATCGAGGGCTTCGCCCGCATCGATGAAAG
>Ga0138256_10001528_pt1 | contig 24945 bp, 11 predicted proteins | sample KNB2016incub_MG_FD_105486 | JGI IMG/M metagenome (GOLD analysis project Ga0138256, IMG submission 105486) | Active sludge microbial communities from wastewater in Klosterneuburg, Austria - KNB2014incub_MG | ecosystem: Engineered > WWTP > Activated sludge > Unclassified | place: Austria...
GCAGTTCTCGACGTTACTGCAATCTTCGCAGCGGCCTTCATGAACGGCCAGTGCGGTAAGCATGCCAAAATCCTCCCAGCTTGTGTCGCCTTCGTACTGGTAGAAACTGTATGCAAGGCTGGTCGCGAAGGCCTCGGCTTCGCGCATGTCGTCTTTGTTCCAGCCCGTAATTTCGGGTTCCATGGCTTCGAAAAAGTGCTTGCGCCAGCGCTGCAAAGGCTCGCCTGTGCCGCGCGGAGAGAGCACCTGGTGCAGGAAATCGCGCTCGGCCACCGCAGCGCCCCACGGCAAATGGCGGGCCTTGACCGCGTAGAACACGTTTTCGAAGAACGATTGCGAATCAACTGTCTGAAGATCGGATTCACTGCGCGACAGATCAGCTTTCTCGCCTGCGGCATCGGCACGATAGAAGATCATCTGGTCCATGCGCGAGATCAGCCAAAGCGCCGCCCAGGTGGCTTCAACCGCATGCTCTGTGTTTCCCAGCGCGCACAGCGCGACGGCGAGCGGGCGGCCTCCGTGGTGGCACTTTGCGTAGTTCTCGCGCAAGCGCTTGACTGTATCGGCGTCGAGCTTGAATTGGTCCTGACCCTCCAGGCTGGACAGCGCGTTGGTGAGTTCGGCCTGGGCATCCCATTCCCGTGACTTGCGAAGCTCTGCGTCGAGCTTTTCATGGGGCTTTGCGCTAAAGCTGGCATCGGAATAGAGGCGGCGCAGCGAACGCTCGAGCTCAGTTGTCAGTTCTGCCGTGTTGCGGTGGGTCTCGTTTCGGTAATGGAACGCCCGGGTCTTGCCGTCGGGGCACTTTGCGATGAAGAACAATTTGGGTTTGGCGAACTTCTCGAGCTGACCCGATTCCCAGGTGTTGGCGGCTATGTGGCCGAGCATGGAAGGCGGCAGGCTGAGGAATTCAACCGCCCCGTCTACTTCAGCATCTGCCTTGCCTTTGAAGAATGAGTCCTGCAGGTGCTTTCGGACTTTTTCAGGCAGCTTGACTTCAGGCTCTGCAGCCCCGGCCAAAGCGGGAACGAACGGGATCATCATCAACGCAATCAAGCCCAAATGGCACACGCGCATTCGCTTCTCCTTCGGTGGCGGCCGGGTTCCCTTCCCAAGCCGCGTTTGTGCCTGCCCTGGCTGCTTTCATGGCTACAGCCGGCATCGTGGCACGTCAAGTCTTGAGCGTGACTTGAGACCGTCTCTGTCGCTCGCTAAGGTGCGCCCATGGTCGACCTGCAATCGCTGGCTCCCTGGATTCAAGATGCGCGTGCGCGCAGCCTGGAGCTAATTGCCGACCTGAGCGACCGCCAGCTGCGCGTTGAAAAAACCTATATTGTCAACCCGCTGGACTGGGAGATCGGCCATGTGGGTTACTTCGCCGAGCGTTTCGTACTGCGTGACCTGGACGGCGCACCGGCCTACTTTGAAAACGCGGATGCACTTTTTGATTCGATCTCCATTGATCATGGCGTGCGCTGGGACTTGCCACTGCCGCCGCGCCAAAAAATCATCCAGTACCTGCTGGAGACCCGCGACCGCGTAATGGCGCGGCTGAACCCCGACGCGCCGCGCGGCGACTGGTACCGCAACATGCTGGCCCTTTTCCATGAAGACATGCACGACGAAGCCTTCACTTACACGCGCCAGACCATGGGCTTTCCGGAGCCAACACTGGCTTTGGCGCGCGTCTGCAAACCGCAAGCGGGCGGCCTGGATGGCGACGCGAATATTCCCGGCGGACTTTTCATGCTGGGCGCAAAACGCGACCAGGCCTTCGTGTTTGACAACGAGCAGTGGGCCCACGAACGCGAGGTGAAACCCTTCGCAATAGCGCGCGCTCCGGTCACTCAAAGCCAGTTCGCCGCCTTCGTTGATGCTGGCGGTTACGCCAAGCGAGAATTCTGGGACGACGAAGGCTGGCAGTGGCGGCAGGACGAGAACGCCACCCAGCCCGTGTATTGGCGCAGGCAAGCCGGCCATTGGCAACGCCGCAATTTCGATCGGTGGGTCGACCTTGAACCCCACCAGCCAGTCATTCATGTGAACTGGTACGAGGCCAAGGCCTGGTGCCGCTGGGCCAATCGCCGATTGCCATCCGAGCTCGAATGGGAGGTTGCCGCGGCAGGCGAGCCTGGGGCAAATGGAAAACTCGCCCCCACCAAGCGAATGTTCCCTTGGGGCAACGAGCCGCCTTCGCCTGAAAGAGCCAACCTGGACTGGCGACACATGGGCTGTATTGATGTAGCCGCGCTGGGCGCGGGCGACAGTGCTTTTGGCCTGCGCCAGATGATGGGAAATGTCTGGCAGTGGTGCGAGGATGATTTTGGGCCCTACCCCGGCTTTGTGCCGGGACCGTACAAAGAATACTCTGCACCGCTGTTTGGCATGTGCAAAGTCCTGCGCGGCGGCTGCTGGGTGACGCGCTCCCGACTGATTCGTAACACCTGGCGCAACTACTACGGCGCCGAGCGTCGCGACGTGTGGTGCGGCTTCCGGACCTGTGCGATATGAAAGACAGCGCGTTGCGCCTGAACATCCTGATCGTTACTCCCGCCAAGCCCGGAAGCACCATGGGCAACCGCATCACGGCCATGCGCTGGGCAAGACTGCTGCGCGACTTGGGCCATCGCGTGACAATCGCCAATGACTTTGACGGCAAGCCGCGTGACCTGATGCTGGCTTTGCACGCCGTTAAGAGCGGGGACGCGATTCACGCGTTCAGAGGCGCCTTTCTGGGTCGACCGGTGGGCGTGTTGCTTACCGGCACAGACCTTTACGTTGACGCCGCGGCCGGAGCGCCGATTCTTGGCACGCTCGAGATTGCGGATGCGTTGGTTGTTCTGCAACCGCAAACAATCAACGATCTGCCCGAACACCTGCGTGCCAAGGCGCGGGTGATTTACCAGTCCATTGAGCCACTGCCCAATTCGCGATCTGGCACCAAGAGAGCCGGTTTCGAGATCTGCGTGCTCGCCCATTTGCGGGCGGTCAAGGACCCGCTAAGGGCTGCACTCGCAGCGCGGTTGCTGCCAGAGAGTTCGAAGATTGAGGTCTATGGTGCAGGACTCGTGCTGGACGAGGAACTGGGATCGAGCGCTAAACAGGAAGAGAAAGCAAACAGGCGTTTCCACTGGCTGGGCGCCCTTTCGCACCGGCGCACGCTTGCTCTGCTTGCCCGTTGCAAAGCGCTGGTGGTCAGTTCTCTAAGCGAAGGGGGTCCCAACGTCATCAGTGAAGCCGTGGTCGCCGGCAAGCCCGTGTTGGCAACCCGGGTCTCTGGAAACATCGGGCTTTTGGGCAAGAGTTACGAGGGCTATTTCGAGCCAGGTGACACCGCTGGTCTGGCCAAGCTGCTGCTGCGCTGCGAAACGGATGGCAAGTTTTATGGACGGTTGTGCCAGCAGGTGGCCAAGCTGATTCCACTCTTTGAGCCACAGCGCGAGCGCCAGGCACTGGCGCAGTTGGTATCTGACCTCACCTCAAGCACCGAGCCGGGCTAACCACCGGAATCTGGCAAAGTCTTGATGTAAACCGTTCGGTAGAACACATCCACCGCCTTGTCGGGTGGCCCATTCAGCAGCCGGACGGTCAGAGTCACAAACAGGCATTGCGTGTAAGCGGGGTCCTGCGGGCGTTGATACTCAATGGTGTAGTAGTAGCCGCGCACGTAAGGGATGGGATAGCGAACGCGACTATTGCCGTCGGGCTCGAGCCAATCATCGAATCCGTTTCCATTCCTGTCAGGAGCGCTTAGATCAGGTTTGCCGTTCCTGTCGCGATCGTAGTAGTAAGCGTCGTAATTGGCCGCGATATCGTCAAAGACTGCCCCCGCGAGCACTGCCGTGTTCGTGCTATCCACTGCCCGCTTGTGCGAGATCAGGCCGCGGCCAAATAGCGCATACACACTGACAGCACCCACCAGCAGAATCGAAAACGCGATCAGGATTTCCAGCACGGTGAAGCCGCGCCGGTGGGCATTGCAGACTGCGATTGCGGTTAGTCTTTGCTCCATCATTTCGACGCCGGTAGCTGGATCACGCGGCGAAACGCCTCGCCCCCGCGCGCTTTGGAGCCTGCAGGATGGTCTTGCGCCCGCGTGCCCAGTGCCCCGCGCGCGCAAGCGCCAAATCCGCCGCCACTCTTGTCGCCGTAGGCAATCAGCTCGCCGTTGACCCGAATGTACGCACCTGCGTCGCCGGCGTCAGCAAAGTTCGAGGTGTCTTCGACGTTTACGGAACTATCTGAGGGCCCAAGGGCCCCCAGAACGGGCGACTCGGCCCGCAGGGGATCTTCAGCGCCCACTATAATGGTCAGGCGCACGGCATAGGGCAAAGGCGGCCGCCCCTGGGCCAGCCGCTGGCTAATGCTCCAGCTAGTGCGGGGACCAGTAGGGCCGGGCTCCCAACCTGTGGTTTGCTCGTCCCAGCATTCGACATTGAAAGCGAGCACGTTCTCTGCCACCAACTCGAAGCGCTGCTCAAAATTCCGATCCAGCCACCAGGCAGTTGGCCCAAAGTCCGTCGCATTGGATCTGGGGTGTTCATTCAGCCACATCTCCAATTGATCAATCAACCCACCCTGGCCCGGCGGTGATTGCACGGCGCGGTACAGCCGTGTTCCGAAGGCATAGGGCTCAAGCATGTACACGACTTCGCAATTACCGCCCGTGGACACCCAGTAGTCGTTCACGTTCCTGCCCGTGAAGGGCTTGCTGTATCCGACACCGGGACTGCCGCGGCCGGCGTCGTAACCCCCTTTGCTTCTCAACTCTTCGCCAAAGGCCCGGGTGAATCCAATCACCTGCCTGCCCCAGCAATCCTGCCGCAGCAAGAACGCCATCGCAGAAGTATCGCCATCAACACGGGGCGGGGGCGGCATCACCTGTGAGAAGTCGTCCACAGCGAGTCGGATGATCACCTGCGCGGTCTCATACTGCCGGCCTCGGGCAACACCGGTGCGAGACATCGTCAGTGCACCGCGCAGGAACCCGATAATCATGGTCCCAAGCACCAGCAGGATCCCGATTGAAACCATGAGCTCAATGAGCGTGAAGCCGCGCTGCGGTTGGGCAGTGGGCGCATCACAACTGTGGGCAGGATACGACGCCGGCCAGGCCACTTTTTTCGTTGTGAACTGTGGATTATTCATCGTGAATTGCGCCTAGCGCTGTTCCTCATGGCGGACGACACGGGTGACCTGTCGCAAGCCCACGTCGCAGCCGTGGAATTGGAGGCTTATCTTGTAGTCTTCCCGGTCAAATGCCCCTGGCAGGAACAAGAAGTACACCCGCCACTCAATGCGGTCAAAGCGCCGGCGCGTTTCGTTGGGACGCCAGAAGTTCTCCGTCTGTTCGTAAATGCCACTGCCCAAGTCGAGGGTGTTGGCTCCGTTCAAGTTGAAATCGTAGCTGTAGAGTCCGCCGGGACGATTCGTCGGCACGCTGCCCCACTCACCCTGTCCGTCGAACCGAACAACCAGGCGGGCATTGATACTGTCGGCGTGCACCAGCATGTTCGCCAGAGGATTGAACGACAGACGCCAACGCAGGTCTTCGAATTCTGAATTCCTGAATGTCGCAGAACCCTGCATGTGGCTGACTTCAGGACTGTTGGCTATGGGCAAGCCCGCGCTGCCATCGCCGGGCCCGCGTTGAAAGTTGGCCTCACCCTGTTCGCAGTAACTTGGCGCCCAGTCGGGGAAACGCACAGGTTGATCGAGCACCAGCGCCCGGGAGGAGAAATTGCGCGCCAGGGACCCATAGGCGCCGCGGAACGGACCCTGGAATGTGCGTGGATCGTAACGCCCGGCTATAATCTCGCCTTGAGGGATCTGCCCTGCGGTGAGGTTGTACTTCTGGTAACCAACCACTTCCTGATTCAGGCCCTCATAAATGCGGATAAAGCCAAAGTCACGCAGCGCCTGTTCGCCGGGGAGAACCTGCAGCCGTGAGTCAAGCGGCGTCCAGCCCGAAGCTGAAACCGGTCGCGCAAGCCTGAGGCTCGCCATGTTCATGATGCCGCTGCCCTGCGCATGCGCGGCTGGCAACGATCCGATTACCCCGCGTGTGATATCGGTAAGCCAATAGGTCGTGATCGTGACTGTTTGGCCCTGGGCGTTTAATACGGTCGTCTGCCGCGTATCGGTGCCCCGATATGCAATGAGCTCGTCATCAACGTGGAAAATGCCGACGTTTGGCGGCAATCCGTTGACGCCGTTAACCTGGATATCCTGGCCCTCGCCCGGCTGGGTGTCGGTCAACGGCATCTCGATACGGAACAGGCCCTTGGCGTAACTTCGGAACTCGAACGAATCAAAATCACCGGTGTGGGGACCGATTCCGGGGTTGGTGCCGCCTCCTGCCTCACTGGAATTGGGGTGAGCACCGGCGAATGTCCAGGCCGTGGGAATCTCGACTGGCAAGTCGCCTGTCGGGAACTTGCACAGGTTTGTGGGATCGCTGGTGCGGAAGTCCGTCAGAGTGTGATTCACCAGCGCACCCAGATAGACGATCATGGGCAACGTCAGCGGGTCGCCATCATGATCCCAGAGTACGTTGCGCTGATTTCGAAGAGTGTGCAGTTCTTTGTCGGCATTGACGTCCTTCACCAGAGTAATCACGTCGCCGCGCCCCGTGGGCGGTTCGGGCCAGATAATGTTCTGATTCAGGCCAGGAGGAGCCGGAGGCCCCAGACGCGCCACGCAAAACACAGGAGTAACTGGCGTTGAGGCCGCATGGGTCGCATAGGCTGAACCTACCTGAGCTCTGAAGTGCGTGAACACAGACACGGGAACCGGGTTCTGGGCCAGGTTGTTCCATTGCTGCTGAACCCACTGGGCGATTCTGTTCACGGGCAGCCACTGGCCCTGAGGGCCTTTGCAGGGCTGGTCATCAATGAACGCCAACAGCTGTGCGCCGGGGGCATTCGCATCGGCCGGGTCGGGGAATCTCCGATTGTAGAAGAACCATTCGTCGTCAACTTGCACGTAGCTCACGTCGTGGTAGCCGCCACTGCTGGAGACGTCCAGCGTGCAGGGAATCGCCACGCTGCCCTGGCGGAAAAACTCCATCAAACGATGCTGACCGTTGTTCACCACATCCAGCGGCGGGGCAAGCCAGCCCATCGCAACGGGATCATAACCACCAAGGAAGTGCAGGTACTGGTTGGCAGCCTTGGGCTGGAATTGCGCGTCATAGCGGGCGCGCACGTTAAGGCCGTTGGCGGAAATGCCGTCGTAATAGATGTACTCCATTTCCAGGTCATCGCGGCGAGGCGGATTCTCAAAGGTATCGGCAGCGTCAAAACCGCCCGCCGTAGCTGGCGGGTCGAAGTCAGGATAAAGCAGGCCCGTAGGTGAGACGCCCGACTTGTAGCGGTCCCATGCAAAGCCAATCACGGCCATCACGCCACGTTCGGGCACGCCCACATAGTCAGCCAGCGGCAGAAACTGGGCTGCCGTGGGGTTGTCTGCCCCTGGGAAGCCGGCATCAAGACCAAGGGATGGCGCCTGATGGTACGCCGGGTTGGCAGAGCCTTGCTTGAAAACGCGCCAGAACGAACGATCTCCATGCGCACTGCGCAGCATGCCCGTAGTGGCGGGCAAATGCGGGAACTGCGGAACCAACTCGACTGGGTTGGATTGGGTGCGCGTCCATTGGTCAAGCGGGTGCGTGTAGCCCCAGACCGTAATCTGGCTGCCTCGAGGGTGAAAGCGCGGCACGGTGCCACGCGCACCTCGACGAATGCCCATGAGCAACTGGTAGGTGTCTTTCCCCGAGTACTCGATGGACTCATCGCCAATGCGGATTACGCCGTAACTGGGCATTGCCCCGTGGTCCTGCGGGTCGATGCGCAGGTCGATTGTGGTTTGCAGTGCCGTCGACGGATTGTTGACGAGATCGACGAACTCGAGGTCGTCCATCAACGTCGTGGTCCGGCTGACCCATGCACCGTTGTTCGCCAGGAACGTATGGTTCGTGACAGGCGTGACCTGCGGAATCGTGGCGTTACTCGGGGCTCCGGTTCGGCTGTCGCCATCCACCAGCAACTCAAGCTGCGACAGTTCAGTACCCTTCCAGTTGAGCGTGAAGTGGTACCACTCGCCGGGCCTGAACATGCTGGGGTCAAGCTCGTAGCGCAGTTCCGTGAACGCTGCTTCCAGCGTGCGATCCTTGATGCGGAACACCAGACCGCTGTTCTTGTTGGCCAGTTTGTACCCACGGGCACGGTTTCCCCACCAAAGCATGCTGATTCGGTTGGAGTAATCGGACTCGGCGGAGTCGAACAGGTAGTGAGTGGAAAGGTCCGCACTGAAGTTAGGGCGATACCAGAACGAAAAAGCCCCCGGAAGCAAGTCCCCGCGGCCGCTGGTTTGATTGGCAAAAAAGTCCTCGGCGGGGTTGCCGTTGTCAGGCGCGAGCGCCGCCACGTCCATGGGCCGGTTGTTGAAGGGAGGCGCGAACCGCCCGCGAACCCAGCGTTCACTGTTGGAGTAGTGAATGTAGGGAAGCTCAATCACTCCGGTGTTGCGATCATTGACGGTGCCCGAAGGGTAGAGCGTCATGATATTGCCCTGCGGCGCTCGCTGCTCGGCGGCAAACTGATCCCAAAGGCTCCAGTGATAGCGCTGCTGGCTGTCGCTGCCCAGCAAGACCCACTCCTTGCAACGCGATTGGGCGATACGGTTGCCATTGGGCGCAAAGCGTGAAGCCAGGCTCTCCACGGCGTAGGCATCAAGTGAGGCAAACGAGAACTGCGCAGTTATGCATGGCTGTGGTGAATAGGGGTACTGCTGCATGAACATGATGCTGTCGCGCTCCTCTTGAAGAAGGAACTTAGTACCCGTGGTGTCGTTAGGGTCTGCCAGCAACGAGTTCAGAAATGCAGAGAATTCATTCAGGTCGCGAAAAGGGGAGTAATCGGTGGGCCGCATGGGGTTGTATTGCGTGCGTCCCAGAATCAATTCTGCAATGCGGCCCGCCGTCATTGCAGAAACGGCCATTGGATTGCTCTGGCCGCGCGGCTTGAGGCCCTTTAGGCAGGCGACGAGCACCGGATAGGAGGCGCTGTTGATATTTACGGTCGCACGCTCGGCAACCTCGAGAGTCACTGGCTCATTATTCTGGTAGGTGACCGGACTGGAGGTCATGACCGAGAGCGCACCCTGACGATTGCCCGCCAAAGTAACACCCAGCGAGGTCGCGCCATTGTGGTGCAATATGCGGACGATTTGCCCGGGCCCAATGCTGCGGGCGATGGTGTCTTTCCGGTTCTTGAAGGGATTGCGCGGGTCACCCTGCACATAGAAATCGGGTTGAACAACATTGTCAAAATTCAGCTGAATGAAATTGCTGCTCTTGCCAGTTTCGCCCTCACTGGCAACCAGGGCACGCTCGACCACGTGGGCATAAAACCATCGGCCATCAAATCGCAGCGTCGGGGCAACCGTGGTTGCATCCATCAGCAGGTTCTGGTACTTGACGGGATTGAGCCCCTCGAAGTAGCCGGCAAAGCGCGAGCGCGGCATCCACTCCATGGCCGCGATGTTTCGGGCTTCGCCCAGGTTGTTGAAGCTGGCCAGATTTCGTCCATCGGTGCTGGCCAGAACGGGGTAATAGGCGAGCTTGTAGGCCTGGATGCTGGTGGCACTGGCACCCACGGGAATCGTCCAGCCTGAATTGGCAGCCCTGAACAAAGCGCTGCCGCCAATACCATCGTAGTTTGGGTCCGCCGTCAGGGTGTACAGCGTGTTGCGCAGCCTTGATTCGTAGCTCAGTAATCGGCCATCGACAACAACGTATCCCCCGCCAAAGAGGCCGCCTGCACCGGCCTTGTCGTCACAATCGCCAATCCAGCTGGCATCATCAAGGCTCAGTTTCTCATAGACGCTTCCGTTGGGAATGGATTCCTCGGTCACCAGACCGCTGCCCAGCAGATTGCCAATCAGCTCAGGCGTGGCGGCGTTGAGATTTATCTTTCCGCTTTCGTCGCGAGTGTTGACGCCAAGTACCTGAGACAGTGAATTCTCAAGGTCCCAGATCTTGGCGCCATTTCTGTCGCGAAGCCTGTAGAGGTCGTTGCGCAAGTCGCGATCATCGTAGAGCTCAGCGGCAATGTCGGTGTTGTACTCCAGCACACCGTCAACATAGGGATCGTCATAAATCGGCGGGCGCCACTGTGGGTAAGGCGGCGTGTGCGTCGAGCCGTCAACCGAGCTGACATCACTGGGCAGCTTCGCGTACCAGATTCCGTATTCGTTTAGCCGGTTGCCTTGGCGCAGCCGCGCCAAGGCATGGTCGCTGCCGCTGCGGGCCAGGTTCCGTGCCTCTTCCCCGTTGAGCGCTCCCGCAGCCGTTCCCTCCTGTTGGGCCATCGTGAACACGAAAGGCACGGCCAGAGCCAGCAGAAGCATGAGCAGCACAAGCACCAGCATGACGGCTGCTCCCCGGCGGGATTGGCGGAGGCCGGTTGTCGCAGAATGAATTCTCACTTTCCACCTCCAGCTTTGTTGCCTGGCGGGGTGTTGGACGGCGGGACGGGTTTGGGCTTTGCGGGCTCAGGTTCCCACTCAAAACGCTCGACTTCTTTTGTGGTTACCGCACCCAGAGGGTGGAAGGTAACCAGCATTCTTTCCGGCCCGTTGGGGCCTCGGCTGACGAGCGCGACAACGACAGAGCCATCGTGAATCGATGCATCAAGCTTGCCGGAATCATCAAAGAACACGTGGCGGATGGCCGGAGGGCGCGTCTGGGGCAGGCCTTCTTTGTTGAGCGACATTTCCGGAGTGGCACCGGGTGTGGTGTTTTTCGGGTCGACCTTTGCGTCAACGTCGAAAATGTCTTCCGCTTCGCTGTTGAGCTCCAGGTCGGCCCAGACTCCATCAGGCACCAGTTGCACCCGCGGACCGATATCCAGCTCCTGGCTCGATACCAGGCTGAAGAACTGAACGTTATCAATGCGGCAGGCGAATCCGCCAAAGCTGACCTGCGATCCCGCAGCGGTTGGGACGTTAAAGCGGGCGTCGGGCAGGCGCTCGTCCATACGTCCGTCAACATAGAGCCTGATCCCGTATTTGCTGACGGCGATTTCAACAGTGGCCCAACGGTACCCGGCGCTAAGCGTTTTTGAGGTGACTTTCTCGCCACCACTAAGCAGCGAAAGTCGGCATGCGCCTTGAGAGATCTCGTCAACCTGAATCATGAACGCCGGGCCGAATTCAACTACGCGCCCGCCGCCCGTTCCCATCGGGAAGAAATCAAAGGCAATTCCTGAACCCTCGTAGTCGCCCTGGACCTCAAACTGGGCCAGCCAGGGAATGCGAAAAGCCGCGCTGTTGCCGGGCAGTTCACAGCAGGCTCCGTCTCGCAGGCCAAACTGACGAGAGGCCAGAACGTTGGCCCCGCCCACGTAGTCGCCGACAATTCCATTGCTGCCCGCCGCTTTGGTTGAACCCGGCGGGTCTTCAAATGCGAATGAAACGTGATGCTGTCGTGCCAGGGCGATCGCACGGTCATTCTTGTAGTCGAGAACAATCTCGCCATGCACCCGCTGTGTAGCCGAGGTCTGCCGAACGCGCGCGGCCATGCTGGCCAGCGAGCTGACGGCCTGGTTGATGGGCTGCCCTGTGGTCAACGAACCCGCCAGCATGGTTACCATCAGCATCACGATCATGATGATGCTGATGACGACCAGGAGTTCAACGAGTGTCAGGCCCTGATTTTTCTGCGGCATGGTCCGCGCCATTATGCACGGAGGGATATTGGGGTGTAAGTAAGTGTCTTCTCAAGAGTGGGTGCTTTCAAGAAATCTCCTGACCAAAGCACCATGACAAGCAAAGCCAAGCCAGCAGGTTTTTGTGGCGCATTCGGCCAACCCGTTCATACACTCTAACCGCGACCTGCAGTGCGCGTACTGCGTCTGGCAACATGTTTGCGGCGCCGATGCATACAAACGGGGAAGCCAAATCGGTCTGTCTGGGCCATGCCCTCCCTCTTCGTTGGGGGAAGGTTCCAGGCGGGCCTGAGGCCACCCACTTGCAACAATAAGGGTGCACCAACAGTCCAGCCCTACGACACCGGTGGATCGCAAAAATTCAGGGCCCGCGCAAAGCGCGGGTCCTGCTTTGTAACGCGAGCCTTTGTGCGGCCCGCTGCTGGAATCCGAGGAGGTTCAAATGCGCCATTCTTTTTCAGCCTGTTTCCTGCTTAGTATTGCGACCCTGGTGTCAGCCGCGCCAGACCCCAAGCGCCCGCAGGATTCTCTGACCGATACCGCACCGGGAGTGGCAACCCTTGAACCCGTGGCCAGGATTTCCGACAAACGCATCGACGAATGCAGCGGACTAGCCTATGCCGGCGGGGCGTTCTGGGCCAACAACGACAGCGGCTCTGATGCGGTGCTCTATCGCTCGACCAAGGCAGACTTCGCCAACGCCGAAGCCTTCGAGGTCCCCGGCGCCGACGCCATTGACTGGGAAGACCTGGCCGTCCTCGACGGTGACATTCTGGCCTGCGACACCGGCGACAATGGTCGCAAGCGCGAGAGCGTAACCGTTTACCGGGTGCGCTACCTCGCGGCCACAGATGACAAACCAGCACGCGTCGAGCGTTTGGCCACCTATCCAATCAGATACCCTGACGGGGCCCATGATGCCGAAGGCTGCTGTGTGATCGACGGGAAGCTGCATATCGTGGTAAAGAACCGTGGCGAAGCGAGCACGAGCGTGTTTCGCGTCGACGAGCTCAAAGACGCCAAAGACCTGGCCGGCGGCTTCAACAAACCAGTGTCCGTGGGCAAGCTCGAACTGGAAGTCGGAGACCAGGTCACAGCCGCAGATTACGACGCAGAAACCGGAACAATCGTGTTGCTGACCTACTACCATCTTCTGCAGTACAAGAAGGAGCGTTTCAGTGGCAAGCCCCTAAAGAGCACGCTACTGGCGGCTCGCCAGTGTGAGGCTCTCTGTTTCCACGGCAAGCAACTCGTTTTTACCAACGAGCAGCGCGATGTCTTCGCCATCGACGACTACCTGGCGCGCGATTATGCATCAATGCTGCCGATTCTGGGCGAAGCCAGCCTGCCCCTGGTGAAAGACACCTTCGAAATTGATGGCACGGGAGACGCCTGGGCCAACTTTCGCGCCGAAGTTCCGCTGCAGCATCGCCTCGAAGATGAGCACCTGCGCTGGCTCATTGCCGGCGACAAACTCCTGCTGCAGGCACGCCTGCGCTATCGAGGCGACTTTCAGTCCTCGCGCGAGGCCAACGGCAGCCTGGGTTCAGGCCTGATTCTGATGTTCGGCAAAGATCGCACGCTTGAACTTGGCAAGCAGGAAGTCCAGATCGCAATTGGCGACAACGGACAAACCGGCATTGACTGCTGGCGCATGGATCTGACGGGGGATGCCCTCAAACTCAAGCCGCTCGCGGGCTGCAAATTCAAGGGCTCCGTCAAGGGCGGCGTCTTCGAGTTCGAAGCCGCAATTGAACTGAAGTCAATTTTCGGCGAAATGACACCCGACAGCTTTATGTTCAACGCGCTGGGCTGGACGCTGCACGGCCCCACCGAAGTCCAGTTCTCTGGCCAAGACCACATGGCCCTGTTCAGGCCTTACATCTGGGGCGAAGTGACCATCAGAAAGTAGCCCCTACCCCTGAGGAGAACTGCCATCGGCCAGTTTGCCGCTGCTGGTTTTTTCTGGCAGCGGCGGGTGCTGATCGGTCGTGAACAGACGCTTGGGAACAACCTGCCGCGGCACGTTCACGTTGCCCAGCGCGTCCTTGGCCTCGAACTCAAGCACGAACACTTCGTGCACGTTGTTCTCGAAGAACTGGGCCTGAAACGAATAGGTTCCGGGCACAAGGTGCATGGGTTCGCCGCGCTTTTCGCGCTGATAATGAAGGTTGTCGTCAACCACTGCTTCGAACCCATTAACCCATACGCGGATACCGTCATCGCTGCGGGCGGTGAAAACATAGTCCCCTTCGACTTCAATAATGATGGCGCCAAACCACTCGATTCCAAAGGTTTCTGCCGGGAACGGCAAGTTGAGAAAGTTGGCGTTTTCGAAATTGATCCAGGCGTCCTTGCGGACTTTGAAGCAGCTCAAGGGTCCAAACTCAGGCAGTTGCAAGTAGCCGCCGCCGTTGGGGAAATCGTAGAGGTAGGTGATAAGGCCCTTGTTGGCCACGTCGATGTGAAAGGGCTCGCTCTGAACCGTAGTCAGGCGCGCGCTGATTTTGCCCTCGCCGCAGCCTTGCGGCAGTGTGCAAATCAACATCCGGCGCTCATCGTAAATCTGGCCCTGCGCGCCGCCGTCGGCCCATTCGCTATCGAGGGTGTATTCAATGGGCTTGCCATCGCAGGTCAGTGTCACGGGCTGGGCGCGCACTTCCTCGCTGCCGTAAAGCTCAAGCAGCAGGCGAAACTGCTGGCCCTCGCGGATACTGATCTTGCCGGGCTCGGCGTCATAGGGCAGGGAAACAGCCGGTGCGCCTTCAACAAGCAGGGGCGTTACGCTCACTATGCGCGGCGACTTGGGGGGCACCACGGGTGGAAAGAACAGCCGCGACGGCAACTGTTCTCCGAAATTCACCGGGGCATTGATAATGGTCGCGGTGTCCGCGCCTTCACCACTGCCTGCGGCTGCCCAAACCACAGTCAGACTGGCCGCGCCGGCCCGATTGGTGAAATCGATGGCAAGCGGCAAGTAGCGCTCATCGCCATAGGGCACCTCAAAGTCGAGCACGGTTGCAACCTGCTGATCGGCAATCCAGGCCCCGCTCGTGCGTGTCTGATCGCCCAGGGATACACGGATTCGACCGTGCGAACGAAACCGAACCAGGCGCCCCGGCGGCTCTTCGCCTGTCGAAGCGATCAGTTTGGGAACCCCGAGCTTGCCCTCCCAGCGGCAGGCAAGCGGGTTGTTGCGGAACTCGAGTTCCAACTCGTTGCGACTGGCAAACTGCCATTCGCGCTCCAGTCGCACCAGCTCGGGCTCACGACTGCCGGGTTCCACAAAGTCAAAACTCGGCCCAAGCATGTCGTGCCAGCTCGCGAACAGGCCAAACTGCGTGCTCACTTTGAAATCGACGCTGTTGCTCGGGATTTCGCCTTTGCGCACCGTCAACTTGCCCGTAGCCGCGCCAATGGGAACGCGCACCTTGATCTGTGTGGGGCCAGCCTCGATCACACTTGCGGGTTGGCCGCTAAAGTCAACCTTGCTACCCGCCAGTGCCTCCTCGGATTTGGAGTCGAGACCTTCCGCAGCAAAATTGTGGCCGCGAATGATGACCTCGGCCCCGATCTCAGCTTCCTTGGGCGAAACGCTTTCAATAATGGGTGCGGCGCTGTTCCAGAGTGTTTCAGGCAGCAGGAGCATTTCGGGCGGCACGCTCACGGGCTGGGCTTTGCCCTGGGGCACATGCATGAAATTGCACGCGCAGAGGCCGCTGACCACGCTACCATTCTTGCCTTCGGCATACTCGATACGCAGCGGGTGCAGGCCTGCGCTGAGCGTGAGAACGGTACTCACTTCGATATAGTCACTGAACATGTCATTGAGCAAAACCGTCTCGCCGTCAAGGACCACACGACCGCCAAGATCAGCGCCCAGAAACAGCCAGAAATCGCCGTCTGCTGGCACAACGAGAAAACCTTCCCAGACCACGAAGAAGTTCGCCAAATCAAAAGGCAAGTCAGAGAACGCGGCTTTGGTGGGAAAGGCAACCTGCTGGTCAATACGCGTCAGGCCTGGGGTGCGGCTCTCCAGAGCCAGCTTGTTAGGGTCCGCAAGTTCTTCGATGGGGTTACTCTGAAAAGCGTAGTAACGCCCCAGCAGGCCACGGCGGTCCTGCTTGATTTCAGGCGTGACACTGTCGAGCGCCTTCTTTCCGTTTTCGTCTTTTAGCTTCCGCGCCGCAGGCCTGATGTTGCCCAGGCTTTGATTGGGTGGATGGCGTACGCCTCGCAACAGGGCGCGGGGTTTGGGTTTGTCTTCCCTACCTGGCGTCGGCTTCCTGGCGTCAGGTTGCCCAGGCTTGGAAGGCGCTTCAGGCGTGGTTTTCGCCGGCGGCCTCGCGGCGGCCGGCTGCGGGCTTGAAGGCTGGGCCGTAATCTCCCCTTCACGTGCCTCCTTACCAGCTCCCGCCGGGTTGCTGCCTTGAGTCGTCGCCTTTGCATCATCTTTGTCGGCAACAGGTTCATCGTTGGGATCGTCTGGCGAACAAGCAGCCTTGTTCGCGGCGGATTTATCGGAAAAAGCCAGTAGGTCAGGAAATGGGAAAAGCGGCGAGCCCTGGGGCCGGAGAACCGCCCAGGTCGCGCCAAACAGCACAATCAGCAGTAGAACCAGTACGGGTAGCGCCCACTTGGTTCGCATGCAGGAGTCCTCACTGGGCGGATTCTAGTTTGAGGCCCGGAATTCACGCAGCGGCAATTCCGAAATCTGGGACCATGCCGGGTGCTTTGATAACGGCCCTGGGGTGGTCCGATTGACGTTTGACATTTGGCAGCAATCCCTGTTAGGTCAATGGCTGCAAACACTTGGGATTGCACATGGCCGGAACACCCGCCAGTTCCTTGACTCAGCGCCTCGACGAAAAAATCGCCGCAGGCTTGGGCGAAGAGCGGCACTTGCTCAATGATTTGCGCGACCTGCTGATCAAGCAGGACTTCAACGAGCAGATTGTTCAGCAAACCACCAGCCTCAAGGATCACCTCGAAGAACTGTTTCTTCTGGTCATCGTAGGTGAGGTGAAAGCCGGCAAGTCGAGTTTCATCAACACGCTGCTCAATGCCGAGGTCTGCAAGGTTGGCGCGATTCCCACCACCGACAAGATCCACATCCTCAAATACGGCGACACCGAACGCGAAAAGATCTTTGAGGAGTTCCTGGTTGAAAAGCAGCTTCCCTTCGAAGCGCTTCGCAACATCAACATCGTTGATACCCCGGGCACCAATTCAATCGTTAAGCGCCACGGCGAGATTACTGAGAGCTTCATACCGCGCTGCGACCTGGTGCTCTTCACCACCAGCGTAGACCGTCCCTTTTCGGAAACCGAGCGCGAGTTCCTTTCGCTTATCGTCAGCCAGTGGTCGAAGAAGATCCTCTTTATCCTCACCAAAAAGGATATCAAGGAACCCCACGAACTCGACGAAATCGACAAGTTCGTGCGCGAACAGATGAAGAAGTTTTTCGATCTCGAGCCGCTGATTTTCACTGTCAGCGCCAAGGAAGCCCGCAAAGCAAAACAAAACAACGATCAGGCCCTGTACGCATCAAGCGGTTTCAAAGCTCTCGAGGATTACCTGTTCACGACGCTCAGCGAGGGCGAGAAACTCAGGCTGAAGCTTGAGAGCCCCATCGATTCCAGCCTGGCAATCTGCGAAACGGTGATTGCCGAGTTTGAACGTCGCCTGGAAAATCTGCGTGACGACAGAAAAGTCCTCGAGAACATCAAGCAGCAGCTGGAACAGAGTGAGAGCGACCTGAAGGAAAACTACGGCCGCTTCATCCTGGAAGTGGACAACGTCATCTACGAGATGGAAAGACGCGGCCGCAACTGGATTGACGATACTGTCAAGATCACGAACTTCAGCATCCTACGCAGCGCTGAGCGCTTCCGCGGTCGCTTCAAAGACGAGGTCATCAAGGATTACGAGATCAAAATTGACGATGTTCTCAGCAAGGCAGTCGATTGGTTCATGAAGAAATATCTGAAAGTCTGGCAGGATACGACTGAGTACTTCGCAGACCAAGCCACCAAGCGGCCCCACGAAGGCATGGTTGGCAAGGTTGCCACCAAATTCGAGTACAATCGCGAACGCATCTACGACATGGTCCGCGCCAACGCGAAAGAGCAGGTCAAGAACTTTGATTACGACGACCAGGTTCGCAAGTTCCTGAGCCGCGCCGGCATGGGTATAAACTCCGCGTTCGCGGGAACTTTGATTGGCGTCGGTGGGGCTGTCGCCATTCTGGCAGCGGGCGCGGCTACAAGTCTGGCGGTCGATATCACTGGCGTTGTTGCAGGCTTGGCGCTCATCAGCGGCTCGCTGTTTGTGTTGCCCATGCAGCGGCGAAAAATCCGCCAGCAATTCAGCGACCGGGTGCTCGAACTGAAAGCAGGCCTGACAAAGGTCCTTCAGGAACAGATTCAGAAGGAAGCGCGAGAGGCCATTGAGAAAATCCGCGAATCTTTCGGGCCCTTCTTTGACTACGTCAAACGCACAAGCGGAAGTGTCGAACAGGCCCGTGACAAGGCCAAGCAGATCAGGGAGGGCTTCGTCGACCTCAAGCGCAAGTTCAGCGTGACCCTTGAGGAAGAGAAAGGCTCTTTCAAATCCATGGCTACGGCTGCCGGCGGACCTGCGGCAACTGCGCCCGCGAGGGAAGTTCCCCCGCCGGCTGAGTCATAGCCGCTTGGCAGTAAATGCTTCACTTGGTCGGCACTACAACTGAGGCGAGCCTTCCACTACAATCACAGCCCCCTGAACCCGCGGTGTGGAGCCCTTCATGGACGCAGACGCCCAGTCGCCGGAATCCGTCAGCATGCAGCGTTCCCGCAAGGCGCAGCTTTCCATGCTGCCCAAGCTGCCCGAGATCCCGGGCCTGGAAATCGCAGCGGTTTACAAACCCTGTGAGCACGTGGGCGGCGACTTCTACGACCTGTTCGTGGTCGGGCGCTATCGGCTCGGCATCGTGATTGGTGATGTATCGGGCCACGGCGTCGAAGCCGCGCTGATAATGGCCGCGACGAAGAAGGCCCTTCAGATTCACGGCCAGGGCGCGATGTCGCCCAAAGAAACACTCCTGGCGGTCAACAACAGCATCAAGCCCGAAATGCCCCCGGGAACCTTTGTCAGCCTGTTTTTCGCGATTCTTGATTTGAAAGAGCAAACACTCACATGTGCTCGGGCCGGCCATTGCCCCATGTTGATTTTCAACGGCGAAGCCAATCCGCGAGTCAAACAAAGTGCGCCCAATGGCATGGTTCTGGGCATGGCAAGCAACGAGGTATTCGCGAAATCGTTGTCTGAAGAAACAGTCAAAGTCGAAGCCGGCGATGTCATGCTGCTCTACACAGACGGTGTAAGCGAAGCCACCAACGTCTCCAAAGAGGAGTTCGGCGAAGAAGGCCTTGTCAAGGCAATGCAGGCAATGAACGGAATTTCGGCCAGCCAGGTGACCGAAGCGCTTGAGGCCGAAATTTTTGCCTTTCGCGAAGGCACGGCTCAGGACGACGACGTAACGCTGGTTGCATTGCGTTACATGATGAAACCCGAAGACAGTGTTTTGATTCGGCTTGTGAAACCAACTGTTTCAGCGACCAATCTCAGCGCCCCGACCACAAGCTTCGTCGGCCGCGAAAGGGAGATCAAGGAGCTCTCCAACCTGCTTCGCGACGAAAAGCTGCGCCTGGTTACCATCACGGGCCCAGGCGGAACGGGTAAGACGCGCATAAGCCAGCAGCTTGGCTATGACTTCGTCGATCGCATCCCCGGTGGGGCTTGGTTCGCCGACCTGTCCGAAGCTACCAGTTCCGAGAGCGTGGCCCACACAGTCCTGCAGGCCTTTGGCGTGCCGGTGGCCGGGCAGGAAGCACCAGAGCAGGTTGTCGCCAGTGTACTGGAGCAACGCAAGCCACTGGTACTCGTGTTGGACAATTTCGAACAGGTCGTCAAGTTCGCCAAGAAGACTATTGGCCTTTGGCGCCAGCGCGCCCCTCATGTGCGTTTTCTTGTCACCAGCCGTGCGCTGCTGGGACTCGAGGGCGAGCGAGAGTATGTGCTCGGTCCATTGCCTTCACCCACCGCCGCGGCCACGACTCCCGAAGCGCTGCTGGCATTTGACAGCGTGAAGCTGTTTGTCGAGCGCGCCAAACAGGCCAACCCCAAGTTCGAACTTACACCGGCCAACAGCGAGCCCGTGGCGCGCATTTGCACCGAACTCGACGGCATGCCCCTGGCCATCGAACTAGCCGCGGCGCGCTGCTCGATCATGACGCCCGAGCAAATGCTGCCCAAGCTCAAGCAGCGCTTCACGCTGCTGCGCAGCACCCGAAAAGACCTGCCCGCACGCCAGCAGACGCTCGAAGGCGCCATTGACTGGAGTTACGAACTGCTCAGCGACTGGGAGAAGGCAGCGTTCCAGCAGGCATGGATTTTTCACGAAGGCTTCTTCCTTGATGCCGCGGAAGCGGTGATCGACCTCAGCGAATTCCCCGAAGCGCCGCCGGTCATGGACGCAATTCAGAGCCTGCGCGAAAAGAGTTTCTGCCGGGTGCGCCAGACTGATTTCGGGCCGCGCTTTTCGCTCTATGTCGCGCTGCGAGATTTTGCGTCGCAGCAATGGGCGAAACTTGCTGCGTCTGACAAGCGCCGCGCCCTGACACGCCGCTTTGCAGACTTCTACGCTAAATATGCAGAGGGCTGGAACGAACGCATTGACACTCGCGACGCAGCTGAAGCGCTGCAACGCCTCGAACTCGAACGCGAGAACCTGTTCGCCATTCAGGATTGGGCGTTGCGAGACGAAAAACCCAAACCCGGAGGCGTAGCGGTCAGCCAGCCCGACGCCGGCGCTGACCCCGAACGCGTTGAGCTGGGCGCGCGCGCAATGGTCGCATTGGCTGACTTGCTGCGCATGCGCGGCCCCAACGCCCAGCGCCTGCCTCGCCTGCAAAAAGCGCTCGCGGCCATGGGCGAAGGCTCACACGATACACCGGCTTGGCGTGAGTTGCGGCTGCGCATCACCTGGTCGCTGTCACGCGCTTGCTCTGACGTTGGACTTTACGACCTCGCCCTCAAGTTCGACAGCGAGGCCCTGGCTCTCGCCGACAAGATCGACAAACCAGCACTCAGGTTCGACGCACTGATGGCGCAAGGTGGCCTGAAAAACATGCGCGGTCAGTTCAAAGAAGCCCTCGAGAGTTACGACAAAGCCGAGCCCCTGGCCAAAGAACTGGCCGACAAGCGCAGGCTTGGTTTGCTGCAAAGTTCACGCGCCACAGCGCAAGTTGAGCTCGGGGAGTTTGCCAAAGCCGTTGAGAACTACCGTTCTGCGGAGGCTCTGCTGCGTGAAGTTGGCTGCAGGCTCTCCCTTTCTGGCGTCGTGGGCAGCAAAGCCAGCCTGCATTATTATCGCAACGAGCCCGAAGAAGCTCTGGGCGGCTTCAACGAAGCTGTTGATCTCGCCCAGGAACTTGGCGACAGAGCTGGCGTTGCACGCAACGTTGGCAACCGTGGAAACGTGCTGCGCCAGCGTGGGCAGTTCCCCGAAGCCCTCAAGAGTTTCATCGAGGCGGAAAGCGTCTCGGCTGAACTGGGCAAGAAAGCCTGGCGCGCAACGTTTTTGGGCAACCGCTCCGGCTGCCTGCTTGACTTGAACGATTTCGCAGGTGCCCTGGAGTGCGCCACTCAGGCTGAATCCGTGGCGCGGGAACTCAAAGACAATGCCATGCTGGCCCGTGCTCTAACTAACAAAGGAAACGCCGTGGCTTCCCAGGGAGACTACAAAGCGGCGCTGATGTGTTTTGACGAAGCCGAGAAACTGACGCGGCCAACAGGCAGCAAACGCACGCTGCTGCAAGTGCTTTCAAGTTATGGCCTCGCCTTGGCCAAGGCGCTGGACTTTGCCCGCGCCGTGCAAGTGCTCAACGAGGCTGTTGACCTGCTCGAAGGCCTGGGGCAGGGTCGCACACCGCTGCATTTCACGCTGTTGGGCGCGTTGGCGGCGAGCCAGTCATCGGTGGGCCAGAACATTGAATCCGAACGCAACGCGGCCTTGGCGATGTCGATTCTTGAGGCCCTGAAAAAGATCAACGCCCAAATGTCCGACCGGGATCTCGAATGGCTCCCCTTCGTACAACGCGGCGGCAACTCGCAGTACATGGCCCAAACTATGAACTTCACCCCGCGCTAACTGGCCAAATGTTAGCGGGCAAATCCGCGGGACCGCAAATCAGAGCGAGGCAGCCGGTGGGCTGCCTCGCTCGTTGTTGAGTCAAACTACAGGTTACTTGTTGGTTTTCTGTAGCGTCTCTTCGAGTTTGTCGTCGGAAATCTGAGTCAGATCTGCGGCCGAGGTCTTCATATCGCCGTGCTCTACTGCGCGCGTCAGTTTCTCGGCGCGAGTAGCACCTGATTTCTTGCCGCGGAAAGGCTTGCTCAGCAATGTAAAAATATCCCGCACTGGCATGAAGCGCAGGAAACGCCTCAAGAGCCTGAAGGTTTGAATCGGGTGCAGGAATAGCTTACGCAGCATCAAACGGCGAAGCCCCTGCGCCCGGATCGAATTGATCGTCTCGCCCGGCAGGCAGGTCGGGTCGATTTCAGAGCACTTGAAGTATTTGTACCAGTCCGCCTGGTCATTCACGAGGTTGCGGGCCATGTACTCATGCCACAGTGGCGTGCCGCGGTATACGCAGAGGCGATTGAACCCAAACGTATCCAGAGGCAGGCGCGCGGCGAAATCAAAGGTTTTGTGCATGTCTTCGACGGTTTCGTCGGGGTTGCCGACAACGAAGAACCCGTGCACGATTTCAATGCCGGCCTTTTTTGCGTTCTTTACCGCAGTTTCGATCTGTTCGAGGGTTTGGTCCTTCTTCAGGCGGTCGAGGATTTTCTGGCTGCCACTTTCAATGCCGAACATGATGGTGCGGCAATGCGCCTTGGCCATGAGCGGAAACAGCTTCTGCACTACCGAATCAACGCGGCCCTCGACACCCCACTTGATCGTGATGCCCTCGCGAATGATGCCCTCGCAAATGGCTTCGATACGCTGAGGCTGCAGCAGGAAGTGGTCGTCAACAAAGGCAACCGCGCCATAGCCGAGGCTCTGCAGGTGTTTCAGCTCCTTGATCACGTGGTCCGCGCCGCGATAGCGCCACTTGCCTTCGTTGAAAATCGGAATGTCGCAGAACACGCATGGCCAGGGACAGCCACGCGAGGTTTGCATGGTCGTGAACTTCTCGCGCGAGAGCACCACGGGCACATCCAGCGGCATGCTTTCCACGAAGTCGATTGGCAGGCCCTCGCGGTCAGGGAAAGGCCATTGGTCAAGCGCGCGTTCGAGTTTGCGGTCAGGGTTGTGGACGATCTTGCCGTCTTTTTGCCAGGTCAAACCCGCCACACTTGCCGGGTTCTCCAAGCTTGCAAGCAAGTCGAGAATCAGCTGCTCGCCGTCGCCGCGGCATACAAAGTCAACGTAGGGGCATTGTTCTTTCACCTGCAGCGCATTCAAGGTCGCGAACACACCCCCAAAGGCAATGCGCGCACCAGGATTTTCGGTGCGAATCTGACGCGCAAGCATCTTGGCGTAGGGATAGCTGGTAGTACTCAGGAAGCTGAGACCAACAAGATCCGGCTTTTGGTCTTTGATTGCCTTGCATATGACATCGTTGGGCGTGTCAGGGTTGGCTTGGTCATACATGATGCACTCATGACCAGCCTGCTTGAGAACCGCCGACAGAGACATAACACCAATGGGCGGGAACCCCATCACTTCAACGTTGCCAGTCTTGCCGCGGCGCCCACTTTGAATCGCATAAAACTGGGGGTCACGAATGTGTACAAGAATAACGCGCACGAGCGGCCCTTCTGGCAAAGTGGACTAAGCGGCCCCAAATACTCCGAATTATAAGGATGCGCTAGTATCTTGACACTGCCTGTGCAGACAATCCACATAATCTTCGGATGGTGGCAAACTTGAACCGGCGTGCAAGGCCTGCGGCAGCAAGCTCCCGTTACTTGGTTTGTGCCTTCAGGACTTCAATTTGGCCCTGGCGCGCGTAGTCAATTGCTTCGGCGAGTATGCGGCCTGCCTCCTGCGGCGCATGAAATCCCATCGAGTTCTCCGCCGCGACAAAGTCCAGGCGCCACTGCGCTTTGCGATGCAGGCTCAGCGCTTTCTCGAGAGTCCCATCGGCCGCGCCCGCTTTGCGAGCGGCTTCGATTGCGTTGATCAGATCGACGGTGGCATCTTCACCACGCAAGAGCAGTGCTTTGGTGCGGTCCTGAATTGTCTCAGCCCGTGACCTGATCTCGGTCTCGCTGTAGTTGTGGCAGGGTTGGCAGGCCAGGGAGACGTTCAAGAGCGGGCTGCGTACGTGATGATCGCTGATCTTGATTGCGCCCTCGCGCATGTAGGGCATGTGGCAGTCGGCGCAGGCGACACCGCTGCGGGCATGAATGCCCTGGTTCCACATTTCGAACTCGGGGTGTTGAGCCTTGAGCACGCTGGTGCCTGAAATCGCATGCTTCCAATCAACATGCTTGACCTCGTCGTAATAGCTCTCAACCTGCTCAACCTTCAGGCCTTTGTGCCATGGATAAGTCAGCAACTTGCCGGGGCCTTTGAAGTAGTATTCGACGTGGCACTGCCCGCACACAAAGCTGCGCATCTCTTGGCGAGAAGCATCAGTGTTTGGATCGTACTCGGCTTTCCTGGAACCCTTGCGCCAGCGTTCGATGCTGACGAGGTGAGGCAGTGGATATTCGCTCTTGGCCAGCTCGCGGATGCCGTTGACAAATCCCGGGCGTGTGACACGCAGCGTCATGGATTGCGGGTCGTGGCAATCCCCGCAGCTCACCGGGTGCTCGACCATCTTGCGTGCATCGCCTATGGGCATCGCACAAACTTTTTCAAATCCAGCCATCACCTGCGGCCAATTGAATCCAACTTCATCGGCAACCCCGGCTTCCTTGCCAGCCCTGCGATAGGCGGGAACAATCGCTGAATGGCAATGCAGGCAGGCACCGGGCTGCTTGACCACCTTGAGCCGCTCGGTGCTGTCCTGGTCTGAGAGCATGAACGCGTGGCCGCGCTCTTCGCGGTAGTCAACGCCAAATGCATAGCCCTTGAAAAGCGTGCGCCAGCGCGGGTCGTCATCCAGGTGCTGGAACGCTTCGCTACCGCCGTGTTTGGTGCGCTCAATGTCGACAGTCC
>Ga0138256_10001530_pt1 | contig 24941 bp, 23 predicted proteins | sample KNB2016incub_MG_FD_105486 | JGI IMG/M metagenome (GOLD analysis project Ga0138256, IMG submission 105486) | Active sludge microbial communities from wastewater in Klosterneuburg, Austria - KNB2014incub_MG | ecosystem: Engineered > WWTP > Activated sludge > Unclassified | place: Austria...
ATTCACATCAGAGAATCCAATCTCATTAAAAATTTACAAAACATGCTCGAAAGTGAAAAAAACATTCAAATGATTGGTAACCCAGATGTAAAAAAACGTGTTGGCATTTTAGCCGTTAACTTTATGGGTAAAGATAATGCAATCGTCGCACATGAACTTGCTAAAAAATATAACATTATCTCACGTGCTGGGATGCAATGTGCACCTATGGCACATAAGTCCTACGGCACTTATCCATTAGGGACTATAAGGTTTAGCACCTCAGTATTTACAACAGAGGCAGAAATTGAAACCACAATACAGGCGATTAAAAAGATCATTGAAGCATAAATTTTTTCAAAGTGGGTGACATATGGCATTGAATAATCTAGATATAAGATTGTCAGAAGAACTTGAAGAAGCCTATGATATAATAAATAAAACAAATTTAGTCATTTTCAAATGGACATTATCTGAAGATATTCCCACGAATTTTGTATCAGACAATATCAAATTATTTGGGTATACCCCTGAGGATTTTTATGTTGGCGCATTGAAAGATTACTGGGAGTTTGTTTATAAAGAAGATCGAGAGCGTGTTAAAACGGAACTGTATATGGCAAGAGAAAAAGGCCGACAAAATTATAAAAATCAGTATCGCATCATTTGTAAAAATGGAGATATTAAATGGGTAGAAGAGTGGGTGATTCATGAACGCGATGAACATGGCAAACTCATTCATGAAAAAGGCATTATAAGGGATATTACGGAGAGCGTCATCATTTCTGAAAAGTTAAAAGAAAGCGAGGCGCGATTCAAAGAACTTTTTGACAATGCATCTGCGCTTATTTGGACATTTAAAGAAGATGGCTTTATTACAAGTTACAACAATTCATTTGCGGAATTGATGGGTATAACCTTAAGCAACACACACCAACCTTTCAAAAAATTTCTTAAAAAAGAGACACTTGATAAGATGGGCAATCAAAATGTTTTCTCATATTTTCAAAATCAAAAGAATTCGCGCATTGAGATCGAAATGATTAGTCAAAGCGGCAAAGTGCATGCCATTGAACTACACACGCGCATCGTTTATAAAAATGCACAAATCGATGAGCTGCAAGCAGTTGGTAATGATGTCACGGATAAAAAAATAGCGGAAGCCAAAATCAAATATTTGACAGAACACGATACCCTTACGGGCCTTCATAACAGGCTCTATTTCGATAGACATCTTAAACGGTATGAAGGGGAAAACATTCATAATCTTAGCATCATTATTGGTGATATCAATGGTCTTAAAATGGTTAACGATGCTTTTGGTCACAAAGTAGGTGATCAAATGCTCATTGAAGTATCAAATATTTTAAAAGCCATATTTGATAAAGAGAGTGATGTCATTTCCAGATTAAGTGGTGATGAATTCGCAATCATTACAAAAACAAGAAATATACCTGCATTATTCAATGACATTCAATCGGCCTGTGAGAGGCTCGTTCAGTTTCCATTTGTCGTTGATATTTCACTTGGATTTGCGGTTAGAAAACGTATGACACAAAGTCTTGACAGTATTTTTAGAGAAGCCGACCATCAAATGTATCGCAACAAACTCAGACGGTCAAAAAAGATTAAACTGAATATGATAGAAGCGCTTAAGACACAACTCGAGGCGAAATCCATTGAAACCGCAATGCATTCTGAAAGGATGACTGGGCTTGCGGAAAAATTGGGGCGATTTTTAAAGTTGAGCGTTGCCATGGTAGATGAATTAATGTTGGCGACATCCATGCATGATATCGGCATGGTCTCAGTGGATGAGCGCATCATATCAAAGGCAAGCAAACTCACTCAAGAAGAGTATAAGGAAATTATGAAGCATTCAGAAATTGGTTATCATCTTCTTGTTGCGACACCGAGTTTAGCTGGAATTGGTGAATTTGTACTCGCCCATCATGAAAATTTTGATGGAACAGGTTACCCTCAAGGGTTAAAAGGATTGGAAATACCATTACAAGCGCGTATTATCTCAATCATAGACAGCTATGAATCTATGACAAATGACAGGCCGTATCGAAAGGCAATGAGCCATGAAGCGGCTATGCAAGACCTGATGGCGCAGTCTGGGAAAAAATACGATCCCAATCTAGTGATGGCTTTTACGAAATGTATGAAAGTGTGACTTTTGTGAAATAGAAAGGGGAGCGACTATGGAAAGAAGACACGAGAAAAGGTTAAGTCAATATGGCATTATTGAATCATTTAACTTTCATTCATCTCAAAACAATGTCGTTATTAATACACCTTTGGAAATTTCTCTGATTGACATGTCCATTGGGGGTCTTGGCATCAAATCAAATGTTCTGTTAGAAAATGATACGACATTAAGCATTAATCTTCAGTTTGAAGAGATAAATTATGTTGTTATTGGAAAAATTGTCTGGTGTATAGAGGAAGGCAGTATTTATAATTGTGGTTTGAAGTTGATTTATATGCCTTCAGAACTTAAACATTATTTAGAAGATAAAGAAGACCAACTTAATAAGTACATCAATTAATGGCTGTTAAAGAGGAGGAAATATGACAAGAGATGTAATAGAAGAACGGTATTTATGGGATTTGAGTGATTTATTCCAAAATGATGACGCGTGGGAAATTGAATTTTTGAACGTAAAAGTTTTAGCAGAACAGTACAAATCATTTAAAGGACATCTTACTGAAAGTTCAGAATCATTGCTTGCGGCCATCAAACTTCAAGAAAAACTTTCGAGAAGTTTAATGAATGTCGTCACGTATGCAAGGCTCAAACAAGATGAAAATACGAAACTGTCAACGTATCAAGCAATGGCAGCGCGCTCTGAGAGTCTTATGACTGAAGTTGGCGAAATCACATCATATACGGTTCCTGAAATTCTGAAACTAGACGATGCATCGTTTTCAAAGATTTTGGACCATCCTGAACTGCATCTATACACAAAATATTTTCAAGATCTTTTTAGACGCAAACCACATACCTTAACGGAAGAAATAGAAGGTCTCTTAGCACAAACAGAAGAAATGGCGGGTATACCTAGCAACGCTTACGGTATGTTGCTCAATGCAGATATGACTTTTGATGACGCGATAGATTGTGATGGGCAGTCACATAAGTTGACAAATGGCAGTTACATTTCACTGCTTATGAGTGAGGACCGCGTCCTAAGAGAGGATGCATTCAACAAATTTTATAAAGTGTATGGCGCACATATCAACACAATCGCTTCATTGATGCAAAGTGAAGTGAAGAAAAATATTTTTTTTAGCCGTGTGAGAAAACACGCATCCTCAAGAGAAGCAGCGCTATTTGAAAACAACATTCCTATCTCGGTTCCAGACAAACTGATTGAGGCTGTCAATGCAAACCTTGAAACGTTTTACAAATATATGCGGCTAAGAAAGCGTGTTCTAGGGGTCGAAACACTGCACCTTTATGACATTTATACGCCAATCATTGAAAAAGTCGATTTCAAAATCGAGTACGATGCGGCGCAAGAAATTGTGACTAATGCTTTGGCTGCTCTAGGTGAAGACTACCAAAACAACATCAAATCTGCATTTGAAAATCGCTGGATTGATGCCTTTGAAACGGAAGGTAAGCGAAGTGGCGCGTATTCATGGGGAACTTACGACTCAAAACCGTATGTATTGCTCAATCATAAAAACAATCTTGACAGCATGTTTACGATGGCACATGAGCTGGGGCATTCAATGCACAGCCTCATGACACGCAAGGAACAACCCTTTGTCTACGGTAACTATTCCATATTTGTAGCTGAGGTTGCGTCTACCACCAATGAAGCGTTGCTCAATGATTATTTGTTAAAAACTGAGACGGATGCTGAGAAGAAAAAGTATATTCTCAATCACTATTTAGAACAATTTAGAGGCACAATTTTCAGACAAACGATGTTTGCTGAATTTGAACGCGATATTCATGCACATGTTGAAGCGGGAGGCGCATTAACGGCTGATTTTATGTGTGATCATTATTTGATGCTCAATAAAAAGTATTTCGGTCCCGATGTCATTATAGATGATGCCATTAAATACGAGTGGGCACGCATTCCGCACATGTACTATAATTTTTATGTGTATCAATACGCCACAGGCTTTTCTGCGGCAATATCACTTGCAGATCAAATTTTGAAAGAAGGCAAACCAGCACTCGACCGCTATTTAGGATTTTTGTCTAGCGGTTCGAAAGATTACCCTATAGCCATTTTACGTGAAGCTGGCGCGGATATGGAAACCGAAATGCCTGTAATCAATGCACTTTCGGTATTTAAATCCGTTGTGGATGAACTTGATGCGCTGCTTTAAAAGGAGTTAGACCATGCAAACAAACCCATCTAAAATGAAGAGACCTAAAACGGTGATGCGTACTTCAGTGATTGTAAAAGCCGGATTTTTGGCAACAGTGAGCATTGTTCTCACCCGATTTTTATCACTTATGCTGTTACTTGGCGGACTGCCTGCATTACGCGTTGGTTTTGGAAGCGTACCTATTATTATGTCTGGCATGATGTTTGGACCAGTAGTTGGCGGTATTACCGGTGTCGTAGCGGATCTCGTGGGTTATTTGATTAACCCGATGGGTGGAACATTTTTCCCAGGTTTTACTTTATCTGCAGCGCTTTATGGGGTGATTGCTGGCATCCTATTTAAAAAAATGAAAATTCAAAATAGCAGGCTCAATTTCAATGTCATTAATGCAGGTGTTATGATTGCATTCGGAATTGGGCTTTATGTGCTTATGATTCGCACAAATACCCTTACACCAATCATAATTCTAATGGTGCTTGTAACGGCTCTTTTTGTGACTTTGCCATTTGCAATTGCCTATAAATTTAAGAATCAAGAACAAAAGATACACTTTGACAAAATTGCTTTCGTCGTTAGTCTTACGTATGTCATCAATGCACTCATACTCAACACCTTATGGCTTTCTATATTATTTGATCAAGGTTTTATTGTTTTTTTACCTGGACGGATTATAGCGGCTGTGGTGACGATTCCGCTGTACACTTTAATTCTTTTTACGCTCGGTCGGTTTATAGACCTCATTGAACAATAAATACAGGAATAGGTGGACATTTCCACCTATTTTTTTTTGTATCTATGATATAATAAATAGGGAATTGTGAGGGCCATATGACTAAAAAAAACATAAATGAAGTGATTGAAATCCTAGATCGGTTGTATCCTGATGCGAAAGCAGAACTTGATTTTGAGACGCCTTTTGAACTTTTAATAGCGGTAATTTTAAGCGCTCAGTGTACAGATGTGCGGGTTAATATCGTTACAAAAGTCCTTTTTGAAAGAGCAGGCAATGCGTTCGCATTATCTGAAATGCCCTTAGATGACATTGAAGCAATCATAAAAACATGCGGGCTGTATAAGACGAAGGCAAAAAATATAAAAAACACAGCCATTTTATTAGTCGAAAAATATGCAGGCAATGTCCCGAGTCAACATGAACAACTTACAGAACTACCTGGTGTGGGTAGAAAAACGGCAAATGTCGTCGTAAGCAATGCATTTGGCATACCAGCGATTGCAGTTGACACACACGTTTTTAGAGTGACAAACCGAATAGGCATAGCAAATGCCAAAACGGTTGAAGAAACTGAAAAGCAATTGATGAAAGGCATCGATAAAGAAAAGTGGACTAAGTCGCATCATCTGTTCATATTTCATGGAAGACGTGTCTGCAAAGCGCGTAGTCCGCTTTGCAACATTTGTGACATCAGGCCTTATTGCAAGTATTATAAAAATCAAAATAGGGGTTTAAAATGACAATTTATTTAATTAGACATGGAGAAACAATAGCAAATCTTGAAAAGTGGTTTGCGGGTGTTACCGATGTTGCACTCACAGAAAAGGGAATTGGCCAAGCTGTTTTGGCTGGTGAAAAATTAAAGGATATTCAATTTGACGCAATGTACAGTTCAACATTGAAACGCGCATATGATACCGCCAAAATTATTGCAAAGCATCAATCTGTGGAAGTTGTAGCACTCGAAGATATAAAAGAAATGAATTTTGGTATCTGGGAAGGTAAAAAATTATCTGAAATCAAATCACAAGATGGTCCGTTACTGAATCAATGGTTTGTTGATTTTGAGACTTTTATCGTACCTGAAGGTGAAAGTGTTAATGCAATGTTTGAACGCGTCACAACCGCCTATAAATCAATCATTGCGCCTTATGATTTGGATTCAGACATAAAAATTGCAATCGTTGCACATGGCGGGGTCATTCAGTCCTTGTTAAGTTTTTTGTGTTTTGGTGATAATTCTGGCTATTGGAAGTTCAGAATTGACAATTGTGGTGTCAACAAAATAGAATATGCGATGGGATATCCTGTCATACAAGGGATTAATCAGTAATGTGAGCAGGTCTACTAATTATTGCCACTAAAAAAGGTTACATGGTTTTATAGATTATATGATATTATAGTGGTAATAAAGAATGGCTAAAGGGGTAAAACGCATCAAAAAATAACGGGTGTTAAATAAAATCGGAGTAAATAATGGCAATTAATATTGTTTTATATCAACCTGAAATTCCACCAAATACGGGTAACATAGCAAGAAGTTGTGCAATCACTGGAACAAAACTGCATCTCATTAAGCCTTTAGGTTTTTCAATTGATGATAAGCATTTAAAACGTGCTGGACTTGACTATTGGGCCTATTTAGACCTTGAGATCCATGAAGATGAACATGCTTTTTTTGAGAAGTATGGCCATGAAAAATTGTACTTTGCAACGACGAAAGCAACCAAATATTACGATGAATTCAAATTTGAAGCGGACTGTTTTATTGTTTTTGGAAAAGAAACATCTGGACTTCCAGCAGCCATTCATGAAAAGTATAGTGAAACGAGATTCAAGATTCCAATGAGAAAAAATGAACATCTTAGAAGTTTGAATCTATCTAATTCTGTTGCCATTATCTTGTACGAAGCCTTGAGACAAAATCAGTTTTTTGATTTGAAATAAGGGCATTGAAGTGTTATAGAACACTGCAGATGTTATAATGTGGTGTTTTTTATTGGAAATCTATACTAGAAGGTGGTAATATGACTTTTTCAGCAAAAGACTTACTCGCAATCGTGATGCCGTTATTAGGTGGACTTGGCCTTTTCCTATATGGCATGACAATCATGAGTGATGGTCTTGAAAAATCGGCTGGCGACAAACTTGAAAAATTAATTGAAAAATTATCTGGCAATATTTTTAAAGGCGTACTAATGGGCGCACTGGTGACAGTCGTTATACAGAGTTCTTCTGCCACGACGGTTATGGTTGTTGGCTTCGTCAACGCAGGTATTATGAACTTAACACAGGCAATTGGCATTATTATGGGCGCGAATATCGGAACAACGATAACGGCTCAATTGGTTTCCATTGATTTGACCGTTCTAGCACCTGTTGCAATTGCCATTGGCGTTGGTTTTAAGTTGTTTTCAAAGAAAAACAAATCCATTATATTGGGCGAAATCATATTGGGTTTTGGTATATTGTTTTTAGGTATGGAGCTGATGAAAGATGCCCTGGCACCATTGAAGGAATACGAAGGTTTTGAAACCATGATTCGATCAATAGGGGCAGGCACATTTTTTGGTATGATCAAGGGTTTTTTAATTGGTTTAGTGATTACAAGTATTGTACAAAGTTCTTCTGCTACGACAGGCATCATGGTTGCTCTTGCAAGCACAGGCGCATTACCAATCGAATCGGCCTATCCAATTTTGCTTGGAACCAATGTAGGGACTTGTGTAACCGCTCTTTTATCTTCAGTGGGCGCCAACCGTACAGCAAAACGCGCTGCAGTTATGCACTTAATGTTTAACGTCATTGGCACAGTCATCTTCTTCTTGTTGTTCTCTAAAATTACGATTAACCTTGTAACTGCAATGAGCGACGATGCAGGCAGACAGCTTGCGAATGCGCATACATTCTTCAACGTTGTCAACACCATTATCCTTTTACCATTTGCTGGATTAATTGTTAAAGCAGCTACTTTCATGATTCCATCTACCGCAGAAGAACGTGAAGCAACCACTTATGGCGTTAAATATCTCGATGAGCGTATACTTGAAACACCAACCATCGCTTTAGCGCAAGTGATTAAAGAAGTGCTTCATATGGGCCATATCGCGAAGATTTCTCTAGAGAGTTCAATTCTAGCCATGTATAATAATGATCAAAAAAGTGTTGAACGCACCTTTAAAATAGAAAAAAGTATTAATTCTTTAGAACGGACCATCAGTGAGTATTTGGTCAAGTTATCCAATCGTTCAATTGATAATGAAGATCGAAAGGTCATAGATGGATTGTTTAGCACAATCAACGACATTGAACGTGTTGGTGATCATGCAGACAATATTGCTGAACTCGCTTTATATAAAATCGATAATAATGTTTCTTTTTCAAATGTGGCGACTGAAGAACTTGAAGTTATGGTCAATAAAGTCTTAGATGCATTCCAAATGGCTTTAGATGCGATGCAAGATAAAGATCGACTTAAAGCACAACAAGTCATAGAAATTGAAGATCACGTTGATGAGATGGAGAAAACACTTCGCAAGCAACACATCACCCGCCTAAATGAAGGTAAATGCGAAATGAGTTCAGGGATCGTTTTCTTAGATATGCTAAGTAATCTTGAAAGAATTTCAGACCACGCGTCTAATATTGCGTTGGCTGTTTTGGAAGTATCAGAACATTAAATTTGGGGGATAGAATGGAAATTATTTATGATGTAATCATTATTGGCGCAGGTCCTGCTGGCTTATCAGCGGGGCTTTATGCCGCTCGTGCTAAAATGTCGACGTTGATTCTTGAAAAGGATCGTACAGGTGGCCAGATAACAGGTACAGAAGAAGTGGCAAATTATCCTGGTTCCATAAAAGACGCAACGGGACCGACACTTGTGACACGTATGGTAGAACAAACTGAAGCGTTTGGTGCCAAGCGATTAAAAGCAGAAGTGACCCGTATGGACCTTGAAGGGTCTGTTAAACATGTTCATACAGATAAAGGTGTCTTCCTAGCAAAAGCCATTATTATGGCAATGGGGGCGCATCCGCGTTTGTTAGATGTACCAGGTGAGAAAATACTGAGTGGTAAAGGCGTCTCTTATTGTGCAACCTGCGATGCTGAATTTTTTTCAGATCTTGACGTTTATGTTTTCGGTGGTGGTGATACAGCACTTGAAGAGGCGATGTTCATTACTAAATTCGCACGCAAGGTGACCATTGTGCATAGACGTGATACATTTAGAGCGGCAAAATCTATTGTTGAGAAAGCACAGAGCAATCCGAAAATTGAGTTTATTTTTAATTCAGGTGCGAAAAAAATCATGGGAGAAGGCATGGTACAAGGCCTAGAACTTGAAAATTATGAAACAGGTGTTTGCACAGAAATTTGGGCTGATCCAAATGATGGACTTATGGGCATCTTTGTATTTGTCGGATATATTCCTGAAACACAAATCATAAAGGATCAAGTCAAACTGGATAAATCGGGTTATATTATTACGGATGAAATGATGCAAACAGACATTCCTGGTGTTTATGCTGCGGGTGATATTCGCGTAAAGGTTTTAAGACAAGTCGTAACCGCCACAGCTGACGGTGCCATTGCAGCCGTACAAGCTGAAAAATATGTAGATGCATTAGAGTATGAGGAGGCATAATATGTTGGTATTAGACAAAGAAAATTTTGAACTTGAAGTATTAAAAGCATCTGGTGTTGTTGTTGTTGATTTTTGGGGAGAAGGTTGTGAACCCTGCAAGGCCCTCATGCCTGAGTTTGAAGCACTTTCAGAGACATACGAAGGTAAAGTGACCTTTGCAAAACTAAACACTTCGCAAGAGAGAAGACTTGCAATAAGTCAACGTGTACTTGGGCTACCTACAGTCGTCCTTTATAAAGACGGCGCGAGAGTTGCGGAATGCACAAAAGATCAAGCCTCACAAACCGGAATTAAACAAATGATTGAGTCACATTTATAATGGTTGTGACGCAAAAAAGATGATCGTGTTCAACCACGGATTCATCTTTTTTTTATATATATCAATGCGGTAAACGCAATACAAACGACTAAGTTGTTTAAAGTGCTTTTTTGTAATTTATTCACATATGACATCAATTGATTTAGTTGTATATGTGTGTTCTTTAGTGAAATTTTACATAGCTTTTTTTTCAGTATTTTATGTTTATGAAATTGTACACTTCATTTTTATAAGAAACATAAAATATCCCTTCAAAATATATCAGTTGTTTGCTACAAAACGCTTGAATAAAGGTGCTTGCTGCGAGATAACTGTTGTAATTTGAATTATCTAAGGATATAATTAATGCGAAGACGCAAGTCAAATTGAAAATATTAGTGGAGGTCACAAAATGAAAAAAGCATTGGTGATTGTACTAGCAATCATGTTGGTAAGCATGGGTTTAGTTGGATGTAGTCCAAAAGCAGACGACACATATGAAATCGCACTAATCACGGATAAAGGCAATATCGATGATAAGTCATTTAATCAAGGCGCTTGGGAAGGTGTTGTTGAGTACGCAACAGCGAATGACAAGACACACACTTACATTAAACCTGAAGAAGCATCAGATTCTGGTTACTTAGCTGCAATTGATCTTGCAGTTACAGGTGGCGCGAAAGTTATTGTAACACCTGGTTACTTGTTTGAAGTACCAATTTACGAAGCGCAAACAAAATACCCTGAAGTAAAATTTATCCTTCTTGATGGCGCACCACATACTGCAGATTATTCAATGTTTAAAACGGAAGCTAACGTTGCAAGTATCTTGTATGCTGAAGAACAATCAGGTTACCTAGTAGGTTATGCAGCAGTTAAAGATGGCATGACTAAACTTGGTTTCATGGGCGGCATGGCAGTTCCAGCTGTTCAAGCTTTTGGATACGGATACCTTCAAGGCGCAGAAGCTGCAGCAGCAGAACTTGGCTTAGCGGATGGCGCAATAGAAGTTACTTACCACTATACAGGCAATTTTGAAGAAAATGATACAAATAAAGCAACAGCTAGAACAATGTACCAAGAAGGCGTAGAAGTTATCTTCGCTTGTGGTGGTTCAGTTGGTAAATCCGTTATGTCTGCAGCAACAGAGTCTGAAGCTAAAGTTATCGGCGTAGACGTTGACCAAAGATATGACAGTGAAACAGTCATTACTTCTGCAACAAAAGGCCTTGGCGCTTCTGTTGTAAGTGTACTTGATGCTATTTATACTGACAAATGGGCAACTTTTTCAGGTATAACAACAACATTCAATGCAGCAAATGGTGGTGTTGGTCTTCCAACTGTCGTTATTGGCGATGAAGCTGGTAATGCATTTGATAGATTCTCTACATTTGACAAAGCAGCTTATGATGTTGTATTTGCTGAATTAGCAGCTGGAAACATTTCACTTCTCCGTACAATTACAGTTGTAGATGCAAGTGGCGCTGCTACAGCAGAAGAACTTACAGCTGCATTAAACCTTGTGAAGGTTGCAGTTTCTACAAGATAGTTTTAAAGAACTATCATTACTAGACATATGGCTTTTGCCTGTGTATGGTTGCTTCAAATAATGGGGGAAGGCGAGAGTTTTCCCCCATTTTTTAGTTACTAAACACCGCTTTGATGCATGTTTCTCGGACCATCATTTAAAGTTAGTGGTGAAACCCATTCATAAATTGAGTTAAGAAGAGGTTAATGTGGATAATTATATTGTAGAGATGCTAAATATAACGAAAGAGTTCCCAGGTATTATCGCAAATGATAATATTACCTTGAATTTAAAAAAAGGAGAGGTTCACGCATTACTCGGTGAGAATGGCGCGGGCAAATCCACACTAATGAGTGTGCTTTTTGGTTTATATCAGGCAGAAAAAGGTGAAATTAGAAAAGATGGAAATAAAGTAACGATTAACAATCCAAATGACGCCAATGCACTAGGCATTGGCATGGTTCATCAACATTTCAAACTTGTTGAAATTTTTACAGTACTTGAAAATATCATTCTTGGCGTTGAACCGAACACCATGGGATTTATACAAAAGAGTGATGCACGCGCAAAAGTGGTAGAACTAAGTGAAAAATATGGCTTGATGGTCAATCCAGATGCCTTAATCGAAGAGATTTCCGTTGGCATGCAGCAAAGAGTCGAAATCTTAAAGATGCTCTATAGAGAAAATGAAATATTAATTTTTGATGAGCCGACTGCTGTTTTAACCCCACAGGAGATTAAAGAACTTTTGAAGATTATGAGAGGATTTGCAGAAGAAGGCAAATCTATTTTGTTCATTACACATAAATTAAACGAAATAATGGAAGTTGCGGATCGATGTACGGTACTCAGAAAAGGCAAATATGTTGGCACCGTAAACGTAAAAGAAACGACTAAGGAAGAATTATCTAAGATGATGGTTGGCAGAGATATTAGTTTTAATGTCGATAAAAAGCCAATGGCCATTAAAGAGGTTGTGCTTGCCGTAAGCAATGTGACCGTGCCTTCTAAGCTGCATAAAAATAATGCCGTTAAAAATGTGACTTTTGAGGTAAGAGCCGGTGAAATCGTTTGCCTGGCTGGTATTGATGGCAATGGACAAACAGAATTCGTATCGGCACTTACAGGGCTTGAAAAATTAAGTGCAGGGTCTATTACACTTTGTGGCAAGGACATAACAAAAGCATCAATTAGAGCACGCTCCATAGGCGGAATGAGCCATATTCCAGAAGATAGACACAAACATGGTTTGGTTTTAGATTATTCACTTGAAGAAAACATGGTGCTTCAAAGATATTGGGAGCCAACTTTTCAAAAAAACGGTTTTATCAAGTTTGATGCCGTTAGAAATTATGCAGAAGGCCTTATTAAAAGATTTGATGTTAGAAGTGGCCAGGGTCCAATCACGCCAGTAAGAAGCATGTCTGGCGGCAATCAGCAAAAGGTTATTATTGCAAGAGAAATTGATAAAAAACATGAAGTGCTTGTAGCTGTCCAACCAACGAGAGGCCTTGATGTAGGCGCGATTGAATATATTCATAAACAGCTTGTTGAAAGCCGTGATGCGGGAAAAGGCGTTTTGCTCGTATCACTTGAACTCGATGAAGTCATGAACGTCAGTGATCGTATTCTTGTCATGTATGAAGGTGAAATCGTCGGGGAGCTGGATCCAAAAACGACAACCGTTCAGGAACTTGGCCTGTACATGTCGGGTGCTAAACGCAATACAGTAAAGGAGAATAACCATGCAGGATAAGAACCGTTCTTCTAGAAAAAGTATGTTAAACTTAGAAAATTTGACGCATAGCAAAGGCTTTTCTGCCTTCACAGCGGCACTTCTTGCGGTTGCATTGGGATTAATCTTTGGCTTTATTGTCATGCTTGTTGCATCACCCGGGAATGCGCTTCAGGGGTTTAATTACGTCTTATTAGGCGGCTTTAGCCGATTTGGAAATGTACTTTACTTTGCAACGCCAATTTTAATGACGGGTCTTGCTGTCGGCTTTGCTTTTAAGATGGGTTTATTCAACATCGGTGCTTCTGGACAATACACAATGGGTATGTTCTTTGCGCTTTATGTAGGCTTTATGTGGGATCTCCCGCCAGGTATTCACTGGATAGTTGCCATATTTGCAGGTATGCTTGGTGGTATGCTTTGGGGCTTTATTCCCGGGATTTTCAAAGCCTTGTTAAATGTGAATGAAGTTATCACGTCAATTATGTTTAATTATATTGGTATGTACCTTGTTGATATGTGGATTCAAAGCAATGCGGTGATTTACGTTTCTTCAAAATCGCGAACGAATTATTTGCCTTCAACCGTTCAAATACCGTCACTTGGAATAGATGGTTCAAACGTTAACTTTGGCATCCTGTTTGCGGTGATCATTGGAATTATTTTATTTATTGTTTTACAAAAAACAACGTTTGGTTACGAGCTTAAAGCGACAGGATTTAATAAACATGCCAGTGCATACGCAGGTATGAAGGGAAAGCGCAATATTATATTAACAATGGTCATCGCAGGTGGTCTTGCAGGTTTAGGCGGTGCATTCGCAATTTTAGCGCCATCTGCAATTGCCGGTAGCAGTATGACTTATGAGCCAATTAGTATTATAGCGGCCAATGGGTTTAACGGTATCGCGGTGGCACTCTTAGGGAGTTCAAATCCAATAGGCATCATTTTTTCTTCAATTTTCATTTCGCATATTCAGCGCGGCGGGTCACTGGCAAACCTCGTGGGTTTCAAACCTGAAATTATCGATGTTGTTATTGCTGTCATCATTTATTTCTCAGCATTTGCGATGATTATGAAAGCTGGGTTGGCAAAATTTATTAAAACACGCCTTAAGAAACAAGACCATTCAAAGGGCCTAAATGAAGATGTCACAAAGGGGGAATCATAATGGATACGTTTTATTATTTAATTCAAAATATGCTTCCAGTTGCGATTCCTTTATTACTTGTTGCACTTGGTGGTATGTTTAGTGAACGTAGTGGCGTTATCAATATTGCACTAGAAGGGATCATGCTATTTGGTGCTTTCTTTGGTGCCTTGTTTGTTTACGCCATACAGGGAACTGGTATTAACGGTCAATGGGTACTCATTATGGGTATGTTTGTTGCAGGTTTAGCGGGGTTTATTTACTCATTATTGTTATCATTTGCAGCGGTTACAATGAAAGCCGATCAGACGATAACGGGTACTTCTTTAAACATGATGATTCCAGCGGCAATTTTACTGTTTGCTAAGATGTTCTTTAGCAGCGATGGCATAACAACAAATATGAAATTCTATATACGCAAAATACCGTTTTTAGGCGATATACCAATATTGGGTCAATTATTTTTTCAGAAGACCTATTTAACGGTGATGATTGGCTTATTCTTCTTGGTCATTGCGGTTATTATTTTCTATAAAACACGTTTTGGTCTAAGGTTACGTGCCTGCGGAGAACACCCACATGCGGCGGATTCCGTGGGGATAAACGTTTATTTCATGCGATATGCAGGCGTTGGTTTATCAGGCATATTGGGCGGTATTGGCGGATTTTTTTACTCAGTAGGTGTCACGGATGGCAATGTCAACGGCCATACAGGTGTTGCGGGATTTGGTTTCTTAGCACTTGCGGTTATGATATTTGGTCAATGGAAGCCTATTAGGATTTTATTTGCGGCATTGTTCTTTGCTTTTCTAAGGACTTTGGCTTATTCCGTAGCTTTGATTCCATTCTTAAACGATTTAGGCATCAACCAGACGTACTATAAAATGATGCCATATATTGCGACGATGGTCGTACTTGCATTTACCTCTAAAAAATCAAGAGCCCCTAAAGCAGAAGGTATTCCATACGATAAGTCTCAAAGGTAAACAAAAGGCCTATGCACGCAATGTGTTTAGGCCTTTTATTTCAAGTAATGGTCCCTTTTTGACTATCAATTTATAGGATGATTTGTTATAATTAGTGCATTACTTCACCGTATAATCGGTTGTCAATTTTGCTAACTAAGTTTTTTAGGATGAGATGGTATCAATATGAAAATGAATTTTAATTTGAACTTGATTCAAACTCAAAAGCTCATCATGACGCCAGAGTTGAAACAAGCGATTGAAATATTACAATTTAACGCCTTGGAGCTCAATGCGTTCATAAATGAAGAACTTCTTAACAATCCAATCCTCGAAAAAATTGAAATTGAGGGTGATGAGGAGAGTGTCTCTGAAAAAGTTGATCAAGGATTTGAATATGATCTCGATAAAGGTGACAAACCGGAGCTCGATTGGGAAAATATGGTCAACTATTTTGATGATGCGCGTGCGTTGGGCAATTCACATCATAACACAGAATCTGAAGTCAACTATGATAACTTCGTCGCGGATGAAGAAACACTTAAAGACTATTTAAACATGCAACTCAAATTTTCAAAACTCGATGATACTATTATTCGAATCGGCGCTTATATCATTGAAAACATAGATGATAATGGTTACCTTCAAATGAAGAACGAAGAGGCCATGGTCTTATTTAATCAATCCTTTGAAGCCATAGAACAAATGGTTCGTTTAATTCAGACATTTGAACCACCAGGTGTGGGTGCGCGTAGTATTAAAGAATGTTTGCTGATTCAACTCTATCAACAAGGTTATGAAGACAGTCTCGAAGAGATTCTTGTTGCTGAACATCTTGAAGAACTTGGTGAAAAAAAGTTTGCCCTGATTGCCAAAAAAATCAATGAAACGGCTGAACGTGTTCAAAACGCCTATGATTATATTAAGTCGCTTGAACCAAAACCAGGCAGATCTTTTTGCTCTATGCGCGATGTAAGGTATGTCATACCAGATGTCTACGTTGAAAAAATTAAAAATGAATACATTGTTTCTGTCAATGAAAGTGCCTCTCCACGTCTTCAGATCAATGGCTTTTATAAAAAATTGTTAGGACAGTTTTCTAAAGAATCACTGACCAGTGACTATCTATCTAAGAATTTGCAATCCGCCCTCAGGATTATTAAAAGTATCGAGCAAAGACGCAATACCATCTATAGAGTGTGTAAAGCCATTGTAGAATATCAGGTTGATTTTTTTGAAAAGGGCCTATTGTATCTTAAACCTTTAAATTTGAAGGATATTGCAGATGAAATTGAAGTTCATGAATCGACGGTGAGTCGTGCTGTAAATGGTAAGTATATTCAATGTCCAAATGGTCTATTTGAAATTAAGTATTTTTTCCAAAGCGGTGTCAAAGGTGCTAGTGGTGAAGGTGTTTCATCAGAAAGTGTTAAATCCGTGATGAAGGATATGATTGACAAGGAAGATATAAAGAAACCTTTAAGCGATCAGCACTTGGCAGATGCACTCGTTAAAATTGGTATCAATATTTCAAGACGAACGGTCGCTAAATATAGAGATGAACTTAATGTGCCACCCTCCTCAAAAAGAAAACGATTTTAGATTGTGAAACAACAGGGACTCATTTTCACCCTGTGGGATAAAAAAGTTTATTGTTTATCAAAAACCTATTGAAATTCATTTGATGCGTGATATAATAGTCCTATCAGGTGTTTTTTTTTATCTCGCATGGGACGCAAAAAGAACTGCCGGACAAAATACATCCCGAAACTATGGTGATTGATATGAAAGCTTTAAAACATTCAGAAAAAGATAACTTAATATTTGTCCTCAAGTATGCCTTTCCAGAAATGGAAGATCTCTTGCCACTTAGGTTCAATCTGCTGAACAGTATCAAGTTCAATCAACCGGTTGGACGAAGGATGCTTTCTGGTACGATGGGATGCACCGAACGCGTTGTTAGGCGTGAATGTGACATTCTAAAGGAAAACAATTTAATCGATTATTATCCGGATGGTATGCGGTTGACTCAAAAGGGACATGAAGTTTTAGAAGCGTTGACTGATGTGTTTTATAAGATCAATGGCATCAATACGCTTGAAAATGATATTGCAAAGAAATTGATGATCCATAAAGTGATTGTCGGTTCTGTCGGGATTCAAGATGAAAATGTGTCTCTAAATGAAATTGGCTATGAAGCTGCAAAGTATTTAAGTACATTAATAACTGAAAAAAGTATTATCGGTTTAACAGGTGGTTCTTCGATAGAAAAAGTGATTAATGGGTATAAAAGTGATTGGGTGCCGTTCAAAGGTGATCACATTATGGTGGTACCGGCTAGAGGTGGTCTTGGCAATAAAAATGAATACCAAGCCAACACACTGGCAGAACGCTTGGCAAACAAGATGGGCGCACAGTATCAAATGCTTTACACACAAGACAATCTATCAAAAGCGACCATAGAAGAACTTAAAAATGAACCCAATATTAAAAAAATACTCACTAATATTTCAAAATTAGACGTTTTATTATTTGGTATCGGTCGTGCAAGCGTCATGGCAAATCAGCGTGTTCTAGAAAATGAAGAAATTGAATTTATTCTTAGTAAAGGTGCCGTAGCCGAGTCGTTTGGTTATTACTTTAATAAGGATGGCGAAATTGTTTACGAAATTAGTACCATAGGTATTGATTTAGATAGTTTTAAAGGTTTAAAACACGTTATAGCTGTTGCAGGTGGTATTGATAAAGCGGAGGCAATTATCGCAATCAGTAAACTCAATCCAAACTTAGTGTTAGTCACAGATGAACCAACAGCGAAAAAAATACAAGCAATATTAAAAGACTGAGGAGGAACTAAATAATGAAAAAAATCGCAATTAATGGTTTTGGTAGAATTGGTAGACTCGTATTCAACGCAATGGCAGAGCAAGGATTACTCGGTACGGAATTTGAAGTTGTTGCCGTTGTAGATATGGCGACAGATGCAGATTATTTCGCATATCAGTTAAAATATGATTCAACTCAAGGTAAATTTGATGGTGAGATCAAAACGAGAAAGAGCAGTCCTGAACTTGCTGAAGAAGATATCTTAATCGTAAACGGCTTTGAAACAAAATGTATACAAGCAACTAAGAACCTAGCAGACCTTCCTTGGGCTGCAATGGAAGTCGAATATGTGATCGAATGTACTGGTTTATTTACAGAAGCAGAAGCAGCAAAAGGCCATTTGGCAGCAGGCGCTAAAAAAGTCATTATTTCAGCACCTGGTAAAGGCGATTTAAAAACAATTGTTATGGGTGTCAATGAAAATGAATATGACCCAACACTTCACAATATCGTATCAAATGCATCATGTACAACAAACTGCCTTGCACCGGTTGTTCATGTCCTTCTTAAAGAAGGCATAGGTATCGAGACAGGCCTCATGACAACCATTCACTCCTATACAGCCACACAAAAAACGGTTGACGGTCCTTCAAAAAAAGACTGGAGAGGCGGAAGAGCAGCAGCAATAAACATCATCCCATCTTCAACGGGTGCAGCAAAAGCCGTTGGCGAAGTGTTACCTGCTACAAAAGGCAAACTAACTGGTATGTCATTTAGAGTACCAACACCAACTGTTTCCGTGGTAGATTTAACATTTACAGCTTCAAGAGACACTTCGATTGAAGAAATCGATGGTTTGCTCAAAAAAGCATCTGAAACTTATTTAAAAGACATTTTAGGTTATGCAAATGAAGAACTCGTTTCATCTGACTTCATCCATGATGCAAGATCTTCGATTTACGATTCATTGGCAACGCTTCAAAATAACCTAAAAGGTGAAAAAAGATTCTTTAAAGTGGTTTCTTGGTATGACAATGAGTGGGGCTATTCAAACAGAGTGGTTGACTTATTAAAATTTATGGCAAGCAAATAAAATTGTTTTCGGACTATGTCTGATTGTGAGCCCTGACGTAGTCAGGGTTCGCTTCATGTGAAAATTGGAGGCGTGTAGATGTTTAATAAAATGACGATTGAAGATATTAATGTAAAAGGTAAGCGCGTATTGGTGCGTGTCGATTTCAATGTCCCTTTAAATAACGACCTGATAACCGATGAAAATAGAATTATGGGTGCAATGCCAACCATTAACTACCTCATAGAAAAAGGCGCAAAAGTAATTCTTTGCTCTCACCTTGGAAAACCAAAACCAGACAATATGGCAGCTTTTACTTTAGCGCCTGTTGCTAAAAGATTATCAGAATTATTGGGTAAAGAGGTTGGTTTTCCAGCAGAAGTAGAGGTTGTGGGCGAAAAGACTAGAGCGGCAGTAGCGGCTATGCATGACGGTGATGTCATACTTCTTGAAAATACGCGTTTCCGCGCTGAAGAAACTAAAAATGGCGAAACTTTTTCTAAAGATTTAGCATCCATTACGGATATATTCGTTAATGATGCTTTTGGATCGGCACACCGCGCCCATTCATCAACGGTAGGTGTTGCTGATTTCGTTGACACAGCTGTATGTGGTTACTTGATTCAGAAAGAACTTAAATTTTTAGGTGAAGCCATCGAGAATCCAGAAAGACCATTTTGTGCAATACTTGGTGGCGCTAAAGTGTCCGATAAAATCAAAGTCATCGAAAATTTACTCACAAAAGTAGATGTATTGATCATTGGCGGCGGCATGGCTTACACATTTTTAAAAGCACAAGGTTACTCAATTGGAAAATCACTTGTTGAAGCAGACAAACTCGATTATGCGCTTCAAATGATTGAAAGTGCAAAAGCGAAAGGTGTCGAATTCCTATTACCGGTTGATCATATAGTAGCGGCAGCGTTTAACAAAGAATCTGCACCAATTGTCACTGAAGGCATGGACATAGAAGACGATTATATGGGGCTTGATATTGGTCCTAAGACAGCGGCGCTTTATACTGAAGTCGTCTCAAAAGCAAAAACGATTATTTGGAATGGCCCAATGGGTGTCTTTGAATTTGAAAACTTTGCAAAGGGAACCATTGCGGTTGCAAAGGCTTTGGCAGATTCTGATGCGACCACCATTATTGGCGGTGGCGATAGTGCGGCAGCCGTGAATATCTTAGGTTTCGGCGATAAGATGTCTCACATTTCAACAGGTGGTGGTGCATCACTTGAGTTCCTAGAAGGCATTGCGCTTCCAGGTATCGAAGCACTTAACGACAAATAAATAAAATCAAATTAGTTTTGAATCATTGTCAAATAGGAGGCAACATGAGAAAACCAATAATAGCAGGAAACTGGAAAATGCATAAAAATAGCGCAGATGGCATCGCTTTTGTAAATGCCATAAAATCTTCGGTTGCTGGAACAGATGTAGAAACTGTAATATGCGCACCTTTTACATTGTTACCAAGCTTGGTAGAGGCTGCAAAAGGCACCAATATTAGGATAGGCGCTCAAAACATGCATTTTGAAGATAATGGCGCGTTTACTGGAGAGATTAGTGCGGACATGTTACTGGATATCGGTGTAACACATGTTATTATCGGACACTCAGAAAGACGCCAATATTTTGCAGAAACAGATGAAACGGTCAATAAAAAAGCAACCAAAGCCCTTGCAAAAGGCTTAGTACCTATTATATGTTGCGGTGAAACACTTGAGCAAAGAGAAGCCGGAGAAACAAAAGCGCTCGTTAAAGGTCAGATTGAAAAAGCTTATGCAAGCATATCGCCTTCAGACGCTATTAAAACAGTTGTTGCCTATGAGCCAATTTGGGCGATTGGCACAGGGAAGACTGCAAGCAGTCAAGATGCCAATGATGTGATTGCCTACATTAGAGAAGTGCTTGAAAACGCATACGGCGATGATGTATCCGAAGAAATCAGAATCCAGTACGGTGGTAGTGTAAAACCTTCAAACGTCGAGGAAATAATGAATGAAGCGGACATCGATGGCGCTCTTGTTGGTGGCGCAAGTCTTGAACCAAGTGATTTTATAGCGCTCGTAAACTTTTAAGGAGTCTAATATGAAAAATCCAACAGCGTTAATCATAATGGACGGTTGGGGTCAAAGCAACTGCAGAGTCGGTAACGCAGTTGAGATGGCCAACACCCCCAATTATGATCGATTACTTGAAAAATATCCACATACATTGATTGCAGCAAGTGGTCTTGATGTCGGTTTACCCGATGGTCAAATGGGAAACTCTGAGGTTGGTCATTTGAATATTGGTGCTGGCAGAGTCATCTATCAAGAACTCACACGAATCACTAAGTCGATTCAAGATGGTGATTTTTATAAAAATCCAGAACTTCTTTCAGCCATGCACCATGCTAAAAAGCATGGCACAAAGCTTCACACATGGGGACTTCTTTCTGATGGTGGCGTTCATAGCCATATTGAACATTTAAAAGCGCTTATCCAGATGGCTAAACATGAAGGTGTTGAAAATATTTATGTACACGCGTTCATGGACGGAAGAGATACATCGCCAACAAGTGGTATTGCCTATATAAAAGCATTAGAAGATTTTATGACGCAAATAGAATACGGTGTGATTGCAACGATTTCAGGTCGTTACTATTCGATGGATAGAGACAAGCGCTGGGATCGTATTGAAAAGTCATACAATATGCTCGTCAAAGGCGAAGGCGAAAAGGCTGAATCTGCGGTTGCCGTGTTTGAAGCTTCATATGCAAATGGTGTAACCGATGAATTTATCTTGCCAACTGTGATTGTTAGTAAAGGTGAACCCATTGCCACCGTTCGTGAAAATGACGCCATTATCTTTTTTAATTTTAGACCAGACCGCGCAAGAGAAATGACTCGAGCTATCGTTGATGTTGATTTTGATGGCTTTGAAAGAACGTATTTTCCTACAAAATATATTGGATTTACGCAGTATGATAAGACCATCTTGAATGTTGAGATTGCCTATAAACAAAATGCGATAGAAAATACGTTGGGTGAATATCTCGCTAAACTTGGTAAAACGCAGCTTCGCATCGCTGAAACTGAGAAATATGCCCATGTAACATTCTTCTTCAATGGTGGCGTAGAAGCGCCTAACACTGGTGAGGATCGCATGTTGGTTAATTCACCTAAAGTTGCAACGTACGATTTAAAACCGGAGATGTCTGCTTATGAAATGACTGAAAAACTCTTAGCTGAAATCGATAGAGATTACTATGATTTAATCGTCATAAATTTTGCAAATCCTGACATGGTAGGTCACACCGGTATTATATCTGCGGCCATCAAAGCTGTAGAAGTTGTGGATGAATGTGTTGGAAAACTCGTTGCAAAGCTCGAAGAGAAAAATGGGTCTTTCATTATCACAGCTGATCATGGCAATGCTGAGCAAATGCTTACGGATACGGGTGAACCGTTTACGGCACATTCTACGAATAAAGTACCCTGTATCATTGGCGGCGCAAGTGATGTAAAACTTTCTACGACTGGAAAATTGTGTGATTTAACACCGACACTTCTTGAACTCATGAAGTTAAGTGTGCCAGTAGAGATGACAGGAAAATCAATATTATTAAAAAACTATGTTGTTATGTAAATGCCGGATAGTGTCGGCAAGTATCACTAGTTGAAACAATAAATAGGGTTAAACCCAATATATAATGGAGGTAAGCGAAATGTCAGTTATTACGGATGTATTTGCAAGAGAAATTTTAGATTCAAGAGGTAACCCAACTGTAGAAGTAGAAGTTTATTTAGAAGATGGATCAATGGGTAGAGCAGCAGTTCCATCAGGTGCTTCAACAGGTGCTTTTGAAGCGGTTGAACTTAGAGATGGCGACAAAGGTCGATATATGGGAAAAGGCGTTGAAAAAGCGGTTAACAATGTTAATGAAATCATTGCACCCGAACTTGAAGGCTGGGATGCATACGATCAAATCGGCATCGATAAGTTGATGATTGCACTTGATGGTACGCATAACAAAGGTAAGTTAGGCGCTAACGCAATTTTAGGCGTTTCTATTGCCGTTGCAAAAGCAGCAGCTGAATCAACAGGCCAATCCCTTTTCGAATATATTGGCGGCACAAACGCAAAAACATTGCCAGTACCTATGATGAATATCATGAATGGCGGGGCACATGCAGATAACAACATCGATATCCAAGAATTCATGGTTATGCCAGTAGGCGCAACTTCTTTCAAAGAGGGCTTAAGATGGGGTGCTGAAATTTACCACTCTTTAAAATCCGTTTTAAAAGCTAAAGGCTTAGCAACGGGTGTCGGCGATGAAGGTGGTTTTGCACCAAATTTACCAACGAATGAAGATGCGCTTAAAGTAATCATGGAAGCCATCGAAAAAGCAGGCTACAAGCCAGGCGAACAAATTAAGTTGGCGCTTGACGTTGCAGCGAATGAATTGTTTGATGAAAAAACAGGCAAATATAAATTGTTAAGTGAAGGCAGAGAATTTACAGCTGCTGAACTTATTGAGTACTATGCAGGCCTTGTTGAAAAATACCCAATTATTTCTATTGAAGATGGTCTTGCAGAAGAAGATTGGTCAGCTTGGAAATTGATGGTTGAAAAACTTGGTAGCAAGATTCAAATCGTTGGCGATGATCTCTATGTTACAAACACTGAGAGACTTGCAAAAGGCATCAAAGAAAAATCATCAAACTCTATTCTGATCAAACTCAATCAAATTGGTACGATCACTGAAACTTTAGATGCGATTGAAATGGCAAAAAGAGCAGGTTTTACGACAATTTCGTCACACAGATCTGGTGAGACTTCAGATTCAACAATCGCAGATCTTGCAGTTGCAATGAACACAGGTCAAATCAAAACAGGTGCACCCGCTAGAACAGATCGCGTTGAAAAATACAACCAATTGCTTAGAATTGAAGAGCAATTGGGTGATAACGCAGTATATGCAGGCATGTCTGCATTTTACAACCTTAGATAATCTAAAAAAATATAGACACACATTGAAATTGGCTAGATACAGCAAGTATTTTCCCCACAAAGTATATGCTGGGCACGGCCAAATTATGCAAAACATGAGCACACCTTAAAACGAGGTTCGAGGCTTGGTGGACAATAGCCATCAAGCCTAGTGCTTTTTTCAAATTTGCGGAGGATTTAATTGTATTTATCCCACTCGTGTGGTAAAATACCTATGTTAAGCATGTAAAAACGTGATTTAGTACAAAAATAATTCGCAACGTCGCTTCAAACGATTGCAAACATAGGAGGTGGAAAAAATGGCTACTACTATAGCAACTGTATTTTTAATTTTGTCTTCATTGATACTTATAGCAAGCATCTTATTACAATCAGGTAAGTCTGCAGGTTTATCAGGATCTATTGGCGGGGGCGCTGAACAAATCTGGGGTAAAAACAAGGCGAGAGATTACGATGCGAAATTTGATAAAATCACTAAAATAGCAGCATTTGTCTTTATCATTTCATCATTGATTATGACTATTATACAATAATTAGGTCACACTAATTATTGTTTATTTTTTTCTATGCAGTGTTTTTTAGGGTTTATGTGTTCAATTTCGAACAAAGATGTGTTTAAATTAGAACATAATTGAAACAAAAAG
>Ga0138256_10001531_pt1 | contig 24928 bp, 32 predicted proteins | sample KNB2016incub_MG_FD_105486 | JGI IMG/M metagenome (GOLD analysis project Ga0138256, IMG submission 105486) | Active sludge microbial communities from wastewater in Klosterneuburg, Austria - KNB2014incub_MG | ecosystem: Engineered > WWTP > Activated sludge > Unclassified | place: Austria...
AACAGTGTTTACAAGGGTAATTACTGCGGTTGCGGCAGAATCCCAGGGTAACACAGCAGTTGCCTGTGCATCCATTACAAAGGTTTCATTTTCAAAATCAACCTCTGCACCTGCAGAAATAATTTTGAAATGGGTAGAACCACCTGGCGCTGCAAGCATGTTGATTGGCACGAATGCAGGAATATTTGCGGTAAGTGTACCCGCCACCCTGTCAATGGTTCCAGTGAATGGAGCGTACAAAGTAGTTCCGAGTTTACCACTGATGTTAAACTCAAAACCTTCCAGCAATTCTGCTTCGCCATCAATCACATTGCGTTGACCACGGGGATTGGTAAGATCTTCCTGGATTACTTCAACCATTTTCTGAGTGAGGCGGCCTACCATCCGGCTATCAGAAGCGTTTTGCAACATTGCACGGATTGCATTACGCAAAAGCTTTCCAGCTTTTCCGGCTCTTCCAAACTCTTCACCGTTTTCCCGGGTCCTTTGAAATGCAGGATCATTGGCAATTTTGTCAGCAGATACTCCGCCTTTTTCTCTTGCCAGATATCCATCCAAAGTCGATTTGTAGAAAGTAATACCCCCGATAGTACCGTCTAATTTGATAATTCCTTTTTGCTTAGCCATTGTAAAAAATTTATTGGGTTAATAATTTGTTTCAATTTTTTGCTGTGTTATCAGCATTTGAAAACAAAAATATATTCACAATAAAGCCCCAACAAATGTGCAAGGTCATCCGTTCCGATTATGCCACATTATTCCAACTAACACCATTTCACCGCCTTTAAAAATGATTATCTTTGCCATGGATTACTCATATCAAAGCCATAGCCTAAGTATGGATAGTGTATGAAAAAGTTATTTGATTAATGAACAGACTGTGTATTTATCCGAAGGACATTCAGATCATCACAGGAAGAAGCGATAGGTATGGCAGAAATCTTATTAAGAAGATTAAAGAGCATCTCAAGAAGCAACAACACCAGGTTGTTACTGTTGAAGAGTTCTGCCAGTACATGGGATTACAACAGGACACTGTTGCCCGGCAGTTACGATAAGCCGTAATGTTTACATTCGCAGACGCTATGATGCGGGCTTGCACTCTCTATACTCAACAATTTTTCTTCTCTTGTTTGTGCAGCGTTTGCACTTGTTTTAGCTAAATGGATTAGTAGCAGATATAAAGGAATGGTATAGCCTTTCCTCCTCACCATGCAAAAAAACGTAGTTATTTTTTGTTATTAATAAACATTACTCGGTCATTTATCTCGGCGGCAAGCTGTTGAATGGTTTTGGAAGTGAATAATGTGATAAGTTGTTTTTTTATGATCTTGTATTGTGCATGCATAGGGCAAGGATGATTTTCAGAACATATCTTTAATCCCATTACACATTTTTCGAGTATTTGATCCTCGCCCATTGCTTCAAGGATGAAGCGTGCAGGTAAGTTCTTTGCCTTTTCGGAAATATAAAATCCGCCATTGGGCCCACGTACTGAGCTTACCACTTTATTATCTTTTGTAAGGGATTGTAAGACCTTGGCGGTAAAGGATCTTGGTGAATCAATTGCCTCCGAAATTGCTTCAATGCCAAGCTTTTGCTCTTCAGAACTATTCCGGGCTAAAAAGATTGTTGCCCTTAATGCATATTCAGTTGCTTTTGAGAACATATAAGGGTTAAGATGGAAAGCTGGTCATTTTAAAAGGGTTATGTTTATGGTGTAATAGCTCATCTTCTGTCCATTCGGCATACGAATCTTTTGTTTCAAACAATTTTAAGTGAACCAGTTTTATTTTATCGGGCAAAGCTTGCTGCAGTACCTGTTTTATATAAAGCAGTAAATTTTCGGCGGTTGGTTCTGCTTCAAAGGTAACGAGGTTTTCTGTTAATGAATAATTTGGGTTTGCCTTAATAAAGTCAGCAGATAACACCAGTAAGTGATCTAATTTTTCTATAACAGCGGATCTAACCAATTTTTTTATTGCTTTAAAATCTATTATAAAACCGGGAGCCGGTATGTAAGCAGTTCCTGTAAAATCTGAAGAAACACTCACATGCAGTTCATAGGAATGACCATGTATGTTTTTGCAAGTGCCTGCATAACCATGTATGGCGTGTGCCATCTCAAAGTGAAATATTTTTGTAAGTTTCAACATCTTTGTTTTCATGTGCCCGGTTTATTCCATCACCAAATTGCCCGGCAGTTGCTCCTGGTTTAATTTACGTTTTTGAATTATTTTTCTGAAATAGCAGACTGCCTGGTTTTTCAACAGGGGATATAAAATAAAAAGGAAACCGGTAATCATGCTGAACCCTGAAATAAAAAAAATTATGAAACAGGGCCTTAGTTGCAACATCATACTGCTAAAGGGTATCCTGGTATCACTCATCTGCCAGCGGGCTTTTAATATTCCGGCAGCAATGAGGCTGATCCAAAAAATTAAAAGTGAAATATTGGCGGTGAGATAACCTCTGTTCAGCCATTTTATATTTTGTGAAAGGGGGATACAGGTATCATGTAATATATCAAACGCAATGGCCAGTAAAAGAAAACTGTTGATGCCAATAGTAGCCCCCATGGTATGGGCCACTGTTATGTGTGTTCCGTGTGTATACACATTAATGGCAGGTACCGACATGGCTATTGCAAGAAGGAGTGTCAAAAATATCCAGATATCTGCCGCCATTATAAACCGGTATGCAGTATGATGATAATGTTTGCGTGCCGTGCTTACAGAAGATTTCCATTGCCATATGATTCTGCCTAAAATAAAAAGTTCGGTCATGCTTACTGCATAGCTGATATATTTAATGAAAGGGTAGGTGGGCAGAGTGTAAATATGATGACCCCAGTTGAACATCAGGTTAAATAAACCGGTAAAATATAAAAGAAAGGCAATGGGCGCATGACTGTATTTTTTATTGCCACTTATTTTTTCCATCAGGAATATACTGCTGCCATAGATCAGCATATTCCAGGCGCCAACCATGGAGCCATATGATTTCCACTGCACCGTCATGTCGTTAACCACATTGCTGCTGAAATAAGGAAATATCCATAAATACGATTCAATAAATGTGAACAGGAAAAAAAATAATCCCGTAAGCCACATCCACACATAAACGGGCTGCTTTTTAAAACTGCCAATTGATCTTACAAAATTGATGATAAACAGGATCCAGCCAGTTGCAATGGGTAATGCCAGTAAAGGATGAAATTCCCAATATTCTCTCCCCCCAAATACACCAAAACAATAAGAGATAAGAATTGTAAGAACAGAAACTGTAAAAATGGCCAGTTGAATTTTTAAAAGCATGGGATAAAATATTTTCCTCCCGGTATATTCCTGTAAATAAGTAAGCACAGCACCCATGGCAGCAAATATTATCCAAAAGATCACTGAAGACACATGCAATGGCCTTATTATTTCAAACGAAAGGTATTTTTTTAAAAAACCGGGTACCAGGTATTGTAATGCACCTGTTAGGCCAAATAACATTCCTGTTGCCATTAATAAAAGTCCGGTAATAATAAACAGTTTGGAAGTTGTAAGTTTATTATTGTTCAATGGTGCCGTCATAGTTAAGTGTAAAAGTTTTTGGGTCCGATCTACCGGTAGCATCCATATTTTTAAGGAAGGCGGTTAAATCTTTTATTTCGCTTTCTGTTAAATGAAAATCAGGCATGATGGTTGTTCCGTTTTTAAGAAATGCCTGTATATAAGCCGGCCCTTTAACTGAATATATATTCGTAATATCAGGTCCCAGGTATCCACCAAGGCCGTACACCTGGTGACAGGCATTGCAATTATATTTTTGCCAGGTATATTTTCCCGAAAGAACCTCTTTTTCCGGTGTATCATACTTCACCGGCAATGCAGCATATAGATAGAAGGAATAGCTTATAAAAATTGTGAGCAATACAGTTATTACAATAAATCTCTGCCTGTCAGTCGTCATAAAGATCGTGTATAAATAATTAAAGACAAAGTTATCTTTAAATAGTATATTTGCAAATAATTTTTTGTGCAATTCAGTCTAACTAAAAATGAACGCAAATAATTTATTCCTAAAAAGGATTGAAAGCCACCAGCTTACTATTAAAATAAACATCTTCTGGAGGTGGCAGTATTTTATGTTAATGCTTCGAAAAAAAAAAACAAAAAAACATTTTTCTTACGGAGACCGAATCATGCATGAAAAACCATTGGTGTACTCCTGTTCGGGCTGCTCCAGTGCTGCACAAATGGCAAACTATATTGCCGTACAGCTCGACAGGAACGGAATCGCCGAAATGTCATGTATTGTTGGTGTAGGGGGTAATGTAAAAAAGCTGGTTAAAACCGCTTTATCCGGGAGGAAAATAATTACAATTGATGGTTGCCCGCTGGCATGCTCCAGAGCATGCCTGAGTAATCATTCAATAAATGCTGACGGGCATTTTGAATTGACTGCACTTGGCGTTAAAAAAAGAGACCATGAGGATTTTGACCTCGAACAGGCCAGGGATATATTAAGAGGGATACAGAAAAAAGTTAGGGAGCTGGAGGGTGTTGCTTCAACAACTGATCAATATGAAAAAGTATAAATTTCCTGATGAATCGGGGATCATTAAAACCGAAGTTGTTTGTCCCAATGATACTAACCCTATGGGGATACTACAAGGCGGGCGATTAGTAGAATGGATGGATATAGCTTCCGCAGTGTGTGCGCAAACACATTCAGAAAGAATTTGTGTTACCGCTTCTATTAATCATGTTGATTTTAAGCAGGCGGCCATGGTTGGTGATATCATAACAGTAAGTGCACAGATCACCAGGGCCTTTAACAGCTCTATGGAGATTTTTGTACGTGCTTTTGCGAGGCAAGTACTGGCAGGAAAAAACTACTTGATCAGTGAGGCCTATTTTACATTCGTGGCGCTGGATAAAAAAGGAAAAGCATCAATGGTATTTGCCGTTAAACCTGTAACGGAATCAGAGAAGGAGCAGTTCAAAAGTGCTATGGAAAGGAAAAAACAAAGGATCGGGCAAAAAGGAAATTATGAACAAAACAATCATTAAATTTTTGCAGGGGCAGTCCAGCGCAAGTATTTGCTGTATTGATGAAACCGGGAAGCCTTATTGTTTCAGTTGTTTCTATGCATTCAACAGCACTGAGGTATTACTTTATTTTAAATCATCAGCCAATTCGCATCATGCCGAATTGATGAAAACCAAACCATTTGTTGCCGGTACGATATTACCAGATAAACTAAATAAAATTTCAATAAAAGGGGTACAATTTGAGGCCATAGTTTTAGATACGCAGCAACCATTGGTTAAACGTACCCTGGGTATTTATCTTGCAAAATATCCGGTGGCATCGGCAATACCCGGTCATATCTGGGTGCTGCAGATCAACCATCTCAAAATGACAGATAGTACTTTGGGCTTTGGAAAAAAAATTACCTGGGCAAGAGCAGAACCGTAATACGTTCTACAGGTATTTGGCAAAATTTAATCATTTAAATAATTAGAGAACTTACAACCATCAAAAATTATGTATAATTCACCCCTTCATACATTTCATATCCCGGTAATGGGGTTAGCTTATACTGTCGACAGCCCCATCAAGGTAGCCCGTTTTGGTATTTCATCAGTTATTTCAATTGTAGAAAACAGATTGATAGAATTAATGCGTAAGCACTACTATCCAACAATTGGAAAAACTTACCAACCTATCTCTGCCGATGAAGATGATTTCAGGGCAAAGCGAATTACAGATTACCTGAACCTGGTAAACAACATTGTTCAAAGCCAGGTTGAAAAACTCAGAAATGCAGCTTTTGAAACAGGCTCAGAAATAGTAAAATATTTTGAAATGCTGCCGGAGGACAGCACGTTGAAACAGTTCTACTGCAAAATGATGAAGACTGAAGATGACCTTGAAAAGAAAAAACTGGAGAATTATTTACGTACACAGATCCGTCCTGGCAGCATTGATGTAAATATTATGACAAAGACTGACAGGAATAATTTCAATAAAGCAGGTGAAATGATCGAAGATGGTTCAGATGCGGTAGTTGCATTAAGAGGATTTGCAACAAGTGAACTTGAGAATTCTTCTGTAATATTTTCTGCAGGTACAAATCTGCGGTTGTATAATTATCTTGAGAACTGTTCAGGCTTTGATGTTAATACTGACGGGGGATTTACAAAAAAGGTAGTCATTAAAGTAAGTGATTTCCGTTCAGCATTCATCCAGGGTAAATATTTGGCTAAAAAAGGGATTTGGGTAAGTGAGTTCAGGATAGAGTCAGGATTGAATTGTGGTGGCCATGCCTTTGCAACTGAAGGCTATTTGCTCGGCCCCATCCTGGAGGAATTCAAATCCAGGAAACAGGAACTTATCGATTCTCTTTTTGAGCTGTATAATAAAGCATTGGAACAAAAAAGTAAAAGAAAATTTCTTTACCCTCCCCAATTAATCATTACAGTTCAGGGCGGTATTGGTACCCACCAGGAGGATGATTTTTTGCATAGCCATTATAATATTGAAAGTACGGGATGGGGTACACCTTTTTTATTGGTACCGGAAGCCACTACAGTTGATGATGAAACATTAAAGCTATTGTGTGCTGCTAAAGAAAAGGATGTCGTTTTGAGCCGGAATTCTCCTTTTGGAGTAAGATTCTATTACCTTAAAGGAACCAGTGCCGATAAAGAAAAACAGGCACGTATTGCAGCAGGTAAGCCGGGAAGTCCATGTACCGAAAAACATCTGGTATTCAATACAGAATTTACCAAAGAACCTATTTGTACGGCATCACATAAATATCAAAAATTAAAAATAGCACAGTTGCAATCGCTTGATCTGCCGGAGCCTGAATACAAAAGATTGTTGGAGGAAGTACTGGACAAAGAATGTTTATGTATCGGCCTTAGCAATGCAGCCGCTATAAATTATTCCCAGACCTTAAGTAAAAATCTGAGTGCTGTTAATATTTGCCCGGGCCCAAATATTGTAAATTTTTCTGAGGTTGTTTCTCTGCAAACTATGACCGACCATATTTATGGCAGAAAAAACATTCTTACCAATAACTACAGGCCTCATATGTTTATTACAGAATTGAATTTATACATTAACTACCTGAAAGAACAGTTGGAAAATGACTTTAGGGATAATCAGTTGACCGAAAGAAAAAAATATTATGTTTCTTTTGTTAAAAATCTGGAAGAGGGCATCTCGTACTATCACAGGTTGCCGGGCATAGCTCAAAGTTTCAGAAAGCTATTTATAAGCCAGTTAAACCATGCCACATTCGAATTGGAGTTACTGCTTTTTCAATATCAGTTCATTAACCAATAAACAGGAAACTGATTCGTCAGTAGTGAAGCCGGTTTTTTAAATAGGCCGAAAAAATAAAAGAAGAAATAGTAATGATATGAAAAGGCCACTTTTTATAAAATATGTTCTTCCATTTATCCAGTTGTATGCTCTGATGATCTTCCTGTCCACTGCGTAAGTGAAAAATAATCAGATCGGGTTCAACCAAAAGCTTTTGCTGCTGCACAAATTTCAATCAACAACGGTCGTGCGAGCTGTATGTTGATTCCTTTGATGAATATCGCTGAAAGAGTTTGCAGGATAGGAAAATAAAATAGATTATAATGTCAAAAACCTTTGCAGATAAAGTGATTGATTTCAATCGCTCTTTACACTATTCGGGTAAACTACCAGAAGGTTTTCATGTGATGAATCCTTACCTGGATAATCCTGAAACAATCGGGGTAATGCAACAGTTTTATCTTAAATATTATAACGATTCAAAGCATCGGAGATTTATTATGGGTATTAACCCGAGCCGTCACGGAGCTGGGGTAACGGGGGTGCCATTTACGGATACCAAAAGATTGGAAAGTGCCTGCGGTATCAAAATGCAATCGGCACATACCCACGAGGTTTCTTCTGTTTTTATGTATGAGATGATTGCTGAATATGGTGGAGTAAAAGATTTCTACAAACATTTTTATATCAACTCGCCGTTTCCTTTAGCAATTATCCGTCAAACAAAAGACGGCAAATGGCTTAATGCCAATTATTATGACGATCTTGTCCTTTTTGAAATGGTGAAAGATTTTATGATTAAGTCCTTGAAAAAACACATCAGTCTGGGATTAGATACTTCGGTAGTTTTTGTGCTGGGGAAAAAAAATGCCGAATTTATCCAAAAGCTAAACAAGGAAGTAAAGTTGTTCGACAATTTAAAAACCCTTGAACATCCACGATATATCCAACAATATAAATCAAAAGAAAAGCAACAGTATATTGACAAATATATATTAGCATTGAACGCTTCCACATGAGTAAATTAGAAACACATACCATCTATACCATAGGGCATTCTACCCATAGCCTGGATGAATTTTTGAATTTGCTGCGATCTTTCGATATTAAAATCATTGCAGACATTCGAAGTTTACCGGGCTCACGAAGGTTTCCGCAATTTAATATGGAAAACCTAAAAATATCCTTAGAAGAAACAGGGATACAATATATACATCTGGCCGATTTGGGAGGAAGAAGGAAGATGAAAAAAGACTCAAAAAATAACCGGTGGAACAATGACTCTTTCAGAGGTTATGCTGATTATATGGAAACCAACGAATTTGAAAATGCCATTGTGTACCTGGAAGATATCGCTTTAGCACAACGCACCGCTTATATGTGTTCCGAGGCGGTATGGTGGCGCTGTCACCGTTCTATGGTTTCTGATTATTTAAAAGTAAGGGGATGGCAGGTAATGCACATTATGGGTATTGGAAAAGCAGAAGAACATCCTTACACGGCTCCTGCACGAATTGTAAATGGAGCGCTGACCTATAAAGACGCATCTGTTCAATAGTATAAGCCTTCTCTTTTACTGCTGTTGTATTAATTTCTTTATTGTGGTAATAGTTTCTGAATGATCTGCTTCCAATCCTTCTTTTTGATATTGCAAAACACCATATTTATCGAGTACTGAGATAAGGTTACTGTGTGAAAAATTACCCTCGGCATCTTCCTCATATTGAACATGTAACAATACCGATAAAGTCCTTACCGTTTCTTCACTGCCATGTAATAATATCCAGTTTGTATTCAATCCCATTTCATGTGCAAATAGTTTTAAACGGGTCGGGTTGTCTCTTTTTGTATCAAAACTTACGAGCACAAAATTTACTTTTTGTCCTTTTAATGAATCGGCAATATTTTTTATATCGGCTGTTAAGCGGGGACAGGCATAGGTACAATGGGTAAAAATCATACCAACAACAGTAGGGGTTCCTTTTAAAAATGATAAGGTGAAGGGGGTATTTTCCTGTGTTTGAAAACTATCCTTCAATTGAAAAATACTTTCCGCAGGTATATTTTCTTTGCCAGGGGGAACGGGATGATCGCTTAATTCCGTTGTTGTCTTTTCGGATCCTTTGTGGCTTTGCCCGCAACTTATCAATAATACCATAACTGCAATAAAACACCAGTTCATATTTTATCTATTAAATTGTTTTATCCCTGACTTATACTTTTTGCACACCTGAATCCAAGATTGGCAATGCAATAATTTCCTTTTAAACTTCCGCGATAACTGAAGCGAAGAAAACCGGCGTAATCCGTTTTATCAACAACATTTATTGATCCTGCTGCGCAAAATGCTTTTAATTCGTCTTCCGTATTTCCCCTTGAATCTCCACTGCTGATAAAACTATTGAAATTAAAGGTCCATTCCCATATCAATCCATGCATATCATACAAACCATACACATTCTGGTAGGTACTTTTTATATTGGGTAAAACGGGCAGGTTTGGTTTTTTATACCATTCTAAAATATATGCTGTAAGGGATGAATATTTTATGTTCCTGGGAGCTGCATTACCGGCAAGTTCCCATTCAGCAACTGTCGGCAGTCTTTTGTTTTTCCATTTACAATATGCCTGTGCCGCAAACCATGATACATGTACTACCGGCGAGTTGTAAATATTCTTATTCTTTATTCCAATAACAAGGTCGCTTTCCCAATCCCTCAGATAATTACTGTCTGCAAAAAGCCTGTTCACTTTCGATTTTCTCCATTGCGGATTCGCCTCTACAAAATCAAGGAAATCCAGATTAGTTACGGCCGATTCATCCATTTTAAAGGCAGCCACTTTCATCGGCTTATTACTTTTAGTAACAAAAAATGGTTTATAATTTCCACCGGGAACAGTCATCATTTTCTTTTCAGCAAAGACTGGTTTCTGCCGGGCTTCAGGCGACTTAAAGCAGACGACTAATGGCAATAGTAAAAAAAGATATTTCATAAAATAACAGCGGTTATCCCTTCAATTATCATTTTAGTTTCTGAAACACTCCAGGGTTTTCATTTCCTGAAACTTTAATTTGTGCCAAAGCTCCCTTATTAAAGGCACGGAAAATAGCATGATCAACCAGGTTATAAACGCCCGGTACTTCCATTTTCATTTCTATCATCGTAGTTCCTCCTGAGGGAATCAGGGTAGTCTGCACATTCTTATTAATTTCCGAGCCTGATTCCATATACACCTTATTAAAGATCTCACCAATTACATGAAATGAAGATACCAGGTTAGGTCCTCCGTTTCCAACATATAGCCTTACCGTTTCGCCAACATTTGCAGTCAATGCGTTCTTCCCGGTGGTGGAACGTACCCTTCCATTAAACAATACATAGTCGGGATTTTCAGCAATTGCCTTATCCATATCAAAATCCTGTATGCCCGGTGCTTCAAATTTCCCTTTTGTATAAAAATCTCCCTGCATGATATAATATTCTTTGTCCACTTTTTCCATGCCGGTTTGTGGCTCTACCAATATTAAACCATACATACCGTTTGCAATATGCATACCTACAGGGCCTGTGGCACAATGGTAAACAAAGAGCCCCGGGTTCAGGGCCCTGAATTGAAAATGAGATGATTGTCCCGGGGCCGTTGCACTGGCATCTGCACCACCACCAGGGCCTGTTACAGCATGCAGGTCAATGTTATGAGACAGTTTGCTATCAGGCATATTGTGCAACGTAAAGTCAACCAGGTCACCCTGTCTTACCCGGATAAATTTACCGGGCACCTGCCCACCAAATGTCCAGAAAGTGTATTCTGTACTGTCAGCAATCTTCATCACTTTCTCTATTACATCTAATTGAACCATTACATTTTTGGGTGAAGTATATGTGAGCGGTTTGGGAACTGCAGGAGCAAAAGTTAACTCGGCTGTAACTGTTCCTGTCAGTACAGTATCCAGTTTTATTTCTGCATCAGCTTTTCCGGAATTGGATTTGCAGGAGAAAATAAGCATGGATATCGAGGAGAATACAATCAAACGTGTTAATCCTGATTTGAAGTATTTCATAATGTGTTTTTAATTTGATGATTTCTTTTTTATTTGTCTGAATGAGCAGGGCATTGTAAAGGTACCATAACTAAACCCGGCCCTGTGGGTCGCAGGAAATTATGCTGAGATATTCCCATTATCGCAAATAAGCTCCAAAACTTCCGAGGCATACAGCAAAAAAACAAGATTGTCAGCCAATTGTAAATTTATAAATAATAAAAGTAATAAAATACTTTTATTAAGTAAAAGCCATACCTTTGCTGTATCAATTAATCATAAAATTCAAATCATGCTAACGACAACAGCCGAAAATATCCTTAACGTAACCCTGCTTGAACCAAGACAAAAACACCCCACCATTTTTGTTCGTTTTGATGAACTGGCAGAAGGGGAGAGTTTAACCATACATAATGACCATGACCCCAAGCCCCTGTATTATCAACTATTGGGCGAAAGGGGTAATATTTTTACCTGGGAATACCAGGAGCAAGGGCCGGAATGGTGGATAGTTAAAATAACAAAACGTATTACCGGGGAAAATGAAGAAACCCTTGGTCAAATTGCAGCCAAAGACCTGCGTAAAGCACAGGTATTTAAAAAATACGGATTGGATTTTTGTTGTGGTGGAAAGAAAACGGTGAAGGAAGCCTGTGCAGAAAAGGGATTGGATGTTACCAAAGTTGAACAGGAGTTGCAACAGGCTGATAAAATGCCGTCATCCCGTCCAATTCCTTATGGAGACTGGAGCCTGGATTTTCTGGCAGATTATATTGTAAACACACATCACAGCTATGTTAGAAAAACTTTACCGGATATATGTATGAATGCCAATAAGGTAATGCAGGTGCATGGTAACCAACACCCGGAATTATTACGCATCAACCAATTAGTTATAGAAATAAATGCTGAGTTAATGGGTCATATGGTTAAAGAAGAAAAGGTGCTGTTCCCTTATATTAAAGTCTTGGTAGCCGCTAAAGATAATACACAACCTTTACAGGCCGCTCATTTTGGTACGGTGCAAAACCCGATCAACATGATGGAGATGGAGCATGAACTGGTTGGTAAAAACCTGGATGAGATCAGGCAGTTCTCCAACAATTATTTATTGCCTGAGGATGCCTGTGCCAGTTTCAGTTTACTGTACAGGATGCTGGATGAATTTGAAGAAGATCTGCATTTGCATATCCATCTTGAAAACAATATCCTGTTTCCAAAAGCGCTGGAAATAGAAAAACATTTAAACAACTAACCAAATGGAAAACCATACGCCACAGAAAAGGCATCAGGCTATTGTCTCATTTTCCAAAGACCATCATTTTGGATTATTGCTGGTCTGGAAAATAAGACAAGGACTGAATAAAGCTGTCAATCCTGAACGGATCAGCAATTATGTAACTTTCTTTTTTAAAGAAGACCTTGAAAAACATTTTAAAGAAGAAGAGCAATTACTTTTCAGTAAACTACCTGCTGATGATATACTAAGGAAAAAGGCAGAAGGAGATCACCAGGCAATATACAAGCTGGTGGCTGCTATTGAAAAAAAGAAAGACGATGCAATTCTGCTTAATCAACTGGCAGACGAACTGGAAAAACATATCCGTTTTGAAGAAAGGGAACTGTTCAATCATCTTCAGGGTAATATTAAAGGAGATGACTTAGAAGCAATAGCAAATCGTTTTCCCAACAGCAGCAAAGCAACTGACGAAAAGTGGGAAGATGTTTTTTGGGAAATTAAAAAATAATAAAATGGATATCCCGGATAAATATAGTAAACAAAAAAGAGTAGTAATAGTGGGTGCAGGATTTGCCGGCCTCACATTGGCGAAAAAGTTATCGCCAAAATACTTCCAGGTGATCCTGATTGATAAAAATAATTATCACCAGTTTCAACCTCTACTTTACCAGATAGCTACAAGTGGGCTGGAGCCAAGTAGTATCAGTTTTCCGCTTAGGAAAATCTTTCAGCAAAAACGAAATATTTTTATCCGCATGACGCAGGTCGATGCTGTTAGTCCCGAAACAAAAATGGTACATACAGGCATAGGCGACGTTAAATATGATTATTTAGTACTTGCCCAGGGAGCAACAACAAATTATTTCAATAATGACCAGTTGCAGAAGAATGCCTATTCTATGAAATCGGTATCAGAAGCATTACTGTTACGGAATACGTTATTACAGAATTATGAGCGGGCGCTTAATGCCGAAAATAAACGGCAGCGGGCGTCGTTATTAAATGTAGTAATAGTTGGTGGCGGTCCAACAGGTGTTGAACTGGCAGGAGCGATTGCTGAGATGAAAAAGAAGATTCTCCCAAAGGATTATACTGAAATAAATTTTGGGCACATGCATATCCACCTGCTGGAAGCTGCACCCCGTCTGTTAAATGGTATGAGTGCTCAATCAGGTGATACAGTTATTGCGTATCTGAATGGTTTGGGCGTGGAGGTACAAACAAATACCGCCGTAAAGGATTATGACGGTGAAATGGTATCACTCAGTAATGGAGGAATCATACACAGCCGCTGCCTCATTTGGGCGGCAGGTGTAAAAGGGATCTCTATACCTGGAATGCCTGCAAATTCAGTTACAGCAAACGACAGGATATTAGTAAATCAATATAACATGGTAAAAGATTTGCCAGGTGTATATGCCATTGGCGATATTGCTCTAATGCAGGATAAGTTGTTGCCAAAGGGCCATCCGCAGGTGGCGCAGGTAGCTATTCAACAGGCAAAGCTTTTAGCAAAAAACTTACAGAAAATGGAATCAGGCAAACCGCTTATTCCCTTTCAATATAAAGATAAAGGCAGTCTGGCAACAGTAGGCAGAAACCTGGCTTTAGCAGAAATTGGCAAGCTGAAGTTGAAAGGTTTTATTGCATGGTTTGTATGGATGCTCGTTCACCTGATGTCAATCATTGGTATCAAGAACAGGTTGTTTGTACTCATAAACTGGATGTGGCAATATATCACTTATGATCAGTCCTTACGTTTAATACTCAGGCCATCAGAGAAAAAAAAAGAAATAAATATATATGAAACAAATACTAACCATCTTGTTGTTAACAAGTCTATTGCTGGCTTGTAATGCAGGAAACGAAAATGAAAAGACTATAACAACAGAATCTGCCGCCGAAAATCATGCTGAACATGCGGAGCAGGTGTCCGGGCTTGCTTTAAATAACGGAGTTAAGTGGAAGGCAGATTCAATTACAGTACTGAACGTGGATTTACTGCAAACAATAATTACCAGTACGAAAAAAGAAAGCCCGGAAAATTATTCACAAGCAGCAATAAGTTTAGAGAATGGTTTGAACAAAATGGTAAACGAATGTAAAATGAAAGGGGCCGATCATGAAGCCCTGCACCATTGGCTGGAACCGGTGATGAAAAAAACAAAAGAACTTAAATCTGCAAACAGCGTGGAAAATGCGAGAACAATTTTTGATGAAATTGAAAAGCAAATCAATCTGTTTCCCCAATACTTTGAATAATGATGACTATTAACGCCAATACAAAAATCGCCAGCTTATTAAAGCATAATGCTGATGCACTGGAAGCTATTGTAAGTATATCGCCCAAATTTACAAAATTGAGGAACCCCATATTACGAAAAGTGATAGCCGCAAGAACGAGTATCGCTATGGCTTCAAAGCTCGGTGGTTGCAGTGTTGATGATTTTTTCAACAAGTTACAGCCATTGGGTTTTGAAATTGACAAAGCTCCGGTTGAAATGGGAGAGGGAAATGAAAATAAGCCTGTTCCGGCATTTATGAAAAGCATAGCTGCTGTCAAAATTGTTGAATTGGATGTACGTCCGGTTATTGAATCGGGTAAAGATCCTCTTGATATTATTGTTAAAAAAGTGAAGGCATTGGAAACTGGTTCTGTACTTAAAATCATAAATACTTTTGAACCCACTCCATTAATACACCTGCTCGGCAAACAAGGTTTTGAATCCTATGCCGAAAAAGTCAGTGATGATTTATTAAATACTTATTTTTATAAAAAGAGCGACATAAATGTATTAGCTGAAAACAAAGAAACCGATTACTCGAAAGGCTGGGATGAAATACTGAATCGTTTTAATGGTAAGCTTGAAACTATTGATGTAAGGACTTTAGAAATGCCTTTACCCATGCATACGATACTGGAAGCGTTGGAAACATTACCAAAAGATAAAGCCCTGTTTGTTTATCATAAACGTATTCCAGTCTTCCTTTTGCCCGAACTGGAAGAACAACAGTTTAGCTACCGCATCAAAGAAATCAGCAATGCAGAAGTACATTTGCTGATTTATAAGAATTGATATGTTTTCAACAACCGGTAATACTGAAATAACAAAGACTACCTCCTGGAAAGTAGTACTGCCATTTTACGGCTATGCTGCTATCTCTTTTCTTATTGCAAATATTCTTTTACTGTTATCTTCAAGTGATGTTACCACTCATTATTTTCTTCCGCATACCTTAGCTATCACACATATTATGGCGCTTGGGTGGGGCACCATGATGATCCTGGGCGCCAGCCATCAATTGGTTCCAGTATTGATTGAAGGTGAATTGTACAGCAATAAACTGGCCTATGTTTCTTTTACTTTGGCTGCGCTTGGTATCCCCTTTTTGATCTATGGATTTTATGTTTTTGATATGGGCTTGCATACGCAGTGTGGCGGCATACTAATCATATTAGCCATCATTATTTATCTAATTAATCTTGCGGTAAGTATGGTAAAAAGCAACCATGAAAGTGTACATGCTTTCTTTATTTTTACGGCTGCTATCTGGCTATTGGCTACTACAATTGTGGGGCTGCTGTTGCTCTACAACTTTACGGAACCTTTACTGCCTAAAAGTTCACTTGACTATCTTCCATTACATGCACATATTGGTATTGTGGGTTGGTTTTTATTACTTGTAATGGGCGTTGGTTCCCGGTTGATACCCATGTTTCTCATTTCCAAGTACAACAACAACCGGCAACTCTGGTGGATTTATGGTTTAGTAAACGGAGGTCTGTTGGTTTTTGTGTATCTCTTTTTATATACAGATAGCAAATCATTGTTGAGTCTCCCGTTATTGGCGGTAACGGCCGCCATTATATTGTTTGGTAATTTCTGTTTAAAGGCCTACCGGCAGCGTATTCGTAAAAAGGTGGATGAACAAATGAAGATCTCTTTACTATCAGTGCTTATGATGTTGTTACCAGTAATTTTTCTTGTTATTATTATAATCTTATTGATTCTGTCACCAAAAGAAAATGTCAACCTCATAATAACTTACGGGTTTATCATATTTTTTGGATGGATTACTGCCATCATTTTAGGTATGACTTTTAAAACCTTGCCTTTTATTGTTTGGAATAAAGTATATCATCATTTAGCGGGAAAGGGCAAAACGCCAAATCCCAAAGACTTGTTCAGCAATAGGGTGTTTAAATGGATGAGTATTTTTTATATCCTGGGTTTTGTTTTTTTTACTGCAGGCATTTTATTTCATTCCACCATTGTTTTGCAATTAGCAGCCGCATTATTAGTATTCACTTCCTTGTTGTATAATTGGAACGTAATAAAATTGCTGATGCATAAACCAGTTTCTTTATGATGAGTGTAATTACAAACAACAACATAAAAAGCACAGTGGCTTTGGCAGCTCTGCAAAATGTAATGGACCCTGAAATAGGGTTAAATATTGTGGATTTAGGCTTGATCTATCAATTAGATTTTGATGAAAGTGAAAGGAAGATTTATTGTGCAATGACTCTTACCACTCAATTCTGTCCAATGGGTGAATCTATTACAACTGCTGTGAAAGAAAATTTGGAATTAAGCTTTCCCGAATACAAGGCTGCAATAGATTTAATTTTTGATCCACCCTGGAGTCATGAAATGATTTCAGTTGAAGGACGTGAATTTTTAAACAAATAATAAATGCTTAGTCTTACTTGTAAAACAGCCATTAAGGCAGTGATCTATCTGGCTTCTAAATTTGAATCGGGCGCAAAGGCCGGTATCCTGGAAATTGCGGAATTCATTGATGCCAGTGAACACACTGTGGGCAAAATGCTGCAAACATTGGTTAAAGCAGATGTGATCTGCAGTGCAAAAGGACCAACAGGCGGATTCTACATCACGGCAAAACAAAAGAACCAGCCGATCATTCAAATAATAGATGCTATTGATGGCAAAGAAGTTTTTGAGCAATGCGGGCTTGGGTTAAGTAAATGCTCTTCCACGCATCCTTGTCCCATACACAATGATTATAAAATCATCAGGGATCAGTTTAAAGCTATGTGCCGCCAAAAAAAAGTAAATGATCTGTGTGAAACAGTAAATGATGGTTTGGCTTACCTGATAGGCTGATGTTATATCCCTCTTTTTATTGGTTTTATTTTATGAGTGTTTTCATGCCGGTAATTGCAGAGGTGCTGCACACCAAACCGGATGGACAGGATTGATTGCAGAAATAATGGATAAATTAAAGTGATAAGCTTTAAGATCATGGCCCAGATATGATATTGATTCTGCTGGTTTGTCGCCTGATTCTTTCGTACCAACAAGTGTGTCCATTATCCTGTTCTTAGCTGGGGTAAACTTCTGTTCCTATATTTTGTCCTGCTGAAAATTAATCACAAATTGAGTTCCTTTTTCTAATACACTTTTATAATGTATGGTTCCATTCATGAGGGTTACATATTTGCTTACAAGGTGCAGTCCTAATCCTGTACCCTGTATATTTATTGCATTTGAAGCCCGGTAAAACTGTTCAAACAAATGCCTGCGATATTCAGGAGGAATTCCCATACCATGATCTTTAACCGATAATATCAGCTTGCCATTTTTCCAGTTGGTTTTTATTTCTACCAATAACTTATTTGTAAAAAATTTTATAGCATTTGACAGGAGATTTGTTATGATATGTTTTAACAAAAGCGGGTCCAGCACAACCAGTTCTTTACCACTATGTTTGTATAGAATATGATGTTCGTGGTTTAGATCATTATTAAATTCCTCGATGATCGTGGTGATATGGTCCTTAATGTTAAAGGTCACCGAGCTAAATAAAACATTCCCTTGCTGTATTTTACCTACCGTCACAAAATCATCTAATATATCCGTAAGGTGATTTACGGATGCTAATATCCGGGCAATATGTTTATCTCTTTTTTGGACATCACCGGTTGGGTAATTTTTTATTAGCTGAATGGATGTTAATACAGTAGTAAGTGGTGTTCTAAATTCGTGAGAAGCCATCGTAATAAACTGCGACTTCAGCTCACCAAGTTCTTTTTCATTCCTTAGCGATATTCTTAACTCTTCTTCTGCTATTTTTAAGTGTGATATATTCCTGATAATTACGCCAGCATAAGCAATTGAATCATCGTTTTCCTTTAATGGGAAAGCATCCATAGTATGAAATTCACCTTTAATCAGGCCGGGGAGCTCAAATGCAGATATTCTATCCCCAGCGAACACTTTTTTTAATTGTGCCTTTATCAGCTTTCTTATATTTTCAGGAAATTTCGGGTATAATTTATTCCCGATTAATTCAACAGGATTTGCAGACAGTCTTAAATGCAACTGGCCACCGGTGTAGATGAAATTGTATTTCTTATCGATCACGCTGATTACTCCATCCGGGTAATTATGCAGTAACTGTAGAAACAAACCTTGCTCTTTCGTGGATATTTTATGATTATTGTTTTTAAAAGAAGTGCCCAGATTTGCCAATCGAGCTGAACTGGACTCATTATTTACAGATTGGTTATTCTTTTGTACTGTTACCATGATTTGACTTTTATTAGCGATGCAAATATTTAGAAAATAAAGAGCATTGCGTGTGATCGAGATCAGCCCTCCGTGTGATAGAAGACATTTTAATCTTCTATCAAAAAATCAGAATATGTATCACTACAATCTTCAATGTGTAATAAAATGAAAGGGATCGAAGGATATACAAACAATAGCAAATCATAAAGAATATACCTGGCACCGGGAAGATGAGGCCGGTTCAATTCCGGGTATTTTTTTTATAGTGTGATAAAAAAGTAGAAGAGTAAAAACTCTTTTACTAAAAATTCTTCTTTATCTTTGCACAGAATAAAACAGAAAATGGTATCTAAAACCTGTGAGTATGCCATCAGGGCAATGCTTTTTATAGCACAAAAATCAAAGAACAACGCTAAAGTTGGGGTTAAGCAAATTGCTAAAGCGATTGATTCTCCTGAACCATTTATTGCCAAAATCTTGCAGGACCTTGGAAGGAAAGGACTGGTTATATCAGCCAAAGGACCTACCGGCGGATTTTACCTGGATAATGCCGGTTTAAAGAAAAGTCTTGCGGATATTGTTATTGCCATCGATGGGGATAAATTATTTACAGGCTGTGGTTTAGGATTAAAAACCTGCTCAGCAAAAATGCCTTGTCCGGTTCATGATGATTTTGTCGATATAAGAAAGCATATCAAATCGATGATGCAAAATGCCAAACTGGGCGATTATAATACCTCTTTGGAACTGGGAGAAAAATACTTAAAGCGGTAATTTTTTTAATATAGTAGATGAGTAAAAGGTCTTAAATTATTTTATATGCAAGGTTGTTTTAAAAAAAGTATGCGCATTTGGTTATTGCCTGCTTTTGTATGTTTACCAATAACCATGCTGGCACAAACGAAACCTGCCGGGATCAGTTCTTCCAATGATACGGGCCTACTGGTTTTGTTGGTGGTGGTATTAGTCAGTATTCTTATTGCAGTACTCTTACTTTCTTTTGAAGCTAAAGGGCTGGTTGCTAAAATCAGGGATAAAAAGAAGGGAGACAGTACCCATCAATTTGACAAGTATCTTAAAAACATGGATAGTAAACAGATTGAAAAGTTATTAAAGCTTAAACATCAACAGCCTGCTCCTGAAGAGAACACACAGGGTCCGGGAAGCATAAAAACAGTTTTGATACTTTCCATTACGCTACTGGCTACGTTATTTCCAGGTCATTCGGTATATGCCCAAACTAAAGCAACAGAAGCAGGTATATTTACTGAAGGCGGTATCCTGATAACGATCACGCTGATTATGATTCCTATACTGGCCGCCATCGTGCTGCTGATTGTAAAGTTATCCAACATGCTGCGGAAGCATCGTACCAGGCAGGACCTTGAAGAAGCGGCTCTTTTTGCAGATTACCTGTCTACCTTAACCGAGCAGGAAGCCACCGATGCACTGGCAAAGAGAAAAGCTGCCCTGGACTATAATCTTACCCATCATGAATTATCCGGTGACAAAGAAGCGGTAGATAAAAAGGGATTGGTGGGCAATATAGAAACCGAAGGGTATATTAATTTTATTGCACGGAAAAAGAAAGCGCAAAAACGCCCCAATATTGATCCGCAATTATCCAAACTCATTTTATGGTATTTTGGATGCGCTGCCTTGTGGCTGCTGTTTGGTACAACCATTGGCGAATATGTGGGTATCAAATTTGTAGCACCGGATGTTGACCATATCAGCTGGCTGAGTTTTGGCCGGCTGCGCCCTGTGCATACCAACGCTGTATTTTGGGGTTGGGCATCGCTGGGCATGCTCGGGTTGGGTTATTACATTGTGCCCAGGGTAAGCAATACCCAACTGGCCAGCATTAAAAAAGGATGGTATACACTCTACCTGATCAATGCTGCAGTTATTCTTGGAACGATATGTTTAATGGCCGGTATCAATAATGGCGGCGGCGAATACCGGGAATATATCTGGCCGGTCATGTTATTATTTGGTATCGGGCTCATACTTACCCTCATCAATTTTATTCAAACCATTGCAAAAAGACAAACCAAGGAAATTTACATTTCCAACTGGTACATTGTTTCTGCAATTATGTTTGCAATAACGATTACGGTGGTGGCCTATGTTCCGATCTGGCAGGATGGACTGGGCGAAACCATCATACAGGGCTATTACATGCATCAGGGTGTGGGTATGTGGTTTATGCTTTTTACATTGGGCATTGTTTACTATATGCTGCCGCAACAATTAAACAGGCCAATTTATTCGTACAGCCTGGGTATACTTGCCTTCTGGACACAAATTTTATTTTATACACTTATAGGCACACACCATTTTGTTTTCAGCGCTATACCCTGGTGGTTGCAAACAGTGGCCATTGTAGGCAGCGTGGGTATGGTAATACCTGTAGTAGCAGGCACTACCAATTTTGTTATGACCTTTAAAGGAGCCTGGCATAAAATTGCGGGAAGTTATACCCTTCCATTTTTCCTGGTGGGTATTATCTTTTACTTTACCGGTTCCTTGCAGGGTACAGCAGAAGCATTTCGTTCTACCAACCTGATGTGGCATTTCACTGACTTTACGGTAGCCCATTCTCATCTTACCATGTATGGTATCATTTGCTTTTTCCTGTGGGCAGGTATGTATGCCGTGATACCCAGGCTAACAGGTAAAGAAGCTCCCCAGATTACAGTAGGTGCTCATTTTTGGTTAGCATTAATTGGCCTGATGTTTTACACCGTACCACTGATGATCGGCAGTACTTTAAGGGGGCAAATGTGGATAGCCGGCAAACCATTTATTGACTCGGTGGTACAAATGGCACCTTACTGGTTATGGCGTGCTATTGGTGGCAGTCTGATGTGGCTGTCGCATATTTTCTTTGCCTATAATTTTTACAAGATGGTCAGCAGGCATGATACGATTGATGTAAAAGAAGCAGCAATTGAAAAACTAATGCAGGCGACACCCTCCGCAACAAAAAATGTTTAATTAATTTTTATACAGATCAAATGGAATTTTTCAATAATCATAAAAAACTTTTCAGAACAGCGTTCCTGTTTTTTGCAAGCTTAACCGTGTTGGTTGCTGTTCTTCCTGCGTTGAATAATCAGCAAAATAACAGGCCTTTACCCGGGGCGATCCCATTAAGTGCAGATGCTGTAAAAGGTAAAGATATTTACATCGCCAGTGGTTGTGTAGCCTGCCATACACAGCAGGTACGAAATGTGGACATGGATAAGGTTTGGGGAAACAGGCCCGGCATGGCTGCAGATTATGCCGACATACACCGCACCGATCTTTGGCGTAACACTGCTACACTTATGGGCACAGAGCGGACAGGCCCTGATCTTACGGATGTAGGTAACCGCCAACCCAGTAAGGACTGGAACCTGGTGCATTTATTTAATCCAAGAACTGTTGTAAAAGAGTCCATCATGCCGGCTTATCCCTGGTTATTTTCTATAAAAAAACAACCGGCAAAAGGCGACGTGATCGTAAATGTTCCGGCAGAATATTTAAATGGTAAGGAGGGTAAGGTAGTAGCTTCAAAAGATGCACTTTACCTGATCGCTTACCTGCAATCGCTGAAGCAAACCAAATTGCCCGAGGGAACATTGGTACCCGGTTTTTTGTATAAACGTGAACAAAAGCAGGCGGGTTCAGGAACAACAAAAGCACCGGACGGAGCCACATTGTACACCGCCAATTGCCAGAGCTGCCACCAGCCTAACGGTGAAGGCATGCCCGGCGCATTTCCTCCATTAAAAGGCAGCCCCATAGTAAATGACGATAACCTCGAATTGTATGTGGGAATCATCATGAACGGTTATGATGCCCGGGCAGACTACGGTGTTATGCCGCCTGTGGGTACAACTGCCAATTTAAGTGCGGCAGAAATAACGGCCATTATGAATCACGAACGAAGTACCTGGGGTAATAATGCTAAAAAGGTAACAGAAGAAGAAATAAAGAAGATTATGGATTTTGTAAAACTACAGGCTCCAAAGTAAAGGAATACCATGTACATCACCTTAAATTGATTACAATGAAAAAGATAATGCTGATAGTTGCCATGCTCATAAACTGTTTGCTGGCATTTGCCTGCCCAACTTGTGAAATAGCACAGCCCCGGTATTTAAAAGGCATCACGCATGGCACAGGCCCGCAAAGCAACTGGGATTTCCTGATTATTTCAGTAGTAGCGGTGATTGTTATCGCCACGCTTTTCTTTTCTGTAAAATGGCTGGTTAAGCCTGGTGAAAAATCAGCATCGCACATTAAACATTTGATATTAAATATTGACTAACATGGAAGATAAAAGCAAAATAGTTGTTTTTATAGATGAGGAAGAGCAGCCCGTTGCATCCTTTATTTCACCCGTAAATTTTGAACTGGATACCCGTAAACTGGTGGATGGAAAGCATACACTTAAAATTGTAAGCAAAGATCCAACCGGTAAAGAAGGCATCCGGCTAATTCCTTTTGAAGTAAGAAACGGGCCGGCTATTGATGTGGAAGGTATCCGTGAAAATGCGGTGGTGGATGGGGTATTGCCCATTATGATCAATGCTTACGGTAAAGGCGATCAGAAAATGTTTTTAATAGAGGGAAGTGAAACTCCTAAAAGCATTCCTTCCTGGGTTTGGATACTTATTGTTGGTTTTGCAGGATGGGCTTTGTACTACCTGGTCACCTATTTATCACTAAACCCCTAATGGCCATGAAGCAGGACATACTTACTATAGAAGATGTAAAACAACTTGTGGATCTTTTTTATGATAAAATAAGGGCCGATGATTTATTGGGCCCCATCTTTAATGAACGGATCCAAAACCTTTGGGCTGTACATCTTGAAAAAATGTACTGCTTCTGGCAAACTGTTTTACTGGGCGAACATACTTATTTTGGCAGCCCCTTTCCACCACATGCGCAACTTCCTGTTGGGCATCAACATTTTGTAAAATGGATGGCATTGTTCAACCACACGGTGGATGAATTATTTACAGGAGAAAAAGCAACAGAAGCCAAATGGAGGGCCGCTAAAATGGCTGAAATGTTTGAAATGAAGATTGAGCACTATAAAAGGGTGGGTATTAAAAGCCTGTTATAAGAATGAGATACTTTATGAATGAGGAAAGAAATGAAATATCCATTACCATTATAAATGACGGCGAACAATATTCAGTAAAAACTTATTTGAACCAATACAGGAACTTGATGGTATTGCTTAACAACAGTATCTACCTTGAAAACTTTGGAGAATGTGGTGGCCACGGGCGTTGTGCAACCTGTATGGTTAAAGTTGTTGGTTTAAAAGGAACTGCCAATACAATGGAGCGAAATGAAGCGGCTACTATCGGCAAAGCAGGATTGCTTGATACAAGTACCCGGTTGTCCTGCCAGCTATTGATCAATGCAGACCTCGATGGAGCTATGATTATGATTCAAGGGGAAGGATAATATATACCAGTAGAGTATTAGCTTACTGTCTATTCGGTTTCCATTTTGATATTAATTGTATTTTCAACAAATCAACAAATAGCCTTGTTTCTTTTGTTTGTTTTATAGTTGCATTTATTATTTGAATGATGTTGGCTATTTGTTGCCCATTCGGCTGGAACCCTTGATACATCAGTAACTTGTATCTTCTGTATCGGAAAGTAACTACCTGTTAAGGTTTAGTCTGTATGTTGATCAGGTAATCAAAAAGACTTTTTTCTGAGGGAATGTGAAGTTTTTTCCGAAGACGGTAACGGCTGATTTCAACTC
>Ga0138256_10001532_pt1 | contig 24927 bp, 14 predicted proteins | sample KNB2016incub_MG_FD_105486 | JGI IMG/M metagenome (GOLD analysis project Ga0138256, IMG submission 105486) | Active sludge microbial communities from wastewater in Klosterneuburg, Austria - KNB2014incub_MG | ecosystem: Engineered > WWTP > Activated sludge > Unclassified | place: Austria...
ATTTTTTTTGGAGATATATCCCACATTACTCCATCATTTGGGTCTAAATGAGAACTCCAATATGAAACTAATGAAAAGTTCCATTTGTACTGATCACTTGAAGCTGTTTTTGAACTAATACTTAATTGCGGAGGAGCCTTAAGATTGTGATATACTTCATATTTATTATTTTCTCTTTCGAAAATTGATTTATCTTCTTTAGTCAAAGCAAAAGGAAATACTTTGCCCCATTCTGGGCTTAAGAATGCTGGTGTTGAGCCAGGAATAATATTTCCGCTTTGATCAATAAAAGTGTCAAAGGATAATGGTTGCCAACGATTGGGGTCTATCATTCCTGTTTTGCCGCCTTTAACCCTTAGATTTAAAGAAGGGTTAATGGGTTTATAGAATGTATTTGCATAATTATTTGCTTCATTTGACCCGTCAACAAGACCATATTCTATAAGAGTTTGACCAATATAATTGCCTAATGCAGCAGCATTTCCTGTTTCATAACTAGTTGAGGTAAAGTTGATGTCGTATCCCAATTGACTCATTATCAAATTAAATCTTTCCAAACTTTTTTCACTTCCGGGCGAATTTTTAAAGCGATGCGTTAACAATCTATAAGCTGCATAACTCATAGCCTTTTCGCTGGAAGTTTTTGAATCTTCCAAAGGTTTAAAAATTTTTAATTCACTCACAAAATTATTGATGGTATTACCCATTAAATAAGGTTTGGCATTGGCGTCATAAATAGCCCAGCTATCATACAAAACAACGGAAGTATGGAACAAATTCCGAGCATGAACCGTAGGTCTTGCAAAATCTTTTCGGATTGCTTCTAAAAGGGCTTCATTCCAAATTCTGGCAATAGAAATGTTTTTTGAAACCTTATTTAGTTGGAGTTGTACATTTAATTCCGAAAGCGTACTACTGCAAATACCATTAGACACAAGTGCTGATATTTTCCCGGACGATTCTAATCCCCATCTAATCTTGATGGTTGAAGTGTCTTTTCCTTCAATTATTTCTCCTCCTTGAACGGTCCAAATAATTTGGTGATTTGGAGGTAGGTTATACGAATAGGTATCTTCATTGTTATATCCGGAGGTTGTAGATCCTACAATTGCATTGGAAGGTAAATAGGCACAACTCCCATCATCTTTTGTTGCCATTGGATTATAATTACAAGATTTTGGATCGATACAGCCATAAATATAATTTACGGGCTTAACATCAACCACTTTAAATCCTGAACCTTCCGTGAATTTTATAAAAGTATTGGTTTCAAAATTTTGATATTTTTCTATTAGACCTGAAGGCCATTTAATGGTAACTTCAATAATTTTAGTGGCTTTTCCTAAACCAAAATGCGTTGGTTGAAGGCTTTGGGATAAAAAACCCAATCCTGTATAATACCTGTGAAAAGTGCCTACATCTGTTGATAAAGTTATTGTTGTTCCTATTGCATCTCGGTTAGAAATTGTCCCTTGTAATGAAACTTTAAACCATTTTGATAGATTGGATTGATTGTTTTTAATGGTTGGATTATTATAAAAATAGGACGATCGATCATTGTTTGATACCAATACATCTTGGTCTCCGTCATTATCAAAATCAAATGCACAGGTGCTTGTTCCAATGGTACTATCTCCCAAACCTACTTCATCAGACGCGTCTATAAAAGTGTCTTTCCCTTCATTTAATAAATTTTTGAAATACCGATTCTTTTGAGGTCCTGTTAAACTAAAACCATTGACAATAAATAAATCTTCATCTCCATCGAGGTCGAAATCGGCAAATATATTATTCCAAGCCCATCCTGTATTATTTATGTTTTTTTCGATGGCTATATTCTTGAAGGTGTTGTCGCCATTGTTTTTTAAGAAAACATTATTGTTGATATTGGTAATAAAAAAGTCAAAATATCCGTCATTATTATAGTCACCAATGCCTACGCCCATATCGGTGCCCGTATTGTCAAGACCGTATTTTTGGGCATCTTCAAAACTGCTGTTCCCATCCACATTTATAAATAAATCATTGGGAACTTTGTTGTCATTGGTTACATATAAATCCATCCATCCATCTGTATTCACATCAAATGGAAAGCCCATATAGGTTCTTTTATTTTTAACAGTGCCGTTTAGTTTATCAGTGGCATTTCTAAAAGTTCCATTGCCGTTATTGATATAAAAACTATTGTAATCGCATTTTTCCCAATTTCCGATGTAAATATCAAGAAATCCGTCTTTATTGAAATCGAACCAAGTAGCACTTGTGTTCCAGCAATTATTGGTTTTTACCAATCCGGCTTGAGTTGTTTTATCAGTAAAAGTCCCATTACCGTTATTTCGAAAAAGTTGTACCTTGTGAAGATGGGTAAAAAACAAATCTGGAAATCCATCGTTGTCATAATCGCCCCAAGAAACTCCATATTTTACGCCGTCTAAAGCAGGATTTGCGCTGCTTGGATCTTCATTTGGAAATAAATTAGCCAGTCCAGCTTCATTTGTTATATCTGTGAAAGCACCGTTATTGTCATTTCTGAACAATTTACTTTGTGTTTTTTCATCACTTGCAATGTCTTTGCCTTTGGCAACAATAAAAACATCTAAATCACCGTCTCCATCATAATCGGCAACAGCAACTCCATTATTTTCTTTGATTTTACCTAATCCAGCTGCAGTTTCAATGCGTTCAAATTTTTGAGCTAAAACTGGAAAAGTATAAATTGCAGTAAAAAATAATAATAGAATAAATAGAATATTTTTATAGTTTTTTGGCATATGCATTTTTGTTGTTAGTTAAATTTATTGCTAAATTCTAAAAAAAAAGAAGAATGGAATACTATTAATTAGAATTTTTAAACTCTAGATAGTTAAGATTGAAATTTCCTCCTTCAAAATGAACACGAATTGTATTACTTCCTTTTTTTAGGGATACATTTTTTAGAAAAATGGTTTTCCAAATTGTTTCACCACCCGAAACCGGAAGCGCTATTGTTTCTGAAATCTTCTTTCCATCTTGTTCCAAATACAATTTTCCTCCTACTTTTTCACTTGAATATCGAATGGCAACGTCGAATACACTTGGAGTTTTTACTTCGACTGTAAACTGCAACCATTCCCCGTCTTCAATGAAGGATACATGAAAACCATTGGTTATTTGATCCGTACATTTTACAATGTCAACGCCATCGTTTCTCATTTGGTTTCCTTTATTCCAAGGGGTAAATTTTGTTCCCTCGTAATTGGCCACATCTTTGTCAGAATAAGCAAAACCATTTGTACCTAAATCATATTCTGTTGCAAATATTTTTCCAGGCAATTTGTGGTTTTTATAGGGTTTGGTATCGTTAGTTTGTACTTGACGGAACATGGCATCAATTACATCAGGTTTGATCGTTACGTTTTCTATTTTATAATTATCGGCAATTTGCATCAATGCTTTCTTGGCAAATTCTTCTGTAGGTTTCGTTCCGCCATTTTTCCAATAGTTTAGTATTTGATCATATTCAGGAGTTTTAGTAACAGAGGTAACTCCGGCAATATTTTCTATTTTTTTCATTGGCCAAAAAGCCCAACCAATATTATTTTTTTCGACTAATGAAATCACTTCTTTAAACCAAACATTCGAATTTTCGCCACTTTCTCCCATCCAAATGGGCACATTATACTTTGTTCTATAATCTAACATGGTTTGAATAGACGCTTGATTATTACCATTCCAATATTTGTGAAAACTCAACGCCATGTTTTCATCCCACAAAGGAAAAATGCCGTTGTAATTGTTTCCCCAACAATTTCCTTCAATAAAAATTATATGATTGGAATCGACTTCACGAATGGCTTTTGTAATTCTTGTGAGCAAGGCTTTTAGGGGAGCATTCGAATTTTCGTCACATCCATTTGGGTTGGTTCCGGTGAAATTCCAATTGGGTTCGTTGATAATGTCGTAGCCACCAATCCAAGGATTGTCTTTATAGCGTTGTGCTAATTTTTTCCAAAGTGCTACCATTTTATCCTGATTCGCAGTACTTTCCCAAAGCGAGGGTTTTGATGTGTCGTAATCTGAAATATTGGCGTCATGGCCTTGTCCTCCCGGGGCTCCATGTAAATCCAGAATTAAATAAATCTTATTGGATGCACACCAGTTTAACAAATTATCGGTCATGGTAAAGCCTTCGTCCAACCAAGTTATTTGGCCGTCTTTTTTGTTTTCGATTGCAGGCGTGTATAAATTGTAGTGCATTGGCAAACGAATGGAGTTGAATCCCCAAGCCGCCAAAGAATCTATGTCTCTCTTTGTAATTCCGTTTGCTTTATAAACTTTATAAAATTCTTCGGTGTTTTGGACACCAATCAAATCGGTTATTTTTTGTTTTATTTTATATTGAGGCCCTGCAAAAGCACCGGTTTGAATCATATATCCTTCTTGTATCATCCAACCGCCTAATCCTAAACCACGCAAAACGACATTTTTATCGTTTCCATCCACAATATTTTGTCCGTTTCTATGCAAAAAACCTTGGCCAAATGAAGCTATACTATAGCACATTAAAGAAAACAGAATTATTTTTTTCATTTCAATTATTTGTAAAATAGAAGTTGTAAAAAAACGAATTTTATGTAAAACTACTTTATTTCTAACTGGATTTTTGTATCATTAATACACTAATGTTTGAATGCCATGTGGCAAAATAGAAACTTCGGTTGCATTTGTTCCGATGCACAAATTGTAAATCACTTTTTTATTACTTTGATTCATTACAACCGTAATCACTTTGCCGTCTTGGTTCAAAAATGAAGTCGTTATCAGTTGACTGCGGCTAGAAACGCTACTAATTCTTTTGGCATCTTTACCAATAAATTTAGAAAAATGTCCAATAAAATAATAGGATGGTGTGTAAATTAATTCACCAGTTTTGGTGTCAGCGTGAACAGGAGCGAAACAAAAATTACCTACGTGATTGGGGCCACCTTTTTCGTCTAAAAGAATGTTCCAGTCGGTCCAGCCTACGGTTCCGTTATTGAAATCATTGATCATAGACTTGCCATAACGTTCGCCGTTTTTCCAAAGTTGGTATTTATTGGCATCAAATTTTTCGTTGCAACCTTCGGTAAAAAGTAAATTTTTGTTGGGATACATTTCATTTACGGCACCAACATTTTCAAACATTGGGTCGCCACCACTCCAAGATTCATACCAGTGAAATCCAACACCCCAAACATATTTACTGGCTTCAGGATCGTCGAGAATGGTAGTAGCTCTTTGAGTCATCAAATCTCTATTGTGATCCCAAACTGTGATTTTTTTGTCGCCAAGTCCAGCTTTTGACAATGTTGGTCCAAGATAATTTTTTAAGAAATCACGTTCTTCTTCGGCAGTATAAATACAAGACTCCCATCTTTGAACTGCCATTGGTTCGTTTTGAACGGTCAATCCCCACACAGGAATTCCTTCTTTTTGATAGCTGTTAATGAATTTCACATAATAATTGGCCCAAGATTGATAGAATTCAGGCAATAATTTTCCTCCTTTTAGCATGTTTTTATTGTCCTTCATAAAAGCAGGCGGACTCCAAGGACTGGCAAACAATGTTAGTTTTCCTCCAGCGGTTTCAGTTGCTTTTTTAATCAAAGGAATTTTAAATTTTTTGTCATGTTCAATAGAAAAGGTCTTCAATGCGGCATCACCTTCATCTATATAAGTATACATATCACTGCTAAAATCGCAACTGTGAATGTTGGTACGAATGAGTGAATACCCAATTCCTTTGTCTTTACTGAAATAGGCATTGAGCAATTCTTGTTGTTTCTCTTTGGATAATTTTGCAAAAACTTCAGCACTGGCATCTGTTATGGCACCTCCAATTCCTAAAAAAGTCTGAAAGGTTTTGTTGGGATCTACAAATACACAAGTCTGAGTTTCGACAGGCTGTTTTAAGACTGAAAATTTCAAATTGTCAGTATTTGTAATTCTCAGATTCGTACTGTCTGCCGAAGTATAAACTACAACTGTTTTGCCATTTACAGAAAAGGGTTTGGATTGCATTTTGCTTTTTTGTTGAGAAAATGCACTAAATGTAACTAGTAAAATCAGTGCTGAAATTGTTGCCTTCATAATTTATTGGATGGATATCTTTATTTTTTTCGAAATATTTGAAGATGAATTTCCGATATAAATCATATAATCTCCTTTTTCCAGATTCCAATTTGAAATAGATTCGTCATAAAAACTCAAACTATTTGTATCAATCGAAATTTTGAAAGTACCATTTTCTCCTTTTTTAACTTCCACTTTTTGAAAACCTTTCAGTTCTTTTTCGGCTCGACTCACTTTGGAATTTAGTTTTCCGATGTAAACTTGAACGACTTCGGCACCGTCAAGATTTCCTTTGTTAGAAACAGTTCCAGAAATTGTTATGGCTTCATCTTTTGAATAGCTTTTTTTATCTGAATCCAATTTTGAAAGTTCGAATTTTGTGTAAGACATTCCCTCTCCAAAAGCAAATAAAGGTTTGATTTTTTTGGTGTCATGCCAACGATATCCTACCAAAATATCTTCTTTGTAGTATTGGTTTACATTATCACCAGGATAACTCAATTCTCCAAAAGAATGGGCTGCATTATCGCTTAATTTTTTAGGAAACGAAAAGGGTAGTTTTCCGGATGGATTTACATCTCCACTGATAACATCAGCAATGGCATCGCCAGCAACACTTCCTAAATACCAAGTTTGCATAATGGCTTTTACATTAGCGATCCAAGGCATTTCGACTGCATTTCCGCTGACTAAAACTAGCCCCGTGTTTTTATTTACTTTTAAAATGGCATTCAAAAGTTCATCTTGTCCAAAAGGTAATTTATATTCTGTTCTATCCACACCTTCACAATCTTGAAGGTGATTTTTATTTAATCCACCAAAAAATAATACAATATCTGCTTTTGAAGCGGCTTCAATAGCTTCTTTTTTCAGTTTATCAGCGTCTAATTTTGATGGAATGACTCTGCCATAAGCCGATGGACCAGACGCATAACCCATTGCATGTATTATTGTTGCGTTTTTGTATCGATTTTTCAAACCGTCTAAAGGTGTTACTTCATTTAAAGCCTTCAGTTCAGACGAACCACCACCTATAGTCATTGATTTTGTTGCATTTTCGCCAATCACCGCAATAGTGATTTTTTTAGAAGCATTAATAGGAAAGAATGAAGCTTCATTTTTTAATAACACAATTCCTTCTCCAGCAATTTTTCGGGCAACATCAATATGTTCCTGATTATTTATTCTTCCTAGAGTACGATTTTGGTTCATATTGGTTCTAAACATTAAAAGCAGAATACGTCTTACTTTATCATTTAAAACCTCCTCTTTAATTTCACCACTTTTAAGCATTTTTAAAAATGGATTGGCTAAATAATAAGAATCATAAGCGTTTTTAGTAGAGGTTGTTAATCCATCTGTACCTGTCCCCATTTCTATATCTAAACCATTCAGGGCTGCTTGTTTTGTATCATGTGCACCACCCCAATCGGTGATTACAACTCCATCAAAATTCCAATCTTTTTTTAATATTTTATTTAATAACATGTCATTATGGCAACAAAACTGACCTCTAAACTGGTTGTAGGCTCCCATTATTGACCATACCTTGCCTTCTTCGACAGCAGCTTTGAATGCTGGCAAATATATTTCGTACAAAGCTCTATCGCTTACTTCTACGTTGATATGACCTCTCCATAATTCTTGATTGTTGAGTGCATAATGTTTGACACAAGCGGCAACTCCATTTTGTTGAACCCCTTGAATGTAAGGAACCACCATTTTTGAAGCCAAATAGGGATCTTCTCCCATATACTCAAAATTTCTACCATTTAGTGGTGTTCGGTACATATTTACTCCAGGACCTAATAACACATCTTTTTTTCTGTAACGTGCTTCTTCACCAATGCTTATTCCATAATCTTTAGCCAATTTTGGATTAAATGTCGAGGCTAAACAAGTTAAAGCTGGAAAGGCTGTGATGGAATCATTAGTCCAATTGGCATAGCCCCAATTGTCCCAATTTATTTCTCCTCGGACACCGTGAGGCCCATCGGACATCCATAATTCTGGGATACCAAGTCTTTCGACTCCGGGTGAACTAAATTTTGATTGAGCATGGCACATAGCCACTTTTTCCTCTAAAGTTAAGGAGGAAATTATAGCATCTATTTTAGCTTCTATTGACTTAGAACTATTATTTTCTTGGGCTTTAGCGCTTATAATTAGCATAGTGTTACAAATAATTATAAATATTATTTTTTTATAAGTGTTCTTAAACATAAATGTTGTTTTTATTATTTATTTTTTGTCTATTTTATTTTATTACCAATTCAATATAAACAGGCAGGTGGTCAGATGGATATTTTAAATCTTTAGAATCACTTAAAACAGCATATTTCTTGACTTTGAAGTTGCTGTTTTTGGAAATAAAGATATAATCTATACATTCTGTTACGGGTTCGTTTTGTTTAAATCCATTGAATGTTCCACTGGGTCCAAAAGGCTTTTCTTGTGAAATTTCTCTTGTGTTTAACATGTCTTTTTTCAGAGAAATAATCCGCTCTTCTTTTGGTTTTGAATTAAAATCACCCATAAAAATCACTGGATATTTTTTTGTGTTCAGTGACGCTATTTTCGAAAGAATGAGTTGAATTCCGTTTGTCTTGGCCAATTCACCCATATGATCTAGATGTGTATTGAAAACCCAAAAGTCAGTTTTTGTTTTCAAATCTTTAAACAAAGCATAGGTACAAACCCTATTGAAAGCTGCATCCCATCCCCTAGAAATTGTATCTGGGGTTTCTGAGAGCCAAAAAGTACTGTTTTGTAGTAATTTGAAACGGTCTTTTTTATAGTAAATATTCGAAGATTCGCCTTGGTTTACACCATCTCTTCCAATACCAATGAAATTATAGTGTGATAGGGCAGAAGCAATATCAATGACTTGATTCGGTTTTGCTTCTTGAATGCCAAAAATATCAGGCTCGTAAAATTGTATTTGGGATGTTAAAAACTCATTTCGATTCGACCATTTATTTTCTCCATCACTTTCAATGTCCAAACGGATGTTGTAGGTCATTAACTTTAATGATTGTGCGTTCCCTAAAAAGAAGAAAAACAGTGTCACTACAGTCCATAAATATTTCATAAGAAAAACGTAAATATGATTAAACAAAAACGTAAATGATTATTTGGTTAAAATTTTATTTGTTTTCATTATTGCTTCTGTTAACGTAAACAGAAGCAAATAATGAAAAACTAACTAACCAAAAACATTAATTATATACTCTAATGTAATCCACTTCCAAGGTAGAAGAAGTAAAATTAGGATCTACTGGTCCACCCCAAACACCTCCCATTGCTAAATTTACAATTAAGTAAAAGTTTTTGTTGAATGGAAATTTATCTGAATTTACGAAAGTGTAGTAAACCACATCATCAACAGAAAATTTTACATAATCTGCACGCCAATCTGCTGTATAAATATGAAATTCAGTATTGTCATTAGGCACATTAATAGTACTCGTATCTGGCGTATTTCCAGAACGTCCAGGCGAGTGTAAAGATGAATGATTTATGTGTGGATCTTTTCCAACTGATTCTAAAATATCTATCTCACCACAAGCAGGCCAAGGGTTGGTTGCAATATTACTACCAAGTAGCCAGACCGCAGGCCATGTTCCAACTCCTGTAGGTACTTTTGCCCTGATTACTATTTTGCCATAAGTAAAATCAAATTTTCCATTGGATTCTAATCTAGCTGATGTGAAGTCTCCACTTCCATATTTTTCTCGAATAGCTTTAATTTTCAAAATGCCCCCTTCTATAATTACGTTTTCTGGACGATCTGTATAAGATTGAAGTTCGTTATTAACACGACCTGGAGCCCATAATTGAAGAGTCCATTTATTACTATCCGGAGCACCATCTATATTAAATTCGTCAGACCATATTTGGGTAGTAGCAACAAAAACTACGATTGATTTTGTCGAGCTGAAATATTTTATACCATTGAAAACGGTAACATCTATGTTGTATGTTTTTGTTCCACTTGATTTATAAGTATGCTCAATTATCCCCGTAGTAGTTTCTGCTGTTTCACCGTCACCAAATACAATTTTATAAGATACGCCACTACTAGGTGTAATATTAAATTTAACTAATCCAGTTCCATCTCCGTTAGGCATTTGAGTTGTTGTTCCAACTATTTCGGTATTTATTGCAACATTTATTTGTGGATTGTTTGGGGTGTTACCACCTTCGCTGTCTCCAGAGCTACAGCTTATTAAAACGCACAAAAGCAACGTTGGAAAAATTAGAATTTTTTTAAACATTTTTATTATTTTGATTGAATTTTATTTAGCAAATAGCACAAAAATAATTTTAACCAATACCCTCTTTAGATTCTTAGTTAAGATTACGTTTCTTTGGGTTTTTAAAAATAAAATTTTGTTATTGGTAAGTTGTAATTAATTTCAAATTCATTAATTAGTAAATCACTGAGAAATTACAATAATGTTGAAACTAAAAATCTATTATTCAAAAAAGGGAAGCATTATGACTTCCCTTTTTGACAATATATTAATTCACTAATTCACTATAGAGGTTTAAATACCCATGTCCATCCGCTATCTCCCTGATTTGTTTTAGGTGCGTACAAAATCATTTCTGTTTCTGTCAAAGAGATAATAGTATAAACATTATCCGATGGTGCTCTATCGCTTCCTAAAATTGGAGCCTTACTTAATATAAGTTTTTTATTAGTAACATCTAGTACAAAACTTCCTTTGGTTGGAGTTGCTGTAGTAGTTGCATAATGATTATAATTAGCAGCACCATTCAAATCAAAATGTATTTTTCCGTTACTGTCCGATGGAGGACAACAATTATTTGCATCCCACCAGGCATTCATATAACCGCCTGGATTGTCAGGAGCGGCCATATACCACCATAGGTTGACAGTTTTATTAAAAACCCAAGATTTACCAGCAGCAGTGTTATTACTTACTAAGTCATACCAATCTTGTTCAAGCGGTGTGTCTAATTTATCAATTTGTACATCAATCGTTTTTGTAAAGAATTGTGAACCTAAAGACCCTACAAAGGTAAATGTGTTTTTTCCTGGAATAGGATAAACAACTGTTACTTCGTTTGTTAGAGCTTTTCCTAAGTTATAATCCCAATACCCTGTAATACCAGGTGTAATCATTTTAAGAGTTACCTTATTACCGCCCGGAGTGCTTTGTGTAGCAACTAATTGAACCCCGTCTACAGTAGTAGAATCTGACAAGTGATCTTCCTCTACAATTGGATCGCAAGCTGAAAAAATCAGCATAAACGAAGCAAGTAAGAGATACATTATTTTTATATTTTTCATAATTATATTTTTTTAATGATTATTAAATTTTACCAACCTGGGTTTTGAGTATAAACTCCATTTGATAATCTTATTTCCCCTTCAGGAATTGGCACTAAACCTTTTATTTCGGTTCTGTATTTCACACTATAAGTAAAATCTTTACCATAGTTTTTTACTTGTACAGTCTCATTGAATGCAGTATCTACATCTCCCCAACGCACTAAATCGAACCAATGCAAACCTTCGAATGCTAATTCATACATACGTTCGTTTTTAATAGCATCTAAGGAATAGGCAACAGCAGGCATTCCAGCTCTAGCTCTAACCGCATTCATTCCAGTTGCTGTTTTAGTGATTTCTGAGTGCATTAGCAATACATCGGCATAGCGCATATAGATAAAATCTTGAGCATGCATCAATTGGTAATCTGCATTACCCCAACCGTACATTTGCACAAACATCCCTTTAGTTCCATCTGCTGAACCATGCTGCAAAGCAGTGTATTTTTTATTGTACAATCCTGTTTCATGGTCTCCTTTACCAGCTTGATATGAATCTGTTGCTTGTTCTGCTTTACCCACTTCTAGTATTGAACCTTCTCTTCTTGGGTCAGTTACCGGCCAGTTGTTCCATAATTTTGGATTAACACTACACCAACCCCAACCTTGTCCAAAAGGTATCATAGAATTGTCGCGAATACCATTGAATAAACAAAGTCTGTTGGTATAAGTATTTCCACGAGTCCATCCCCAATCTCCAAATGAAAATCGTTGTACGAACATGGTTTCTAGATTGCCTGTTCCGAAAGTTGGTTTAGCACCATCTTGTCCTACCCAAGCCAATTTATTTGTATCTGCCCAAGGCAATACTACTTTACCTGCACTTTTATTTAAATAGGAGTAAGGCCATAAGTTTCTAAAATCAGAAGCTAAAGCATGACCACTATTAGTCATACAGTCATTAAGATAGCCTGTTACTTCAGTTGCACTTAATTTTCCTCCACCTACTAATGGTAAATCAGTAGTTGCTTGTTTTTCAATATTGGTCATGTATCCAGTGTAAAACAAATAGACGCGAGCCATATAGGCTTCGGCAACCCATTTGTTGGCATGTCCATATTCAGAAGTTGGAATACTTGTAAAAGGAGTAGAAGGTAAGGTTTCGATAGCCAATTTCAAATCACTAGTGATTTGAGCAAAAGTGTCATTATAGGAAGCTCTTGGAACGGTTCTGTCTCCATCCAATTTAACAATTAATGGAACTCCTCCAAAAAATTTAGCCATTCTAAAGTAAAAGAACGCTCTCATAAACAAAGCTTCTCCGATGGCTTGGTTTTTGAATTTGTCTGCTTCTTCTTTAGTTTTAAAATATGTTGAAAAATCGGCAACAGCAGTTTTTTCAATAACCGCATTGGCTCTTGTTATTCCAAAATACGATTGTATCCATAAATCGCGATAAGTATCATCAACTGGATCTAGAAAATTGTCTGCGTTTTTAGCTGTGGTATCATCAGCACCACCACCGCCAAGCATCATATTGTCCATCAAATTGGCAGCAATTTGTTCTTCACTATGAACGTTGTTCACATAAATTGCGTTGTAAATGCCTGAAATAGCAGCATTGATATCATCTGGAGTTTTATAAAACACCTCGGTGTTTAATCCGTAAATATTTTCTGTGTCTAAATAGTCCGTACAACTAGTAGCAATTAAAGCTGCTGAAACGGCTATTGTATATAATAATTTTTTCATTTTCTTTTTAGTATTTAATTTAAAAATCAGCACTTAATCCAAACATTACTGTTCTTGCTTGAGGGTATAAACCAAGATCTATTCCAGAAGCCCAACTATCATTGTGTCCAAAACGTACTTCAGGATCCATTCCGTTATAATTCGTAAAAGTATATAAGTTATTTACGGCTGCATACAATTTAAAGTTAGAAATAAATTTAAAATTAGAAAACAAATCCTTAAAATTATATCCTATAGTTAAATTGTTAATTCTCAAATAATCCGCATCATGCATATAGATGTCAGAGATAAGTTGATTATTTCTATTAGATATTTCGGACAATCTTGGCATTGTATTCGATGTTCCTTCACCATGCCAACGATTGAAAATATCAGAAGTATAGTTTTGTTTAGGGCTATCAGAGAATGATCTGTAGGATTGCATTATCTGCATTCCGTATTTTCCTGCCATTGTAGTATTCAAATAGACTCCTTTGTATTCAAAGTTCAATTGGATACCCAATTCGAAATCTGGATTCGGGTTGCCCAAATATACTTTATCCGCTTCGTCTATTAAACCATCTTTATTTTGATCTACAAAACGAATATCTCCAGGGCGTTGATCAGTAAAGTAAGGGGCTCCATTTGGAGTTACATAAGCATTTACTTCTTGTTGGTTTTGTAAAATACCATCCGTTTTGAAACCATAGAAATAACCAATAGGTTGTCCAACTTCTACTCTTGAAACATAAGCAGTTCCTTGAGACAAAACATTGCCTGTTCCAGTAATTACGCCTTCTGAATTAGCAATTCTAGTAACTTCATTTTTGTTATGAGCCCCACTAAGTGTGATGCCATATTTAAAATCACCTACTTTATCGTTCCAGTTTACAGAATATTCAATACCTGAATTCTCAACATCTCCTCCGTTTATAAATGGAGGTGTTGCACCAAGTGTTCCCAAACCAGGGGCAAGTACTAACCAATCTTTTGTTGTTTTTTTGTACCAATCGAAAGTTAATCCCAATCTTGAATCGAATAATTTAGCATCTAATCCAAAGTCTAACTGTTCTGAAGTTTCCCAAGTAATGTCAGGGTTTGGAACATTTTGAATAATAGCTGTTGTTCCAGAAACTGGTTTAGTATCCCCAAAGAAGTAGCCTGGAAATGAATAGTTTATATTTGCTAAATATTGGAAAGCATCTATTGCTTGATTTCCGTTTTGACCCCAACTTCCTCTTAATTTTGCAAAATTAACTATACTTGAAGTACTTGACATAAAGTCTTCTTTTGTAAGTACCCAACCTGCAGATACTGAAGGGAAATATCCCCATCTTTTGTCTGGAGCAAAATTGGATGATCCATCAGCACGCATTGTAACAGAAAGCAGGTATTTTTCGTTATAATCGTATTGAGCTCTACCAAAAAATGATTGAGTTCCTCCACCATTAGCAGCCCAATCTGCGCCATTAGTATTAATATCACTAATTGAAGCCGGGTTTTTTGTATTATTCAAATAAGCATATCTAGGATCACCAGGGAATAATAAATTATTTCTTGAACCACTAATTTCATTATTAATTTGATTTTGAAGTAACTCAGTACCTATTACAGCATTAATTTTATGCTCACCAAATTTTTTGTCATAAGAAAGGGTGTTTGTCCAAGTGGAGCTAGCTCCTAAGTAGGAGTTTTGTGAAGCTCCATCAGTGGCATCAGTATAAAGCACACCTAAATGATAAGTTGGATTCATAGATCTTCCGGTTCCAAACCAAGAATTAATACCATAAATAGATTTGAATTTTAAATTCATTACAGGTTCAATTTCTACAAAGGCATTTCCAACAATATTGTTGCCTTTACCATAATTATAGTTGTTTCTGTAATACATCACAGCTAATGGGTTAGTTTGTCCAGTTGCCAATCCATCTAAAGTAGGACTATATCCAAACTCACTGATGTTTCTGTCTATAGAAGTTTGCCAATAAGCAGGTTGCAAAGGATTTTGAACTAAGGCATTGTGTAAATCATTCCAGTAGATATTGCCAGAGGCTACAGCTCTGTTTTGTGTATTAGAATAAGTAAAGTTTTCACCAACAGTAATGATATTGTGTTGATCATTTTTTTTCAACACCATTTGAGTATTGAATCTCGCGGTAAGTCTTTTGTATCCGGCATCAATGATGTTTCCTCCCAAAATACCATCTTGGTCAAAATAAGAAAGACCTGCTGAATAAACAATATCTTCACTTCCACCAGTTATATTTAAAGAGTGGTTTACTATAGGGGCGTCTGTTTTGGTCATTTCGTTAATCCAATTCGTCCCTTCGCCACCAGCTTGTAAATTTGCCCAAACTTCATCGCCCAATTGTTTTCCAGCACCTGGATAATTGGTTTCTAACCAGCTGTTGTTATGAACAATGGCATTCCAATCATAAGGTGCCAAACCATCATTTACTCTTCCTTCGTCCATAATATACATGTATTCTTGGGCGTTTAACGGATCCAAGTTTTTGTATATGTTTTGCAAACCATAATAGTAATCATAGCTAATTTTTGCTGGTCTGCCTTTTTTTCCTTTTACAGTAGTAACTAAAACAACACCATTTGCTGCTCTAGAACCATAAATTGCTGCAGAAGCTGCATCTTTCAGTACGTCAATAGATTCAATATCTGATGGATTTAAATAATCGATATTACCTACTGTTACCCCATCTACTACGTATAATGGGTTTGAATTCCCAATAGTACCTAATCCACGAATGGTTACTCTGGTTCCTGCTCCTGGTGCCCCATTATTTTTGGTAATGTTAACACCTGCTGCAATCCCTTGAAGTGCATCCATAGCCGATCCGGTATTCAATGCTGCGAGATCTTCACCCTTAAAATTAGCATTTGCTCCAGTAATCAGGCCTTTCTTTTGTGTACCATATCCTACAACAACAACCTCCTGTAACGATTGCGATTCAGGATTAATTTTTGCATTGATGGTAGTTCTGCCTTTAATGGCTTCTTGAACTGTTCCGTAACCTACGAAACTAAAAACTAAAGTGCCGTTTGAATCGGCTTTTAATTGATAATTTCCATCCATGTCCGAAGACGTTGCCTTTGTAGTTCCTTTAATTAAAATGGAAACTCCTGGAACGGGTAATCCGTTTTCGTCAATTACTTTCCCTTTTATGGTAAGATCTTGTGCTTGCCCATAAACTGAAAATAGAACGGATAAGAAACAAAAAATAATTAATTTTGTTAATTTCATTTTTCTAAAATTTTGGTTAGTTATTTGTTAATTGTATTGTTTCCTAATGAGAAAAAGCAATACATTTAAAAATGTAAATATTATGTTAATTTTATATTAATTGATTTTTGTCATTTATTAATCAATTTTTTACTAATCATGAAATTAATTCCACTATTAATTATTATATATAAAATTTAATTATGATTAAGGATGCCTACAGAGAAATTACGAGACTGATACCCGAAGACAGTTTTTTGGTGGAGCAGCGAGTAAAAGATGATTTTGATTTTCCCATACACTTTCATCCTGAGTACGAACTTAACTTTATATATAGGGGTAAAGGAGTGAGAAGAATTGTCGGAGACCACTCTGATGAAATTGACGATTTAGAACTCGTATTGGTCGGGCCAAATGTGGTTCACGGTTGGGAACTGCATAATTGCACCTGTAAAGAGATTTATGAAATCACTATTCATATTCACAATGATTTGTTGGATAAAAAAATGTTGTCGAGAAGACTTTTTAAACCTATTAGCGATATGTTCAACAGGGCTAAATTTGGTATTCTTTTTTCTCGCGAAACCACAAATTTAATGATGCCCAGATTAATGCTTTTGTCTAGAATTACGGGTTTGCAATATTATTTAGAGTTTATCTCTATTCTGAATGAACTTGCCATTTCTGAAGGCCAAAAATCACTTTCTGTATTAAGTGATGAAAGAGAAGATTTTCATAATAGTGATAAAATTAAGAAAGTCTATGACTTTATTCAGGAAAATTTCTCGAAGACAATTACATTAGATGAGATTTCAAAATTAGTCAATATGAGTCCCGTTTCATTTAATAGGTTTATCAAACAAAGAACGGGAAAAACGTTTATTCATTATTTAAATGACACCCGAATTAGTTTTGCCTCCAGATGGTTATTAGAAACTGAATTAAGTATCGGGGAAATCAGCTTTAAATGTGGGTTTAACAATATTGCTAATTTTAACAGATTGTTTAAACAAGCAAAAAATACAACGCCTAAGGAATTTAAAAAACAATTTATAGGTGTTAAAAGAGTCTTGTAGTTTGCCAAGAAAAAACTCCCGATGATAAATCAACGGGAGTTTTCATTACAAACTAACCAAAACAAGCGTCTATCCCATAATTACTTCAATCTTATGGGTTTTATTTTTCTCTAAAATTGGAATTATACCTGAGTTTATTACAGTACCGTTGATAACTATTTTTTCAATCCCTTTGCTGATGTGTTTAGGGTTTGATATCTCAATATTGTAAGTTGCTCCTCTGAATTTTCTTGTCATTTTGAAATCATCCCATTTTGCTGGAATACAAGGATTTATTGAAAGTCCGTTGTAATCTGGTTTTACACCTAATATATATTGGGTTATCGCATAAAAGTTCCAAGAAGCAGTTCCCGAAAGCCAAGAATTTTTTGCTTCGCCCGGTTTAAAGGCTTCTTTTCCAGCAATCATCTGGCAATATACATAAGGTTCTACTTTGTGCAATTCCGAAATGTCTTCTAAAAAACTTGGAGCAATTTTAGTGTAATAATCATAAGCCGCATCGCCACGACCTATCATCGTTTCGCCAATCATTATCCAAGGGTTGTTATGACAAAAGATTCCGCCGTTTTCTTTGTAACCCGCCGGATAGGTTGAAATCTCTCCGTATTCGATATAGTATTTTGTAAATGCTGGGCTATTCAAAACAATTCCATATTCGCAATCTAGATGCTCTTTCACGGAATTTAAAGATTTTTCGACCAAGCCTTCTTCTTTGCCAATTTCGGCCATTGAACACCAACCTTGTGATTCTATAAAAATCTTTCCTTCTTCATTTTCGTTAGAACCAATTTTTTTGCCATAATAATCATAAGCTCTCAAATACCAATCGCCATCCCAACCGTGTTTTTTCACAGCTTCAATCATGTTATTTACGTGATTTTCGGCTTCTAATGCTTCGGCTTCTTTTCCTATTTGGCGGCATAATTTTACAAATTCTTTTCCGTAAACTACAAACAATCCTGCAATCATAAGTGATTCGGCAGTTTCGCCTTTTTTGTTTCCAGTAGTTTGAAAAGATTCGTTAGGATCATTAGAAAAACAATTCAAGTTCAAACAGTCGTTCCAATCGGCTCTTCCAATTAATGGTAATTGGTGTGGTCCTAAATTATTTACTACGTGGTAAAAGGACACTTTTAAATGTTCGAAATGGGTTTTTGCTTTTGATGCATCATTATCGAAAGGCACTAATTCATCAAGCAAAGTAAAATCGCCAGTTTCTTTGATGTATTCGGTAGTTGAAAGGATTAACCAAAGTGGATCATCATTAAAATCACCTCCAATTGCTGCATTCCCTTTTTTGGTCAAAGGCTGATATTGGTGATAGCAAGATCCATCTTCAAATTGAGTGGATGCAATGTCTATGATACGTTCTCTGGCTCTTTCGGGAATTTGATGTACAAAACCAATTAAATCCTGATTGGAATCTCTAAAACCCATTCCGCGACCAATTCCCGATTCGAAAAACGAGGCAGAGCGCGACATATTAAAGGTAACCATACATTGGTATTGGTTCCAGATATTGACCATTCGGTCTAATTTAACATCGTTTGATTGGATATTAATGGTGCCAAGCAAGTTGTCCCAATAAGTTCTTAATTCATTAAATGCGGCTTCTACTTTTTGAACAGTATTGTATTTTTCAATCATTGCCTTTGCAGGTTTTTTGTTTATGATTGATTTACTTTCCCATTTATCATCTGCGGCAACCTCAACATAACCAAGCATAAAAACGTAATCTTTGCTTTCGCCCGGCTTCAATTCGACTTCGATATAATGGGAAGCTATTGGAGACCATCCGTGAGCAATGGTATTTTTAGGTTTTCCATCAGTCACTACTTCTGGAGTGTCAAACCCATTGTATAAACCTACAAATGATTCTCTATCGGTGTCAAAACCTTTGATGGCTTCGTTTACCGAATAAAAAGAGTAATGATTACGACGTTCTTTAAATTCCGTTTTGTGATAAATTACAGAATCTTCAACTTCAACTTCACCCGTACTGAAATTACGTTGAAAATTAGTCATATCATCTTCGGCATTCCAAAGAGCCCATTCTATGAAAGAAAACAATTTTAGTTTTTTTGTTTCGGTAGAATTATTGGTAAGACTTACTTTTTGGATTTCGCCCCAAAAACCAAGCGGGATAAATTGTAATATCTCGGCTTGAACTCCGTTTTTTGAACTTTTGAATTTAGTGTAACTCATACCATGACGGCATTCGTAGCTGTCCAATTCTGTTTTTACAGGTTTCCAACCTGGTGACCAAGTAGTATCACCATCTTTGATGTAAAAATACTTTCCACCATTATCCACGGGTACATTATTATATCTGTAACGCGTTAATCTTCTGAATTTAGCATCTTTATAAAAAGTATATCCACCTCCAGTATTTGAAGTTAGGGAGAAAAAATCTTCATTTCCCAAATAATTAATCCAAGGATAGGGTGTTTTAGGGTTGGTGATTACATATTCTCTTGAATCATCATCAAAATGACCGTATTTCATTTTTATAAAATTTAAATTAACTTCAAAACTTAAGCAGGAACTTGTTTTTTGGTTAATAGTAATTAATTCGTATTTGTGGATTGCTTTTTTTGCTAATTTATCAATGGACACTTGGTATAATTAGCATTTTTCAAAATTAATTAACTAACTAAATATTTCTTTATACTATTTTGTCTATTATATATCCTTTTTTTACTTAAAAAATTATATGAAGAGTTGTTCAGTTTCAAAACATTTTGAGTTTCCTGTTTTATTCTAAATTCCTTTCCTTAGTTTGCGGATATTTTATAATTTTATAATACTACTATTTCTGTCCTCTTTTTTTGTATTTTTATCCCTCAAAAAAATAATATGCGATTATTTATTACCTGTTTTCTTCTATTATATTTTGTTCCAGTTTTTTCACAAGAAAAGACGAGTACAGAAGAGGCCTCCAAAATAAAAATCGACTCTTTATATAGAGAAGATCAATTTTATTTTAGTTTTACTCTCAACACCTTGCAAAACAAACCCGTGAGTTTAACTCAAGATAAATTTTCTTCAGGATTTTCTATTGGGTTTCTTAGGGATTTCCCAGTCAATAAAAATCGAACCATTGCAATAGCTCCAGGAATCGGACTTTCATACAATAACTACAATCAGAATCTGAAGATTACAGAATTGAATCAAGTGCCTGATTATTCCATTATTGAATCGGATGTTACGTATAACAAAAACAGATTCAGTCAGATGTTAGTCGAAGTGCCAATTGAGATTAGATGGAGATCATCTACTTTTGAAAGTCATAAATTTTGGCGAATTTACGGCGGATTTAAAATGGGTTATTTGATTTATGACAAATCTATTTATGAAGATTCTAATGGTAAAATTGCAGTAAATAACAATAAAGATTTTAACAAATTTCAATACGGGACTTATATATCAGCTGGATATAATTCGATAAATGTATTTGCTTATTATGGTTTGAATTCGCTGTTTGAATCGGCAAAAACAACTACTGAAACTATAGATATGAATTCCTTTAATGTTGGAATTATGTTCTATATTTTATAACCAAAAAGACAACAAAAACAATTGCGGAAACACTCCTAACAGAAATCCGATAACCAATTCTTTGGGTGTATGCGCTTTCATTTCTAGCCTCGAGGAAGCCACAAAACCATTCATAAGCACAAGAAAAGCAATCATATCGATGTTCCGAGTTTGATTGTGAATGCTTAATCCAATAACAAAAACCGTTAAAGCACTTACAGCAATCATATGAAGGCTGGCTTTTATTTTGAAAAACAACAAAATCAAAGCTATAATAGTACTTAGTAGACCAGCCAAAAAGAAAAAATACAATTCAGGAAAATGGTAGATAGTGATGCTTTTTCGTATCAATAAAATAGTCAAAAAACACTGTATAACTAAAGGTATTTTGCGCTGCGAAATGTCTGCAATCATTATTGAGTTGACTTGTCCGGTGGCACGCAATAAGAAAAAAATAAGAATCGGAAGAACAATTGTGACAATAACAATCTGAAAAAGGGCTAAGTATTTTTCTGAATTTGTATAATAGGAATCATAACAAAAAAAGTAAAACAAGGCGGTATAAACCGGAATGAATATCGGATGAAATAAATAGGAAAAAACAGGAAGGATTTTTTTTAAATTCATTCTTTTATAAAGTTTATTTGTCGTTTCAACCAACGGAAGAAATGACAAAATCTTAATTTTGAAATCTGCGACCTGCAACCTAAATTCTGCAATCTTACATTTTCTTCCTCATTCTCGCCACAGGAATATCCAATTGTTCTCTATATTTAGCAATGGTTCGTCTGGCAATAGGATAGCCTTTCTCCAAAAGAATTTCCGCCAATTGATCGTCCGGAAGTGGTTTTTGTTTGTCCTCGTCCTCAATCACATTTTGTAAAATTTTCTTGATTTCGAGTGTCGAAACATCTTCGCCTTGGTCGTTTTTCATCGCTTCCGAGAAGAATTCTTTGATCAGTTTCGTCCCGTAAGGTGTTTCCACATATTTACTGTTGGCCACGCGGGAAATCGTCGAAATATCAAGTCCAACTAAATCGGCAATGTCTTTCAAAATCATCGGTTTTAGCTTGGTTTCATCGCCTTCAAGAAAGTATTCTCGTTGATAATGCATAATCGCATTCATTGTTACATAAAGCGTTTCCTGGCGTTGTTTGATGGCATCGATAAACCATTTGGCAGAATCTAGTTTTTGTTTGATGAACTGGACGGCATCTTTTTGGGCATTCGATTTGTCGCGAGAACTTTTGTAAGTCTGCATCATTTCCTGATAATCTTTGGAAACGTGTAGGGAAGGAGCATTTCGTCCGTTGAGTGTCAAAACCAATTCGTCTTCCTCAATGCGAATGGCAAAATCAGGAACTACATGTTCCGTAATTTTGTTGCTTCCCGTGAAAGAACCTCCTGGTTTTGGGTTTAGTTTTTCTATTTCGTGAATGGCAGTTTTGAGTTGCTCATTCGAAACAGCGTATTTTTGTAGCAGTTTGTCGTAATGTTTTTTGGTAAAAGCATCAAATTGGTTTTCGATAATATCCATTGCCAAAGCTACATATTCCGTAGGTGTTTTGTGTTTCAATTGCAACAACAAACATTCCTGCAAATCGCGTGCGCCAACACCCGAAGGTTCTAGTTCGTGGATGATATGCAACATTCTCTCGACGTTTTTTTCATCGGTATAAATCCCTTGAGTAAACGCCATATCATCGACTAAATCTTGAATACTTCGTCGGATATAACCCATGTCGTCAATGCTTCCAACTAAAAATTCGGCAATTTCCCGCTCATCATCATTCAGTATAAAAGTGTTCAACTGATTGATTAAATCTTGATGAAAACTTATTGGAGCAACCAATGGTGATTCGCGTTCCTCATCGTCATCGCTGTAATTATTGGCTTGGGTTTTATAATCCGGCGTTTCGTCGCTACTTAAATATTCGTCAATGTTGATATCGCTGATGTCTTCAGTTTCGTTGTCATCATAATCATCGAATTCATCGTTGGTATCATCATTGTCGAATTCGTCTTTTTCGTAAATTTCTTCCTCATCGGTTCCCGTTTCCAATGCTGGATTTTCGTTCATTTCTTCTAATAAACGTTGTTCAAATGCTTGCGTAGGCAATTGAATTAACTTCATCAATTGGATTTGTTGAGGAGATAATTTCTGGGATAATTTTAGATTTAGAAATTGTTTTAACATAATGATGACCTAATTTATTCTTGATTGTTAAGAATTAGTATGCAAATTTACTCTTTTAAGAAAAACAAAACTATTCTTAGGGCATTCGCTTTTAAAAAAAGTTGACACAGATTTCACAAATTTACACAAAGACTACCCTATGAAAATTTCACAAATCATAAAATTCGTGATAATTCAATTTTAAGAAAAAATGCAATTTGTGTAAATTTGTGCAATTGCTTCGCCTGTTCGCTATCGCTCGTGTCGTGTCTGAAAATCACAAACTATTTGTCTTGTTTTTTGTATCTCAACATGGCTTCAACAAAATAATAATCGCCATAGGATAATGGAACATCAATTTCTGATTTTTGCGGCAAATGACCTACTCCATGTTTTAACAAAAAACCTCCGTTTGTACCTTCTTCTGCCAGATATTCATTTGAACTTAAGGTTTGGATAATCGTTTTTGCAGCAGCTTGATATTTTTTAGAATGTTCTTTATCCACATAATTTTCCAATTCTAATAAAGCTGAAGCAAGGATAGCACCAGCCGAAGAATCTCTTAAAGCATCAGGGATGTTTGGCGCATTAAAATCCCAGTAAGGCACTTTGTCTTTAGGCAAATTGGGATGATTTAAAATAAATTCAGCGATAGCTACCGCTTGATCTAAATATTTTTTGTCTTTTGTGGCTCTGTACATTACTATATATCCGTACAATCCCCACGCTTGACCTCTTGCCCAAGCCGATTCGTCAGCATATCCTTGAGCGGTCTTTTTTTGTTTTATTTCGCCTGTTTTGCTGTTGTAATTTATTACGTGATAGGAGCTGAAATCAGGGCGAAAATGATTTTTCAAAGTGGTATTGGCGTGTTTTACAGCAATATCATAATATCTTTTATCGCCACTATATTCGCTAGCCCAAAACAGCAGTTCCAGATTCATCATATTGTCTATAATTACCAAATAACTATCGTCCTTAGCATCCCAAGATTTAATGCAACCTACTTTTTCGTCAAAACGTGAAGCTAGTGATTTGGCGCTATTCATTAATATTTCGGCATATTCTGGTGATGGATTCAAGCGATTGGCATTGCCAAAACTACAAAACATCATAAATCCAAGGTCGTGCGTTGTTTTATTAAATTGCTCTTTTTTTAAATCTTGAAAAACTCGGTCAATTTCTTTTTCGAATAAAGGTTTTTTAGCTGATTCATCAAGATAAATAAGGGTTCCAGGATAAAAACCACTACACCACCAGTCTGATTTACTAGTTTCAAATTTTTGTTTATCGGCATAATAGGTTTTTGGGTACCTGTTTTCAGGCAATTTTTTCATCATATAGCTGTATTGATTGATACCCCGATTTAGGGCAAAATCAATTTGCTTGTCTAATTTATTGGTAGCACACGAACTAAAAAACAAAGTGGCTCCTGCGCTAATAAATAGACTTTTTATACTATTTTTTAAAAAAGTAGATTCCAAAAATATTTTCATTCAGGTCTGTTTTTAAATTATTTTGGTTACAACATTTTCTTTTTATAAAATGGATTCTAATAGTTTTCAAATTATATTCCAATTGCTCAAATATAGATACAATGTGTGGATAAGTCAATAATAACCGGAACAAAAGTAGCCATTCGTTTTAAAGATTGCGCGTATTTAAAATAGCTTCTTAAGTTTTTGGTTTTCATAAAATCAAAAAAAGTGTACTGAAAATATTTTCAATACACTTTTCCTTTTTCAAACAGGTTTTAATTTCTTTCAACAATAAATTAA
>Ga0138256_10001533_pt1 | contig 24927 bp, 28 predicted proteins | sample KNB2016incub_MG_FD_105486 | JGI IMG/M metagenome (GOLD analysis project Ga0138256, IMG submission 105486) | Active sludge microbial communities from wastewater in Klosterneuburg, Austria - KNB2014incub_MG | ecosystem: Engineered > WWTP > Activated sludge > Unclassified | place: Austria...
AATCTGCTGTTTGATTTTTCCGAACCCTATAAGATAGATTTGGAAGAATTTATGAACCGGAATTATATGTTCAATGTTTCTGTGGAATCTTTTGCCAAACTCACCGGGCGAAGTCTTTCAGGTTTTAAAAGAGATTTTGACAAAACATTCGGCACAACGCCAAAGCAATGGTTACTGGTAAAACGTCTTGATGAAGCTCATTATTTAGTCAAGCACAAAAAACAAAAACCTGCTGATTTTTATTTGGATTTAGGCTTTGAAAACCTATCTCATTTTTATGCTTCATTCAAAGAAAAATTTGGTTTAACCACTTCACAAATTTAAAAGTCAATATTATGGATTTTATTCAACAAATACAGGTTTGGACAAGAGGAGAATTAGACCAAGGGAAATGGATGCTAGCCATTTCTTTACTGCTGTTGCCACTTCTTTTCCTATTGCTGAAGAGTGAAAACACACTAGCACGTGGTATGGTAATACCTCTTTCGATATTGTTTTTAATGATTGCCGGTTATGGAAGTTACCTCATAATAGGCAGGACGGAATATACAAAACAGATCGAAAATCAATTTCAACTGAACGCCGAACAAACAATTGAAAGCCAATATCAAAAAGCAACCAAGGACGAGAAGGACTTTAGACTGCTGAAAGGTATATGGGCGACAATGGCAGTTGTTTCTATTTTGCTTTGTTTCTTTACAAAAGAATACTATAGAGGACTATCGCTCGGGCTTATAGCTATGTTCGTGGGACTTTTAATCACAGATACATTTTTACACTATAGACTTAATGAATACCGTAACGCTCTACAAGGGCATTACGATAAAGTAAAACCTTTAGGGTAAAAACGAGACAGAAATGCTCAAAAATGAGTTGGTTTTCTGCAATGCTTTACTTCTTAACCATCCCTTTAAGCTTTGTAAGTGTTTATTTATCAGTAGCAATTTTTCTACTGATACCTGTTATTTATTTTTTACAAACAAAAAGGCAATAACATAATACCAGCACTTATTGCAACAAATGCAGCTTTGGACAAAAGGAGATGTGCTACAAGGCCGTTGGATGATAGGTTTTGCACTTGTTGTTTTATTGACTTACATTGAGATTAATGATAATGCTCTTTGGAATGTAAGTTATTGACACAATTTTACATCAAAGTGTAAAACAAGCTATGGAGACCATAAGTCATATAAATATCTGAAATGATAACAGCTACAGCCAACAAAAGTATTTGCAAAAGCAGGACTGGACAATAAAACATCAGCTATGTGCAAGTATCAGCAGCAGTTCCGGCTGGATATTCATTATTCAGCTTTAGTTCTTAACTTCAACCACATATTTTCAATTGGGCTTTTGTACCGGGCTGCACGAACAATGAATCCCCCACAACGCAAAGCCGCAAATCGTTGAGTGCCATTAGGCAAAGACCTTCCTAATATTAAAACACAAGTACAATTTTAGACTGATTTTTTCTATTCTCAACTAATGACAAAGCATTTTTAGCTTCTGAAAACGGAAGCAGTTGTGGCTGTTTTACATTTAGCTTTCCTGTTTCCAGCCATTCCGACACTTTAGAAAACATTTTAGAATCCGACCTTGTTTGTGTCATCTTTCCCAAAACACCATAGTTGTTCAATTCATCAGCATTGGGTGGTTGAGTTGTAGAAACAATTATCCCTCCTTTTTTTACCAAAGGGTATGATTTAGCCAAGGTTTCACCCCCTACCAAATCTAATACCACATCAACATCTTTTACCATTATAGAAAAATCGGTAGTTACATAATCTATTGCTTTATCTATACCAAGATTCAATATTTCTTGTAGGTTACTTCCTGTGGCTGTTCCTATTACATAAAGCCCCATTCTTTTAGCTATTTGAATTGCCATTTGTCCTACAGCTCCTCCTGCTCCGTGAATTAATATTTGCTGCCCTTCTTTTATTTGTGCATCTTCAATTAAGGCAGTGTAGGCAGTACCTAATGAAAAAGGAAGAACAGAAGCCTCCGCAAAAGAAATGGATTTGGGTTTCAGCATTATTTCATCAGCATTTACCACAACATATTCTGCATACGTTCCGCCCTGCATAAAATTTGCCATCAACATCACTTCATCTCCTTGTTTGTATAATTCAACATCATTGCCTACTTCGGTTATGATTCCGGCTCCTTCCCAACCCAACGAAAAGGGAAATGTTTTGGGCAACGCTCCTGATAAATAGCCCGAACGTATTTTGAAATCAACGGGATTAACCGATGATGCTTTTAATTGTACCAATACTTGATTGGACAATGGTTGTGGAATAGGAATTTCTACATGTTCTAAAACAGAATTATCTCCGTATTGATTGATTTGTACTGCTTGCATTTTTCTTGCTTTTTAAAATTTTAGGCAATAATAGTTACATTTGAAATTAAAATAGCGTACTCCGAATAATTTTATATACGCTAATATTTTAGACTAATGGAAAATAAAAATCAAAGAAAGCTAAAAGATTATACTCCAAAAAATTGCCCTGTTGTGTATAGTTTAAATAAAATTGGCAATAAATGGAAATTGTTGATTCTTCATTACTTAAAACAAGGCAACAACAGATATAGTACATTGCAAAAGGCAATTCCCGAAATTAGCCGGCAAACACTTACCAATCAACTTCGAGAATTGGAGTCGGATGGCATATTGAAACGGATAATTTACCCTCAAATTCCTCCAAAAGTAGAATATGAATTAACAGAAATGGGTAATTCCTTGCAACCAATCATAAATGAATTGAGCAAGTGGGGGCTTCAATATGTTTCGCCAACCGTTAAATAGAAGTAACGGCACACAACAAGGTATCGATTGGACATTTCCCGCTTTGGCGGGACAGGTTGTGCAAGGTTCAGCTTTCGATCTTCGATTGAACTTTTGTGCTAAAAATCTCCGCCTTCGCAAATCCGCAAACCGTTATTTGCTATTTTGTAGGATGACCCCCTACCCCACAACATCAATATTCAGACAAGAAAAATTTAATAATAATATATATAGTAATGATAGCTTCAATAAATACAGTAAAAAGTCAAAATCCTGACTTCTTGAAAATAATTGAGTACGGCATAAAAGCACCGTCTGGACATAATACCCAGCCCTGGAAGTTTAAAATAAAAGAAAACGGTATTGAAATCCATCCAAATTTAGACAAAACACTTCCTGTTGTTGATGGAAATCATCGGGAACTTTATATCAGTTTAGGATGTGCATTGGAAAACATTTGTGTTGCAGCATCAAATTTTGGTTACAATTCTAAAACTGACATTTTGCAGAAAGACAGTGTTTATAACATTGAAATCAAATTGCAAAAGACAGAAAGTTTAAAGGCAGACCCGTTGTTTTCTCAAATTGAAAAAAGACAAACGAATCGAAGCATCTTTAAGTCTAAAATCATTTCCACAGACACTGTGGCAACCCTACAGCGAATACCAATAAATCATAGCGTGTCAATGTTTTATTTTAAAAAAGGAGAACCAGAATTTGAAACACTTTCAAAATATATTTATACTGGCAACGAAATATTTTATAATGACAAAGCATTTAGAAAGGAAGTATTAACATGGATGCGATTTAATAAAAAAGATGTATTGAAACAAAAAGATTGACTTGCATACCATACGGTTGGTTCTCCTTCGTTGCCTAAGTGGTTAGGCAAACCAATTGTAGGTAGTTTTTTAACTCCGAAAATGCAGAATAAATCGGAAGAAGACAAAATTAAAACAACTTCTCTTTTTGTTATGTTTACCACCAATGACAACACTCCTAAAGGATGGATTTTGACAGGACAATCGTTAGAAAAATTTTGGCTACATTGTACGGAATTAGGTATTGCGGTAGCTTTTTCCAACCAGCCATGCGAATCCGCATCTTTGGCTTCTGAAATTAGTAAACAACTCCCAATAAACAACGAACTTCCAATGCTCCTTTTACGAATAGGCTATGCTGACCCAATGCCATATTCTGTTAGAAAAACATTAAAAGACGTGATTATAGAATAAAACAGCACATAACATTGGTATTGCCAATAGTGGGACTGAACATTTGAGCAATCAGCAGCGGTAATTCTGCTGTACAGCAGTTCGGGGCTGGACGAATAAAACCCAGCTTTCGTTCTTAATATTTATCTTTATCAAAAAGCCGGGCAGCGGTTCCTGTAAGTTGTTCGTTGTGGTATCGTTTAGCTCGGCGTCTCCTCCGCCTGGCCATGTGTACGGTAGTATGGCCACAAAATTATTGAGAGGATAGTAATCGGAGAAAATGTATCGCACAAAAAATAAAGATTGCTCAGCGTAAAAAGCTAATTCAAAGCTTTAAAAATACCCACAAGTACGGATGCTCATTAAAATTTGACTTTGCTATTTTAGCTAAAACATTCTTATGCGATCTATATTAATTTTATTTCTGTCAGTGATTATCAGTTATCAGGCAACTGCTCAGGAGCAGAATTTTATCTATGACCGTGTTGGCAATTTTAAAGAAGGGTTAGCTCCTATTTACGAAGTTAACAGCACTACTAAAGTTGGATATATTGATAATACCGGAAAAGAAGTTATTCCTGTTACTTATGAAGATGATTATAAAGACGACGCTTTTACCAATGGCCTTGCCAAAGTTAAAAAGAATGGCTTGTATGGATTGGTTGATAAAACCGGAAAGCTTATTGTGCCTTGTGATTATCGGTCTATTGGTACATTCAGCGAAGGGATAGTTGAAGCTTATAAACCTGATGGTAAAGTTGGATTTATCAATACAAAAGGTAAAATGGTAATTCCATTTCAATATAATATTTTTTCTATTTTGGGCGGAGTAAAATGTATAAATGGGATGATACCGATTGAAGGGGGAAATGGTAAAAAAGGGTATATTGATAAAGCTGGAAAAATAATTGTACCCCTGGAATATGAAATAGTGCGAAATTTTTCAGACGGTTTAGGGATGGTTAAAAAAATATATAATGGTAAAGTAAGTTTTGTAAATACAAAAGGAGAGATAGTTATCCGGGAAAAATATGATAATGCTACCCCTTTTATGGATGGGCTGGCTTATGTAAATATTGGCGCCAAAGAAAAGACCTTGTATGATGGCTTATCGGGGGGCAAATGGGGTGTTATTGATAAAACGGGCAAAGTAATTGTACCGATTGTTTACGACATGATTGATGAAATAAAAAATGGGCTTACAATTGTTGCCATGGGGAAATATCCAAATGAAAAAAAAGGATTGATAAATATTGATGGAAAAACTATTTTACCAGTTGAGTATTATGATATTAAAATATTAAAAGACCGTATCATTGTCAATAAGGTGTTTACAGGGGATTATGCAATATTTACCTATTCCGGAAAACAGATTTGCGATTTCAATTGGCACTATTATGACATTTTCCCCGATTTTACAGAGGGTTTATTAAGGGTGCAGGAAGCAAAAAATAATGTACTTGGCAAGGTAGGCGCAATAGATGCAAATGCTGTTTTGAAAATTCCATTTAAATATGGTAGTATAGCCCCATTCAAAGAAGGGTTAGCCATTGTTTCTATCAATGAAAAATATGGCGCAATTGATAAAACGGGCAAAATTGTTATTCCGCTTATATACGACGGATTGGGATCTTTTTACGAAGGTTGGGCAATTGTATCTCAAAATGGCAAATATGGATTTTTGAATAAGTCAGGAAAACTGATGAAATTTACTAAAACTGAAACAGCAACTTCTGATGTTGTAAAAAAAACAGAACCAACTAAAGAAACTACAAAAACCGGGGGCAACACAAACCCGTCCATTTTACTGGATGAAAACTTCGACAACAATAATAACAACTGGACCTTTTGGGATAATGAAAATGATGCTGCAAAAATATATAAAGGCAGCTACAGGTTTACAGTAAAAAAAAGTAATAGAAATACAGCCTCCTGGTTAAGCTTTCCTGTTTTGGCTGCTAATCAGTCAAACGATTTTACTATTGAATCAAAATTTGTTTTATACAGTACAGAAACCGGCAACCCCAATGACAGTTATTGGTTACTGTGGGGCATAGGCGAAAATGCCAAGTATAATTATGCATTTGGTATTTATCCCGAAGGAAAATGTCAGTATGGAAAACATGTTAATGGCGCCTGGGATGGAAAGGCTGGCCAAATAACCTCCTCTTCAATAAATATCGGTGTAAATAAGGCCAATGTGCTTCGGGTTCAAAAAAAAGGAAACACAATTTTGTTCTTTATAAATGGCGTTCAGGTACACCAGGCAGTGTATGAAACATTTAATTCGGCTTATTCCACTGTGGGCTTCCAGTTAAATAATAAAAAAATAGTTGATATTGAATACTTGAAAATTTTTAAGGGGCAAGAAAACACCTCTGTAAAATCGCCCGATAACCAGGAAGCCAACTATCAAAAAGCAATTGCAAATGCAGCTAATTCTACAGATAGGGCAAATGCCATTATAGATTATTATTTATCGGTAAAAGCATTGAACAATACAGATGAGCAACAGGTACAATTGCTAAGTCAAAAATTTTTGCAAATGATGGATATAGATTATCATGGCTATTTCCAAGTACTCATATCACGCAGAATCAAACCCGATGATGTGAAACTATGTTTAAAAGCAAGTGAAGTATTATCCAGCGAACAAAGAAATGCTGTGAAACTACTTGCAAAATATAATGTGGATGACTACGTGGCAACAGAAAAGAATACAGCAAAACCAAGTTATCCGGCGGGTGTGCCACGGCCTGGTTATGGCTGGAGAAAAACGGTAAGCAGTGATAAAACACCAAATAATCCTAATCCACCAGTGGTAGTAAAAACGCCAATGTCGGTTGATAGGTTGGCCGAGCTTAAAGCATCGGCAGCCAATCTTCAGGGCACCATGGTTTATTTAGGAAACACCAACTATTTTGTTCCCCAAAAAATTACTATAAATAGCTTAAATGATGAAATTACCCTGGTGGGAATTGGAGCTGACTACACCTACTCATATTCCAAAGGGAGGACAGTTTTTGGCATCACATCCTTAAACCATATTAAAAAAACTATTAAAGTAGATCATTTAATAAACATGATTTACAATGTAAGCGGAGCCTATATTGTTACTGAAATCGGGGAGTGCAAAAAGTGCTCAGGCAAAGGTGGTTCCTGGAATAATACAACCCGAAAAGGGAGCACATGCGCAAATTGTAGTGGTACAGGTTGTGTACCTACTGCAATTTGGAACAACGGCTCCAGCAGGGCTTTCTTTGCATATTGATTTACTATTGTCAAAATGATTTCTAAACAGCCAGCCCTAACTAAAGTGAATAATAAAATGTATGCTTTCAGTTTTATTATTATTGGTTTAATAATAATTGCTGCAGGTGTAAGCTCCTCCTTTTTAGTACCGTTTAAAAGTAGAATATTTTCTTCGCCGTGGTTGTTGTTGGGTTTCATCAAACAAAAAGCAATCCCTGGATACTTGAGTAGCCTCGGTTGGAGTTAACCCCTCGGGCGAACCATCCATTACAAAGAATAACCTAAAATTTTTAAACATTTTAAATGATACATTCCATACTCTTAAAAATAAGGGGATAGCTTTTGATAAGTTTTGGGGTACGCACAATTACCTGCTTTATAAATCCTTCAATTAATCCCATCCAATCAAAACGGTCTATCTTACTTTCATCATGGTTCTTACCTGTTGTACCTGTCCATTTTGAAATCTTGCGTAGTACACGCCATTGGCAAGGTTGGCTGCATCCCAGACAACCGTATAATTACCCGCTGTTGCAAATTCTTTATCAACCGGGGTTGCTATTACCTGGCCCAGGGTGTTCATTATTTGAATAAGTGTGTACCCACCGGCTGTATTAAACCGGATGGTAGTACTTTGGGTAAAAGGATTGGGATAGTTATCTACCAGGCTGGTACCGCCGGGGTTGGGTACTACCGGATAGCATGCACTGGCTTTTACGATGGGTATGTTTTGAAAGTTTTGCAGCATAATTTGTTGCAGGTCGTTGCTGTTTACACAAAGCCAGTCTTGTAACATAGAAGCATATACGCTGCGGAAATCGTATTGCATGGGTATATTGTCGTTAACGGTAACGGCGGCGGGTATGGCTGGGTTGGTACCATGTATCATTTGTTCGGCATTACTGCCAAAAACAAATAAAGGAGCTGCAGCGCCATGATCGGTACCTGCGCTGCTATTGCTTTTTATACGTCGGCCAAACTCGCTAAAGGTAATCCCCATCACCTTATCTTCAACGCCTAAAAAATTTAGATCGTCTTGAAAAGCTTTAATGGCATCACTCACATTTTTTAAAAGATTGGCATGATTGCCGATAGAAGTATCCGGGGTTTCGGTTTGTAAGGAGTGTGTATCAAAGCTTCCGTAACTTACCATGTAGATTTTTGTTTTGAGTCCTCCTTTTACCAGGCGGGCAACAATTTTTAATTGATCGGCCAGCGGGTTGGGGCTGGGATAATTTGCCTGCTGTGTTACACTAAGGGCGGCATCTTTTACTACATCGGCATATTGCGAGGTTTGTTTGGCCACCAGCCTGATATACTTCAGTTCTTTTCCTGCCAGGTTATTGGGGGCGGGGTCTTCTACACCATTTATGAGGTTGTAAAAACTGGTAGGATCGCTAATGCTGATACCCATATTAAAGGCAGGCCCCTGAAAAACCATGGAGGTAACCGAGCCAATTTGAATGCCCAGGGGATCGGGCATGCTGCTATTTGGATATCCGGTGGGGTAATTAGGATAATCGTAATTGAGGTATCTGCCCCCCCATCCATTGATGATTACTTCGTCGCTATCGGAGCCACTCATCCAAATATCGGTTGCTCTAAAATGAGAAAAATTGGGCTGTGGATAACCTACGGAATGTACAATACCCAGCTTGCCTTCGTTGTACAAAGTTTGTAAGCCTGTCATGGCAGGATGAAGACCGGTTTTATCGTTTCCCTGCAACCTCAATATTTTATTTTCTTGAATAGCCACATTGGAACGGGCATTGTAATAGTTACTATAACTATCTATTGGAATTACCATATTTAATCCATCATTGCCTCCTTGTAGTTGCACTATTACCAGTACATGGTCGTTGTCTGTACCGGTGCCCAATAGTTTTGCCAGGGGGCTATCGGCCGCAAAAGATTTTAAAGAAAACCCATTAATTACGGTAGGTAATATGGCGGCGGGAATGCTATTGCGTAAAAAAGCTCTTCTTTTCATGCGATTAATTTTTTGCTTCTGCTGCTTTGATATTTATTTAGCTCAACTGATACTCGGCCAGTCGCATCAGGTATTGATATAGGCTGGCCAATTTAGACTTTACGATGGCGGTATTGGCCATGTTGCCTGGGTCGTTAATAAAAGTATTCCAGGCGCCAGTCCAATAACCATCGGTTATTTGTCCGCCTAATAAAATATCTTTTTTAATCTGGTCTCTGCTTGCCTGGGTTAGCGGCAGGGTAAGCAGGTATTTTATAGAATCTTCAATTAGGGCATTGGGGTTACCGGGGTTAGGCATGGAAGCGGCAAAAAGGGTGTGATCTATTTTTATTTTTCGACCAGCCCTGGTATAACCCAAAGAGCCCATAATATCTGCAAACTGGTTGCGCTTGGGTAGGGTATCACTATTGATCCATATTTCGTGAAACTGAGGCCGCTGATAATAAACCGGCCACCCGGCTACATTGGGAGGGTCTCCAATATTAAGTTGTTGGATAGCGGCAAATAATTGTAGGTATTGCCACATTAAATAGTTTCCAATAAAATCGGTGTTTGGTGGAAACTGAACCTGATACTCCCGGCACATGCCTATTACCAAATCGATGGGTGTTTTAATAAAGCAGCCACGATTCAATACATCAAAAAAATGTTCGCTCTTAAACAGGGTAGCCAGTACCGGAACTATATCATAATTATTGCTTCTGAAAACCTGGGCTAATGGTACAATTACATTTGCCTCTGCGGCAGCATCTATTTCGTAATAAACAAAAAAGCGATACAGTTTTCTGCAAATATTCAATGCCACTTCTTCTGTATTAAATATCATATTGAGCAGGTCTGTCAGTTCTAGTTCTCCGGCCGTATCTCCGGTGCGGCCGGTAACGAGGGTATTATTAAAAAAGGCAGAGAATTGCTTATTGTTAGTATCGTGGCGGTTTTTATTAAATGCAGTGGTATTGTTGCTATTATTTACCTGCCAGCCGGTAAGCACCCGGGCGGCAGCCAGCACATCGGCTTCTATAAAAGGTGCAGAGGCATTGTCTATTCCTTTGCCTACGGTAAAAAGCTCCAGCATCTCTCTGGCATAATTTTCGTCGGGAGCCGTTTTGGTATTTAAATAACCATTCAGATAACGGAGCATACCAGTATCGATAGTAATGTCTTTTGTAAATATTTTAAAGTTGCCAAGTGCATTATTGCGAATGGTTACATTGTTTTGGTAACACCAGATACCCCGCCTTATTTCCACGGTTTCGGTAGCAAAATGATTGTGCCAAAACAGCACCATCTTTTCCTGGATATTTCTCTCCTGATTGAGGAGCAGGCCTACCCACCAGTTTTTAAAACTTTGGCGACGCTGTTGGTCAATTCCACCATCTGTAGTATTGGTATTAACCCAGGTGCTTCCCTGGGCTACGGTGGCATCCGGGTCGCCAACGTTGGTGGAATTATTATATGTTTTTACCGGGGGATTGGGAGCGGTAGCCGGTGCTGAAAGCAAATAATCAACCGCATCATTCATGGTCATTCCGGCAAAAAAATCCACATCTGCCTTGGTAGCACCTATCATGGTTCTTCTTAATAGATGGAGTACTTCATTGGAAGTCCAAGGCCCAGTGTAAGGAACAGTATTGCTGAACACCCTTGCGCCCTGGTAGGCTTCGAAAGGTATGGCCTTTTTGATCGGAGCTTTTTTGGTAGTTAAAAAATCTCTTCTGTCCATGGTTATTGTTTTGGTGTAAGATAGAAGCCAAACTTCTATAGACCTGCTAAATTACCGATGGTTTAGTCTACAAATAAAATTTATTTTTTAGTCAAATTAGACTCCTCTTTTTAAATGAAACCTGGGTTATTTAATACAGAAAAAATTAATACTTTGCTGAACCCTGGTGCTTTTGAGGTACTTTCTCTTTATTGCCGCCAGGCCACAATGTTGCGGGCAGCACAAAGGAAAGGTTTCGGCAACCTTGGTGCCCTTGTGTCTTTGTGTTATATGCTATATTTTAGAAACAAACTACAAACTGAAGCAACCCCAATATTGATCAGGCAAAGCAAGTTGCAATTGAATAGTTCCGGTAGTAGCTTATTAAGATGCTCTACACTGATGCCCTCGTGCGTAATCTCCAGTGTTTCTATGGCAATACTACTGGTGCCTGCCTGCAAAAAGGGACCTGTATATTTTACCGGAAAAGCATTGTTTACCCGCCATACTATGGCGGGTTGATGCTGTTCATCCAACAACGAAATGATGATATCTCTTTTTTCGATAGTACCCATTCACTTGGAATTTATCCAGTCAAAAAAATCATTGTCCCCTTTTACCAGGCCTCGTTTTAAAGTAATATTCGAATATTTTTTTAAACCGGGTATTTTTTGCTGGCTATCTATTGGGCTATTACCATCCCGGAATAATACAGTTTTTATTTCAATATCCAGGCCTGATACTTCGGTAAAATTAATACGGGTGCCCCCACTCTACCATAAAATAATAGGCGACGTTAGGATTTTGAGCCATAAAAAAGGGATTTAAAATGAATAAATCAATCTTTTATCACGCAGGTTGCCCTGTATGCGTAAGTGCAGAACACGACATCGTTAATCTAATCGGTTCATCCAATGTTGACATTGTAAACATTGGAACAGATAGAAACCGTATTGCAGAAGCTGAAACAGCAGGTGTTAAATCAGTACCAGCTTTAGTAACACCAAATGGAAATGTGCTTCATATTAACTTTGGTGCATCAATAGCAGACGTAAAAGGTTAAAAGCCTTTTGACAGCCAGTTTATAGCATAAGCTGGCTGTTACTTTTTTACTCAAATCATTATAAAATTATGCAAATAGCAGTTTGGGACACTTATGTAACAAAAAAAGATGGAGCAGTTATGCATTTTGACATTATTGCGCCAGCCCATAAAAAAAGACGAAAAAACTATTCATACATTTGGTAAGCAATACTTACTTTCAAAAAATCAGGAATCTCAGCCGGTGACAACTAAAGAATACAGTTTCTGTCAAATTGAGAAAGCGACAGATGAAATGGAGCTAAGTATTAAGAAATGTGGGTATTATATTATTGAAATGCAAAACTGCAACTAAATTTGTCAGTATTTAATTTAGATAATCAAAATACAAATCTTGACTACAAAATTGTTGCAGGGCTGGAACAATTATCACAAGTATTCAGAATTCTACTTTGGGAGAAAGCCAAAGAACATAGCTTAAGTCCAATCCAAATACAACTACTAATTTTCATTCGGCATCATTCTGCAGATAAAACTACAATAAGCTACCTTGCACAAGAATTAAATTTCACTAAGCCCACAATTAGCGACGCTATAAAAGTTTTAGAGGAAACACAATTTATAAAATAAATTACGGACAGCATCGACACAAGAAGTTATACTATTCAACTAACTGTAAAAGGGAAAAAGATAGTTTCTGAAACAGAGAATTTTGCAAATCCGTTGACAGATATTATTACAAAATCATCCTCAGAAGTCAAATTAGTTTTATGGGAGAACATTACCAACCTAATTACCCAACTAAATAAATTGGAAGTAATAAGTATTCAAAGATTATGCTTTAATTGCAAACATTATTCAATCAAAGGCAAGACTCCTTTTTGTAATTTGCTTGACCAAAAACTACAAACCCAGGACATAAGAATTGACTGTGACGAATTTGAAACGGCATAAAAGCTACAGAGAAAAGGGCGAACAGCTAACAAAAAAAATATTTGCCGCAAGGTTGGCGATCATTGTAAAGACATAACACTCAATCAATACTAACCATTCCTTTTAAGACTTTGTTGATACAAGGCATAAACCCTTCCGGCCCACCGACTCTATCCTTCAAGTGAACGGTAACTGTATCACTTGTTTTAAATACAAATTCTACAATGGCTAATCTTTTTTGCAGTTCTATACCAGCTCCCATAATAGCATTGTCAATCTTGTTAGCGATTTTCTCAAACGCTGACCTGACTTCTTCTAAATTTGTAGCTCTTATCAGGTAAACATTTTTTATCATGACTTTCTTTTCTGTAGGAATATTAGCCATCAGACGGCCCACTAATAATACATTCTTCATTTTAGGTGATTTTTTAGGCATGGTATTTTGTGAATTGGCCAAAGTAAAATGCAGACAGAGAATTAAAAGAATACTGCTTTTCTTAAGAAGTGGTTTCATATCTATTTTCTTAAAAAGTAAATAATAAGACCGGCGGCTACCAAGTGCATTAGTGCAAGTACCAGCCTTGTTTGTACCGGAATACGAGGAATACCGAATGACCCTGCCAGTGAAAGCAGCAACAGCACAACGGCTACAATTGTAAACACACGAACGGGGTTGCCGGTAAATTTTGCCAAAACAAACAAAACGAATGCCGCAAGTATAGCAGTTCCCAATGAACTTACTATCACCGATGCCAGAGACAATGGCTTTCCTCCGGGGAGCAGTGTGGTATCGGATACCCCGCCGTTGGATTTTGCAATTAAGAAAATAATGCTGTTGATGATACCAGCAATAACACCTGCATAAAATGCATGTTTTAATAATGTAGTGATTTCCATTTTTATACTTTTTAGTTTATGAATTCAAAGTTGGCTATTTTCGCTTTATAAATGATAGTTGTTACCTTTTGGTAAGTAGTTACTAACAGGTAAGTAAAAAAGACTGTACTATGGCAAAAAAAGTAGCGCAAAATAAAAATGCCTGCCAATTCCGATTGAAGGCTACAAGGGATGCGTTGGAAGTCATTCAGGGCAAATGGAAAATCCCTATCATTATTTCTCTTTCTTATGGCAACAAACGTTTTGGTGAAATTCAAAGGGACATATCGGATATTTCTCCTAAAATGTTGTCGCAAGAATTAAAAGTTTTGGAAGAAAACAAAATCATCACCCGAACCTTATACGATAGCATGCCTGTTACTGTTGAATATAATCTTACACCACTTGGCTTGTCAATGGAAAATTTATTGGCTGAAATCTTAGATTGGGGAATACATTTTAGGAAAGAATTGCTTGGAAAAAAATAACAACGAACCGCTAACATTGCTATCCTATGTATATAAGCCTTTAGAGAGAATAGTATTTATTTTTTATATTCTTTTGAATGTACGAGATGAATAGAGTGAATACTTTTATTCACCCCTCACCTTCGCCAGATTTTTTTTCCATTTCAAATTTTTTTCCATTAAGCAACTACTCAAGGTTTTATTTGCTATTGCAGCATCTTAGTTGCCGGATGATATTTTTTTCCGTACCCATCACTCACATCTTATTAACCTCAATTATATTAAACGGTATATTAAGGGAGATGGCGGCCAAATAGAATTGCAAAATGGAACATACGTAGATGTATCAAGAAGAAAAAAGGATGAATTTCTGAAAATCATTGGGCAGTAACATGCATCCGTTTCAACACCAGCCCAAAGCGACAACAATTAATAGGTAGAGTCCAGTTAAAGCAATTTCTTCAGGCATACAAACAAGGCCTCAATATTTTTACCGTTGCAGATGCTTAATAATGAAAAGAATTAAAATCCCGATACATATTGACGAATTGGGCAATTAGGTGTTGCTGTTTACCTCGTTAATACACATCGACAAAAGGAAATGTGAGAATTACTTTTCCCCTGCAGTGGTTAGTTTTAACCAGAGCCGAGACAGTATCTAATACAAAGGCAATGAAAATACTATATTAAACAATTTTATTCAGGATAAACTATTTTACAGCAATAATAAAATCAGATCTTAATTTTGTAAAATAATTTTAAATGAAATTCACCAAACTTGTTCCAAATGTATTTTATACAGACATTAATGTCGGTTTAGATCTTTTTGTGAATTGCCTGGAGTTTACAATTGGCTATGATGATCTGAAATCAGAGAATCCATGTTGTGTTATTGATAAAGATGGACTGGCAATATTTTTAATTCAAAGCAAAGAATTTGCCGAAAAAGATCGTCCGGAATTAAGACTTCACACAAGGAACATTGAAGAAGTTTATAATAAGGTACAATCAACACATCCTGTATTATTACATCCTAATTCCAATAAAGTTACACTTAAACCATGGGGAGCAAAAGAGTTTTCTTTACGGGATAAATCTGATGTTTGTGTAATTATTCAGCAATGGGACAACTCATAAAATAATCACCTCTTCAAAATTTCCATCTTTCTCCTTATCTTTCCATTTTCAAAATTCTGTTTATGAGAAAAGGCAGATTGGAAGCGTTCAGCGATGGTGTACTTGCTATAATAATCACCATCATGGTATTAGAATTTAGAGTCCCAGAAGGTGCACACCTTCATGACCTGGCGCCTCTTTGGCCAAAATTACTCAGCTATATCATGAGTTTTATTTATGTGGGCATTTACTGGAACAATCATCACCACATGTTCCAGGCTGTACAAAAAGTAAGCGGCGGAGTTTTGTGGACTAATATGCACTTGCTATTCTGGCTCTCACTTACTCCTTTCGCTACGGCATGGATGGGAGAAAATCATTTCGCACTCTGGCCGGTTGTAGTGTATGGAATTATTTTATTCATGTCAGCAATAGCTTATATCATCCTGGCAAAATGCCTTGTGAGTATTCATGGAAAAGATTCAACATTTGCACGGGTGCTTGGCAGCGATCTTAAAGGAAAAATTTCCATCATCATATATCTGCTTGCAATTGGGTTGTCTTTCGTTTATCCGCTAATAGGATTTGCGTTGTATGCAGTCGTGGCAGCAATTTGGTTTATCCCTGATAAGAGATTTGAAAAAAATATCAGTTCAATGCTACAAGAATGATATCCATTTAACCACTTCTTGAAATAACAACTCCCAGATAAGCCATAGTTAATGAAATCAGCAAAAGAATGCAGCGATACACTAATCATGTATTTCTTATTCATACTATGAAAATGCAGCAGACAAAATATTCAGAATAAAGATAATTTTTCTTGATTTTTACCGGACTCAATATTTTTATGATAACCTTTCACGCAAACAAAGGGGTTTATCCGGTAAACTTCCGTTGCTTCATAACGGGATGCAATGATGATTTTGGTATCGCTTGCGTAAGGCATGAATAATCATTGAACTAATTGCGGATCATTATTATTTTCTGATAAGTGGGATAAAATAAGATGCGATTGGTGCATTGGCTTATGTTTCCGGTACAAATTCAATGCCTGTGTATTGGACAAATGACCTTTTCTTCCACTGATACGATGTTTTAAATGTTTGGGATAAGAGCCGTCTGCAAGCATCAACGGTATCAAAACATTTGCAAATTCTTACCGAATATGAGTTGCTGACACAAGATCAGAACGGCAGAGAAATTTATTATCACATTAACACAAAAAAAATGAAAGAGGTAGCGGATTTTATAGAACCGTTCCGAAAAATTTGTGACGACAGATTTAACAAGTTAGAATCTGAAATGAAATCGAAGATTCAAGAACACCAAAAAAACAATTAATTAGTGAGTAAAAATTATAAAAACAAATAGTAATGAAACAAAAGACAAAATACAAGCCGAAGATGGCAAGCAAGAACTATTAATCACAAGAGAATTTGATTTGCCTTTGGGACTTCTGTTTAAAGCACACAAAGACCCTCAACTTATAGAACAATGGATGTAGCTTGGTGTTTCTTCTACTAAAGTGGTGAAACAAGAAAATAAGAAATATGGGCTGTGGCAATACGAAATTTTTCAGGAGAGTAAAAAAGTATATGGCAGTAGTGGCGTTATAATTGAGTTTATACCAAATGAAAAAATAACAAGAACATTTGAAATAGGAAACGCACCATTCCCTATTCAACTATAATTTATGGAGTTTGTAAAATTGTCAGAAAATACAAGTAAACTAACTATGCACATGGTTTTTAAATCCATAGTTGTTCGTACCAACTTTTAAAAATGCCATTTTCTCAAGGCATCAATATGGCACATAACAGCTACAAGAAATCGTAAATAAGTTAAAACATTAGATATGACAAACAGAATTAAAATTATCTACAGGATGGCAACAATTTTCCTTTCGATTGGAATGTTGGCTGGTGGCATACAACAACTGATACAAATTGGCGGATATAATAAAATAGTAACCGACTTGGGTTATCCTTTATATCTTTTAAGTATAATTGGCACTTGGAAAATATTGGTTGTTATTGCTTTCCTTATCCCAAAATTTCAACTATTTAAAGAATGGGCTTATGCTGGTTTTTTCTTTGTAATGACTGGTGCAACCATCTCACATTTAGTAGTTGGGCAACCATTCATTAAAGCACTACAGCCAATAGTTCAATTAGTTGCCGTAACTTAGTCTTGGCGTTTCAGGCCAAGCGACAGAAAAATTTAAATCAATAAAAGCATATAGTTATGAAAATAGAAACTGGAGTATTACACGAAGTGCCTGACGACATTAAAGTAGTTTTGAAAGCAAACCCTACCCTACTTGAGCCGTGGAATAAACTTACACCCATACAGCGAAACGAATGGATTTGTTGGGTTACTATTGTTAAAAAATCCGAAACAAGAGTGGAACACATTCTGCGTTTGTCAGAAGATATAAAGGAAGGAAAAAAACAACCTTGTTGTTGGCCTGGATGCCCACACAGAAGACCCAAAGCTCAAAAATGGTTTAACAAAAAACAAGACACAGATTGTCCAATCCAAAATTAAAAACTTGCCAAAAAGGTCATCACTACTACAAAAGTAGCGACTGCCCAACTTGTCCCATTTGCGAAAATGAACGGAAACCAAAAGAAGGTTTTCTCTCTTTCTTGGGTGCGCCTGCAAGACGAGCATTAGAAAATGCAAATATTTTAACTCTTGAACAATTATCAAAGTATTCAGAGAAAGATATTTTGAAATTGCACGGAATCGGTAAATCAACAATCCCAATTTTAAAACAACAACTTGAAAATGCAGGAGTACAATTCAACAAATGACAAAAGCCCTGCTGGTAACAAGGTATTGCCAAAAGCGGGGCTTTGAATAAACTTCATTTTTCAATTACAAAATTTTTCTACCATTTCACAATCGTTTATTAAAAGCTTTTAGGATACTTTAAAATGCCAGGCATTTTTATTTCACAAATAAATGGAGGGCTCATTTTGCCTGAAAATAATTGGTATAAAGGCGGTTTTTAAAATGCAAACAACCCACATTGACGCAAGCCTGAGACTTGTGATTTAATCTTACAATAAGTTTCAACCTTACATTTCGATGAATATAAAATACAAGATCAGGAATCAAGACAAGCTTTATTTTGTAACATTCACATCAATAAACTGGATAGAAGTTTACGTTCGCAGTGAGTATCTAAGTTGCAAGCAATATTTTAGAATAGTTGCCTATTTTGACAATAGAAACCTAATTATTCTTGGCAATGGATTTCAGAAGAAAACTCAAAAAACAACAAACTTGCACCAGTGTTAGTACCCAAAGTAAATGGGTACGGCTTTGCAGTTCCTTAATATTTAAGCGATAACAAAGATGTTATTATAGAATTGTTTAACGACACCTCACAACTTCAAAAAAGAACAAAAATTAAAACAATATAAAATAAACTTGCATATTATATGTGTACTTATTATATTTGCACTGACTATATGGTTTAGCTAAAAATAAATATGTATATGTGGACAAAATCTCACTCAATTGTAACGAAAGAAGTTACAAAAGAACAAATATGGAAACTCTTTGCAGAAGTCAATAATTGGCATACCTGGGACGAAGGAATTGAATTTGCAAAATTGGAAGGCAAATTTGAAAAAGGGAATTTCATTACACTAAGACCCAAAGGAGGACCAAACGTAAAAGTTGAATTATTAGAAACTGTTGAGAACAAAATGTTTCTTGACGTTACAAAATTTCCATTAGCAAAAATGTATGACGAGCATACTTTTGAGGAAACAGTACAAGGATTAAAGATTACAAATACAATAACTGTAAAAGGACTTTTAAGTTTTCTGTGGCGCAAAATTGTTGCTCAAAAAATCGTGGATAATTTACCAACAGATATGCAGCAACAAGTAAAATCTGCTAAAAAATATGAAATCTAAAGACAACACTTTTAGTGTAGAAAAGGCGGAAGACAGTTCAGGCTTTTCTTTATGGCAAGTGACAAATCTTTGGCAACGAGAAATCAAAAAGGCATTAGAACCTTACGACTTGACACATTCTCAATATGTACTTTTAGCAAGTATTCAATGGTTGACACTTCAAAAACAAGATGTAACACAAATTTTGTTGTCTTCTCATACAAAAATTGACCCAATGACAACTTCAACTGTTTTAAGAACCTTGCAGACGAAAGGTCTTTTGCAACGACAAGAACACACAACAGATACAAGGGCAAAGAATGTTGGACTTACCGAAAATGGAAAAAAGATAATTAAACAAGCGGTTAAAACAGTCGAGACTTTTGACAGGGCTTTTTTCTCAACTCTTGGAAATAAGACACAAACTTTTAATGAACAACTATTAACTTTACTTGAACAAAAAAATAAAAACGGCAGGTAACATTGAGCTTGCAGCTATTCCGGCTTGACGAATAAATTTCAAAATTTGGCTTGGGACCGACTTTCGTTGATTTTTAGAAATAAATTATCACAGGCTGATAAACATCTAACACAACTAACAACGATTGACAAAAAATAAACAAAAATAATTAGACAATGAAGCTTAATCATATCAACTTAGTTGTTTCAAATGTTGCAGGCGCAATAAAATTATTTGAAACATATTTTAGTTTTAAATGCACAGACATTAAAGGAGACAATATCGTAGCAATTTTAAAAGGTGCTGATGACTTCACTCTTGTTGTTATGCCAGACAAGAATGGACAAGCAACATATCCAGACGCATTTCACATAGGTTTTATGTTGGACAGCACAGACGCTGTTACAGAAATTTATGAAAAATTAAAAAGTGCTGGTGTTGATGTTGGACAAGAGCCAAAAAAAATAAGAGATAGTTTTGGGTTCTATTTCAACTTTGACACTTTAATGATAGAAGTTGGACATTATACAAATTAGATAGACAATGAAACAATCATCAGCGGTAATTCTGCTGTGCAGCGACGAATAATGCCCAGTTTTAGTTCTTATTATTTATCTTTAGCAAAAAAAAGGCAGCGGATCCGGCGTACGGAATTCTATTTCCCCACTATCGGCGATACATGCTCGTTGTAGGCAACCTGCGCAACAACATCCTGCATAAAAAATCAGCCAATTCCATTTTTTGACTTACATCAAACTTTATCGTTTTTGCAGTGGACAATTTTGCACCATTACTTTAAACGATATAGTTATGGAACAAATTATCAAAAACCTGTCAGCCACTGACACCATCAATACAGAAGTAAGCAACCCTGCAAAATATTTATTGCAGCTCTGTACAATTGTATTCCTTGGTTTTTTAACATTGGGAATTTCTTTAGGTACACTACCCGCTTTTATTACCAAAACTTTGCATTTTGACAGTTTTATGGTTGGAATTGTTATTGGTATACAATCCGCTGCAACACTTGCCACAAGGCATTTTTCGGGAACAATCTGTGATACAAAAGGAAGCAAACGTTCCGTACTATCGGGCTTGCTTTTTTGTGCAATCACAGGAATTTTGTATTTGCTTTCCAACATCGTTGCACAGCAACCACAATTAAGCATTACCATATTAATTGCAGGACGGCTTGTATTAGGGCTTGGCGAAAGTTTATTGATTACAGGAGCGTTATCCTGGGGTATAGGTCTTATGGGAACAAAGTATTCTGGAAAGGTTATGGCGTGGAATGGAATTTCAATGTACGGAGCCTTAGCTTTCGGCGCACCAATTGGTATGGCAATTGAAAATCAATTATCGTTGAATTGGTCTTTTGCATTCGTAATATTTTTGCCGGTAATTGCATTGACATTTGCCTATAGACTGAAAGCTGTAATGCCTACGGGCACAATGCGCATTCCTTTCTATAAGGTTCTTAAATCTATATGGCAACAAGGCACCGGACTTGCTTTGGCTACAGTTGGCTTTGGTGTTATTGCCTCTTTTATCACACTGTATTTTGCACAACAACATTGGCAAAATGCTTCTTTGTCGTTAACTATTTTTGGGGTTGCATATATTCTTGCTCGACTGTTTTTCTCACACTTGCCAGACAAACACGGAGGGAAAATTATTGCTTTCTTTTCTTTATTAGTAGAGGCTGTGGGCTTAATTTGTATATGGGCTTCTACTTCTTCTGAAATGGCTTTTGTAGGTGTAGCACTTACCGGTTTTGGTTTCTCATTAGTATTTCCATCGCTGGGTGTTGAAGCTGTTAAACAAGTTGCACCACAAAACAGAGGTGTAGCTTTGGGTGCTTACGTTGCCTTTTTTGATCTTGCATTGGCGGTTACAGGTCCTGCAACAGGAATAGTTGCAGAGCGGGCAGGTTATGCTTCGATCTATTTGTTGGCCGCAGTTGCATCAATCATTGCCGTTTTGCTAACCCATTACCAAAAAACTAAAAAACAGATTTTGTAAATTTGACAAATGCAGGAACAAATTGCCAAATACATAAAAGAAATAATTCAAGTAAGCGAAGAAGATTTAAACACAATTCTTTCTTATTTCAAGCCATTGAAATTAAAGAAAAATGAATTGTTGCTTACACACGGACAAACCAGCCACCGGACATTCTTCGTTGGCAAAGGTTGTTTACGGATATTCTTCATCAATGAAGATGGGCAAGATGCAACACGCTATTTTGCTTTTGAAAATCAATTTGCAACAGCACTTGTAAGTTTTATTACAGCAGAGCCTTCTGAAGAATTTATACAAGCCGCCGAACACACGGAGCTATTGTACATCTCACATAAAGACTTTTATTTTTTGTTGGATAAAATTCCGCAATGGGAAAAATTTTATCGCAGCTATTTGGAAATGGCTTATGTAAACAATACCAAAAGATTAATGTCTTTTCTAACACAAGATGCCACCGAAAAATATCGCCAGCTTCTTGACGAAAACCCAATTATTGTAAGGCGTTTGCCCAATAAAATGGTGGCATCTTACCTAAATATTTCGCAGGAAACTTTAAGCCGTTTGAAGTCAAAAATCTGATTACTTTTTTTGATGTACATCAAAGATTAAACCAACGGCTATTGTCAATTTTGCACGTATAAAATTGACAAAAATGAACAATCAAAGAGAAACCTCGATTATACAAAGCGGCATTGTTTTGGAATGCAAACAGATTGCCGCACACACTTTTCAGCTAAAAGTTCAAAGCAATGATTTTGCGAAGATGCAATATGTAGCGGGGTTTACAGTAGATATTTTTATAGGAAATCCTTTTAATGATCCTAACTGCGAACACCGAAAATATTCCTTCTGGAATTATGAGCCCGTGTATCATATTGCAGACTTTGCCATTTGTACATTCTCAAACGGAAAAGGCGCTGAATGGATACAGAAATTACAACAAGGCGACATTATTTTTTTCAAACCACCACAAGGAAAATTGTTAGTGGACAATAGTGCCGAAAATTATTTACTCATTGGCGACATCACTTCGTTATCACATTTATACGAAATCAACAGAAATCTTGCCGTGAGCAAAAAAGTTTTTAGTTTCATTTATGCAGCACAAGAACTGGACATCTTTCAAGACATTGATAAAAGTTTTCCTTTCATTCATCATATCATACCATCAAACTCGGCAGACCTTATTGTAGATAAAATCATCAATCATTTACCCAAAAATCTTACCGACACTATTGCATACATTTTCGGGCATCCCGAAACCTGCATTCAATTACATAACTATTTGAAACACGACAGAAATATTCCAGTACAAAACCTGCGGACAAAACCATTTTGGAAAACGACAAGAGAAAAGATTAGCAGCTAACAAAAGTATTTGCAAAAGCAGGGCCGGACAATGTAACATCAGCTATGTGCAAGCATCAGCAGTGGTTCAGGCTCGACTTTCATTATTCAGCTTCAGTTCATAACTTCAACATAATATTTTAAAATGAGCATTTGTACCGGGCTGGGCAATCAATGAATTCCCTGCCTTCACAAATACTCAAACGTTGGTTGCTATTCCCCTATTCCTCAAACAAAATTAAATTCTTGGGCTAACGGAAGGAAAACCTTAAATTTATAAAATGCTCTTTGCAAGGCCGTTTTAAAATTGGTGATGTAAAAACCCCGAGTGCAATTCAGGTTGAAATATTTTCTTCCTTCAATGGGAGAATAGATAAATTCAATGCTGGCAATTTTATTGACCCCGGTTAGAATAATTTTTAAACTTTTTCAATATTTCCTTAGAGCATTTTTATTGATTGATTTATACATGCATGACTTTGATTAATAAAAGGGTTATAGTTATTTTAAGCCTAATGCAAAAAATTGATTAAAAACAGTATTAAAACCTTAGAAAACGTTAGTCAGAATTATGTGGAGACTCTATACTATATTGATACTTTTTCTATCCTGCAATTCTCAGAAACATTCTGAAAGAAAAATTATTGATACCCATTTTCATGCTTTTGCTTATGATGAATATGGTTATCCAGCCCCACCCAACGAAATAACAGGGCTTGTTGCGACTGAAAAAAGCAATGAGGAAGTAACTAGCAATATGATTGCTGAACTAAATAAGTTGAACATAAAATTTGCAATAGCAAGTGGCCCTACTCAAATGATTTTAAAATATCAAGGTCTTGACAATAAAAGGTTCATTGGTGGCTATTATTTTTCGCCCCGTTATTCATTTCCAGATACAACCAAATTTCTTGAGTTAATAAAAAACGGAACAGTAAAAGTTTTAGGAGAATTGGGTCTTCAATATTCTGGACTAACACTGGCCGATAGTCTTATGGTTCCATATTTGGATATTTGTAATCGTTATGGGATTCCAGTTGCTCTTCATACAGGATTGGGAGATGCAGGAACACCATACAGCAAATGTTGCCCAAACTTCAGAAATTACTTGGGAAACCCCCAAGCTATTGAAGAAGTATTAGTTAAATATCCAAATTTAAAAGTCCAGATAATGCATGCTGGCTGGCCTTACATTGAAGAAACAAAAGCAATTTTATACATGTACCCTCAAGTGAATGTAGATATTGCTGTAATTGATTGGGCATTGCCTGTGAAGGAATTCCATAATTACTTGGAGCAATTGATAGATGCCGGATTTTCTAAAAGGATTATGTACGGTTCCGACCAAATGGTTTGGAAGGATGCTTTTAAAATTTCTATTGACAATATTGAATCAGCTAAATTTTTGACAGCTCAACAGAAAGAAGACATCTTTTATAATAATGCCAAGAAATTTTTCGGTATTAAGGATTAACTGCTGCTAACAAAAGTATTGCCAATAGTGGGACTGAACATTTGAGCAATCAGCAGCAGTAATTCTGCTGTAATGCATTTCGGGGTTTGACGAATAAAGCCCAGCTTTAGTTCTTAATATTTATCTTTAGCAAAAAACCGGGCAGCGGTTCCGGCGGACGGAATTCAATTTCCTCAATATCAGCAATACCTGTTCGTTGGGCGTTATTGTATAGTCCTGAAATAGGTTGACTCCCAAAAAGTGGATAAGTCAACTAAAAACAGGACACAAAATGCGACGTAAAACAAGTCCCGACACTTCGGGAAGCAAAAAACAGAGCGTAAAGCGC
>Ga0138256_10001534_pt1 | contig 24924 bp, 19 predicted proteins | sample KNB2016incub_MG_FD_105486 | JGI IMG/M metagenome (GOLD analysis project Ga0138256, IMG submission 105486) | Active sludge microbial communities from wastewater in Klosterneuburg, Austria - KNB2014incub_MG | ecosystem: Engineered > WWTP > Activated sludge > Unclassified | place: Austria...
ATTGTTGGTCCCTTTATTTTATTATCTGGAATATTTAGTGGACTTTATCAAAAAGATATTTTTTCATTTAATAGCACAACCACTTCATTAAGCAATTTTGGTATCGTATCACTACTTTATCTTCTAGCTTTATTTCTATCAATGATAACAATGGTATCTGTTGTTTACTCGTATGTTCTAATTTATTTAGAAAGAACTGATGAGTCTCCAATCCAAATTGATGAAGTTTGGTTAGGAGTAAAATCTAATATTCTTAAAGTTGTTGGTATTACTATTTTAATTGGAATCATTATTGGTGTAATTGGTATAACTTTCTTTTTACCGTTGTTTTTTATTTTTAATGTTCAGTCAAACCCTTTGGCAATGATTCCAATAATCTTTTTAGTAATGATACCTATAATCTATTTTAGCAATAAATTAACTTTAACATATTTTGTATCGCTTTATGAAAATATTGGTGCAGTTGATTCGATGAAGAGATCAATCTTCCTGATAAAAAACAAATGGTGGTTTACATTTGGTTTGGTAATTGTTTTAAGTTTTATCCAGGGATTTATGGGATTTCTTTTTCAGATTCCACAATACATAGCAATGATTACAGTAATGTTTAATTCAATGGATGGAACCGGAGTTGATGGCGTTACCGAGATAATAATAATTATCACTTCAATAATAGCCGCATTTAATTTTGTTTTTTATGCAATTTCATTGATTGCAATCGCATTTCATTACTTCAGTCTGGTAGAGCAAAAAGAGGCAAAAGGGTTGATTGAAAAAATTGAATCGATTTAATTTTACAATTCTTTGTTTTGTCTTACTGTTTAGCGATTTCGGGAGAGAAATCTTTTCGCAAAATCGTGCAACAGCTAGTTCAAATCAAACAAATATTGATACTACTTCTGAAATTAATCTTATTAATGATTCATTGATGATTAAGTCATCATTAAAACAGAAAATAAATAATATTAATTATGATTCCTCTGAAGTTTTAGTTCGTTCTGTTGATTCTTCAAAAATAAAATCTTATTTGCGCGATAAAGATTTTAAATATTTTGAAGATCCTGAATCAACAATGACTCTCTGGGAAAAATTGATGGACTGGATCAAAAAACAAATTGTAAAATTATTAAGATTAGAATCAGCTGGTACCGTTTGGGATGTTTTTACTTATGTGCTTATTGCATTTGCGGTTATAGCAATAATCTTCGGAATTTATAAGTCTGAGATAAAGGGATTATTCTTTTCAAACAAAAATGCAGATGGTCTTAAAGTTTCTGAGTCGATCGAAGATATTCATTCAATAAATTATGAATCGATGATTGAGGAAGCGATTGCAAATAGAAATTATAGATTTGCATTGCGATTAAATTATTTACGATCATTAAAAATATTATCTGATAAAGAGATTATTAATTGGAAAATTGATAAGACAAATCACGAATTTATTAGTGAAATTAAACACTCCAATCTAAAATCTACTTTTTCAAATATCACAAGTGAATTTGAATCAATTTGGTACGGCGGATTTGAAATAAATCAATCTCATTTTTTGGATATACAATTACAGTATAAAGATTTCAATTTATTATTGGAAAATTATCAATAATGTATAATCTAAAATTTATTGTACCAGTACTTGTTGTTTTTGTTTTACTATTTCTTGTAAAGATGTTTACTCCTGAACCAACAAATTGGGATTCAAGTTATTCAAAGAATGACAAAATTCCATATGGCTCATACATTTTATATGATGTACTAAATGATCTTTTTAGTGGTGAAAAAGTTGAAACAACAAATCTTCCATTTTATAATATCACAAAACAGAGACAAATTGAAAATAAAAATATCATAATTATATGCAGTCACTTTTCTCCGGATGAATTGGATGCAAAAGTCCTGGGAGAATTATTAAAACGAGGAAACGATATATTTATAGCAGCAAATTCCTTTGGTGAAAAATTTATTGATTCATTACGACTTTATACAAATTATTCTTTCTTTGGAGGTTTTGATTCTACAGAAATAAATTTTTCAAATCCAAATCTAAAAAGAGACAAGGATTATAGATTTTCAAACGGTAGTTATGAACATTATTTTACTTTTTTTGATACAAGTAAAGTTGTTGTGTTAGGGACAAACAAATATGATTATGCAAACTTTATAAAATTTAAGATTGGTGATGGAAATTTATATTTACATACTATCCCTAATATTTTTACAAACTATAATCTATTAAAACCCGGACGTGATTATATTTTTAAAAGTTTGTCATACCTAAAAACTCGAGATATAATTTGGGATGAGTATTACAAAGAAGTAAATAAATATCAGAGTACGCCAATAAGATACATTTTAAGTCAGCCTTCACTAAAATGGGCTTACTTCACTTTGCTATTTTCTGTAATTCTTTTTGTAATATTTAAAGGTAAACGCGATCAAAGAATAATCCCGATTGTAAAACCATTGGCGAATACAACATTAGAATTTATTAATACTGTGGGTAATCTTTATTTCAAGCAATCTAATCATAAAAATATTGCTGATAAAAAAATAAATTATTTTATGGATTACATTAGAACAAAATATGCAATAAAAACATCGACATTAAACGAAGACTTTACATTGATATTAGCAGAGAAAAGTGCTTTTGAGAAAATAGAAATTAGAAAAATTGTTTCAATAATTAATAAGATATCATGTTCAACTTCTATAAAGAAGGAAACTTTACTCGAATTAAATAACGTAATCGAAAATTTTTATATAAAAACAGGTGCGTATGGAAAATAATGTGAACAGAACTGATTTATCAGCTTTAAAAGAATCAGTTGAAAAAGTTAAAAGTGAAATAAGAAAAATTATTGTTGGTCAGGATAAAACTGTTGAACTTCTTCTTGCTGCTATCTTTGCTGATGGTCATGTTCTTATTGAAGGTGTACCAGGAATAGCAAAAACTTTAATTGCTAAAATTCTTGCAAAAACTATTTCCGCTGATTTTTCAAGAATCCAATTTACACCTGATCTGATGCCGTCAGATATTCTTGGAACTTCGGTTTATAATATGAAAAACTCAGAATTTGAGTTTAAACGTGGACCAATATTTTCTAGCATAATTTTAATTGATGAAATAAATCGTTCACCAGCAAAAACTCAGGCAGCTTTGTTTGAAGTTATGGAAGAGCGACAAGTTACAATGGATGGGAAAACTTATAAGATGGAAAAACCATTTATTGTTTTTGCAACACAAAATCCTATTGAACATGAAGGAACATATAAATTACCAGAAGCTCAGGTAGATAGATTTCTTTTTAAGATTGAAATGAACTATCCAAGTTTAGAAGAAGAAATTAAAATATTGCTAGAGTATAATGAGAGAAAATCATTTAATGATTTAAATGTTTTACAAGAAGTTTTTACAAAAGAAAATCTTGAAGCATTTAAAATGCAAATTCGTTCTATACATATTGAGGAAAAGATAGCTGCATATATTGCTAATATTGTTTATCAAACAAGAACAACTGGTGATTTATATCTTGGTGCTTCACCGCGTGCATCAATAGCTATAATGATTGGGGCAAAAGCTTTAGCTGCGATTCGAGGTAGAGATTATGTTATTCCAGATGATGTTAAAGAAATTGCTTTTCCAGCTTTACGTCATAGAGTTATTCTTACTCCAGAAAAAGAAATGGAAGGGAAAAATACTGATGAAATCATCCAACTTATTTTAAACCGAGTTGAGGTTCCAAGATAATGAGATTTCTAAAGGAGGTTTATCTTACCTCAAGATTTCTTTTAATAATAACTGGAATAGTCTTACTATTCTTCTTTGGATATTTTGTACCATTTCTGTTCTTTACTGCAAAAATAGTTTTAATCGCATTTGTAATAATCTTACTTGCAGAATCATTTATCCTGTTTGTTAGTAACGGGAATGTTTATGCAGAACGAGTTAATGATGATAGATTTTCAAACGGAGATGATAATGCAGTAAAAATTGTTTTAACAAATAATTATACAATTAACATTAAAGCTAAAATTATTGATGAACTTCCTTTCATTTTTCAAATTCGGGATTTTGAAATAAACTCACAACTTGATAAATCAATTACAAAAATATTTACATACAATATTAGACCTGTTAAAAGAGGTGAATATCAATTCGGTGCTCTTAATATCTATGTTTCATCAATGCTTAATATTGTCTGTCGTCGTTTTAGATTTGATCAAAACAAAAATGTTGCTGTATATCCTTCTTACATACAAATGAAAAAATATCAAATTATGGCTGTGTCTGATCGACTTGTTGAAATTGGAATAAAAAAGATTCGACGAATTGGTCATTCAATGGAGTTTGAACAGATTAAAGAGTATGTGCAAGGAGATGATTATCGAACAATAAACTGGAAAGCTACTGCCAGAAAAAGACAATTAATGATAAACCATTATGTTGATGAAAAAGCTCAGCAAGTTTACTCAATAATTGATATGGGTAGAACAATGAAAATGCCGTTTGAAGGTATGACTTTACTTGATTATTCAATAAATGCATCGCTCGTTATTTCCAATATCGCTTTATTAAAACAGGACAAAGCCGGAATAATTTCTTTTAACAATAAAGTTTTCTCTGTGTTACCAGCAGAAAAAAATCCATTGCAGTTGAAAAAAATAGTTGAGCTATTATATAAACAACAAACTGAATTTCTTGAATCAGACTATGAAAAATTAGCCTCAATTGTCAAATCCAAAATAAAACAACGCAGTTTACTTTTATTCTATACAAACTTTGAAACGGCAAGTTCATTAAAGAATCAATTAAATTATTTGAAAAGTTTAGCTGCTTCTCATTTACTTATTGTAATTTTATTTAAAAATACCGGTCTAGATAAAATTATTTGTCGTAGTGCAAATTCGCTTGAAGAGATTTATCAAAAAACTATTGCAGAAAAATTTGCTTTTGAGAAAAAAGTAATCCAAAAAGAATTAAGTGTTGCAGGTATTCAATCAATAATCACAACTCCACAACAACTTTCTGTAAATACGATAAATAAATATTTAGAACTTAAAGCGCGGGGAATGATCTAATGGAAAACATTGAAATTGAAACTACCCAAAATGTTGATATACAATATAATATTGCAAGTATTGGTGATAGAGTTGTTGCCCAGATTATCGATTTGCTAATTGTAGGCGGTTATGCAATCGCAATGATATTTATCTTAAGTTTTATTGGCAATATGTTCTCCGGTTCGCCTTATTATTATCCAACAGCAACATTTATTGTCCTTTATCTTCCTTTTTTTCTTTATGATTTTTTATGTGAATTATTTCTTAATGGTCAATCTTTCGGCAAAAAATTGATTAAAATAAAAGTTGTAAAGATTGATGGTTCACAACCAGGAATTGGAAGTTATTTTTTAAGATGGTTGATTAAACCAGTTGATGTATTCTTTACTTACGGTTCTGTTGGAATAATTACAATGTTAATAAATGGAAAAGGGCAGAGGCTTGGTGATTTAGCTGCTAACACAACTGTTATAAAATTAAAACAAGAAGTAAAACTTGAGGAAATACTATTACCAAAGACAGCAATTAATTATGAAGTTAAATTTCCGCAAGTGATTTTATTATCTGATAAAGATATTCAAGTAATAAAAGATGTTTTAAATTATAGAAAAAATACAGATGCTTTTTCATATCAAAATATTCTTGAAAAGGCTAAGGTAAGCATCTCAAATAAGACGGGAGTGCAATCAGAAATGAACGCACTATTTTTTTTAGATACAATAATTAAGGATTATTCTTTTCTAAATTCTAATTAGTGATTTTTACTTTCCAATCTATTGGTGCAATTACTACAACAAATTCACCTTTAGATATTTTCTCTGAAAAAGAATCAACTAACTCATTTGGAAATCCACGCCAGGTTTCCTCAAACTTTTTTGTTATTTCTCTGCAAACAACAATAAATCTATCCGGTAGATATTCATTTAGTTCTTTCAACAACTTTTCAATTCTATACATAGATTCATAAAGTACAATTGTTCTTGGTTCAATTGCTAATTCTTTAAGTTTAGTTTGTCTGCCTTTCTTTTGAGGGATAAATCCTTCAAATACAAAAGCATCTGTTGGTAAACCGCTCATACTTAAAGCTGCCAGCAATGCAGAAGCACCAGGAATTGGAATTACTTCAATATTATTTTCTACACAGGATGAAACAAGTCTAACACCAGGATCTGAAATTAGTGGCGTACCGGCATCCGAAATTAATGCAGCAGTTTGATTTGATAAAATTCTATTTACAACAAAATCAATTTTACTTTTTTCATTAAATGCATTTAGAGAGATAAGCTCTTTCTTTATTTCAAAATGATTTAAAAGATTTCCAGATGTACGAGTATCCTCACATAAAATAAAATCAACTACTTTAAGAGTTTCTATTGCACGGAGTGTAATATCTTTTAGATTTCCAATTGGTGTGCTTACAATGTAAAGTTTCATATATAAAAATAGTTTAAAACAGTTACGGCTCCAACATTGGAGCCGCACCGCGCAAGTAGTTAATATATATTTTAGTTATTGGACGACATTAAACTTAAAACTTTTCTGATAATAGTCAAGCCCTTATCAATTTCAATTTCAGTAATATTCAACGCTGGCCTAAAACGGATTGACTTTTCACCACAGCCTAAAATCATAAGTTTCTCTTTGTAACATTTGTCTTTGAATTGATTTCTAAGTTCAGCAGTAGGCAAATCAAATGAACACATCAATCCTAAACCACGAACATTATTTATAAAAGTTGGAAACTCGTTTTGTATTAATCCTAACTGATATTTCAAATGCTCACCAACTTTCTTAGCATTATCAACAAGATTTTCATTTTTAATCACATCAAGAATAAACTTAGAACGAACCATATCTGTTAAATCAGCACCCCAGGTAGAATTGATTCTACTTGATACCTTGAAAACGTTATCATCTATATCATCGATTCGATCTGAAACCATTATTCCACAAACCTGAGCTTTCTTTCCAAAAGCAATTATATCAGGTTTTACATAATAATCTGAAGCCCAGAATTTACCTGTTAATCCAAAACCAGTTTGTACTTCATCAAACATAAGAAGGATTTCATTTTCGTCTGCAATTTTTCTTAGCTGTTCAAAAAATTCTTTACGGAAAAAATTGTCCCCACCTTCAGCTTGAATAGGTTCAATAATTATAACAGCTATATCATCTAGATTCTTTTTAATTGCAAGGTTGATTTCTGCTAATGCTTTATCTTCAAGTTTTAAAACTTCATCAAGATTATTTTCTAGTGGGAATTTAATTTTTGGATTTGTAATTCTTGGCCAATCAAATTTTGGAAAATACTTTACTTTTGTTGGGTCAGTATTTGTAAGCGACATTGTGTATCCACTTCTACCGTGAAAAGCTTCTTTAAAGTGAATTACTTTATGTCCTTTCTCTTCTTTGTATCCTTTCAGAAAATTCTTTCTTACTTTCCAATCGAATGCAACTTTTAATCCATTTTCAACAGCAAGTGCGCCACCAGAAATAAAGAATAAATATTTCATATAATCAGGTTTAGCAACTTTTGCAAAAGTATCAACAAACTCAGCCATAAAAGTTGTATAGATATCAGAGTTAGATGGTTTATTAATAGCAACTTTTCCAAGTACATTTCTAACTTCATCTGAGTTTAAGTATGGATGATTTAATCCGATTGGTGAAGATGCAAAAAACGTAAAAAAGTCATGGTATTCATCGCCAGTAACTTCATCGATTATTGTGCAGCCATTACTTTTATCTAAATCTAAAATTATTTCAAAGCCATCGGCAAGCATATGTTTTGATAAAGTTGAAATAACCTCGTTTGCTCTAATTGTGGGTTTGTATTCTTGAATTAATTTGTTTTCATCAGATATTAATGAATTCATATTCTACTCCATTAAAAGAAAAATTTGTATAAATAAATAATTATTTTGAAAAAAAGGGAAAGAGAAAAGGAGAGAAATTAGAATACATTTTCGAAGCTGGATACAAAATAGCTTCGATGAGATATTGAGCGATATTTAAATATTGATTTCATAATAAATTTAATTTGCAACTCAATATAAATGAATGACAATATTCATTCCAAGTACATTAATGATATATTAAATTTTCGTAAAATCTTAAAATATTTTGATTTTTATCTATTTAATTGCTAAATAAATGATGAAAAATTTCGATAATTGTTAATAACACATAAATATCTTGAAATTGAAAAAACAATTCTTAAAACTTTCTAATAATTCCTTAACATTAACTTATTTAAGAGGTATATAATGAAAAGAAGTAATACCATTTTGCTTACTTTTTTATTCTTGCTCACCTCACTTCTAATTTCCACAACCTCAACTTATGCTCAATTAGTTGGTGGAAATACCTATCCCATAAATGGCGTTGAAAATCCTCCCACATCTTTTAACAATTTAACTTCAGCAGTTGCTTATTTAACTGTAAATGGAGTTACCGGTTCGGGAGAAGTTATAATGGAACTTGCAAGTGGTTATCCTGGTGAATTAGCCCCGGTAACTATACCTGTTATAACTGGAACAAGTTCAACATTAAGTGTTACATTTAGACCAGCTACAGGAACTCTAATAAACACAACAATAGCTGGCGCTGCATCACCTAACCAACACGCAATTAAGATTACTGGTAATTATATTACTCTTGATGGTAGAGCTGGCGGAGTTGGAACTGGTAAAGATTGGGTAATAACCTGTACTGGTGGTACAACTTCTGGTTTGGGCCAAATGGCTGTAAGACTTGATAATACAACTAATAGTATGATTGGCGTAAATCTTCGTTATCTTAAAATGGTTGGCGAGGCTGCTAATACAACTGGTGGTGTTTTCCAGATTACAGGAAATACTACAAATACAATTAGTAACATTACAATCGAAGAAAATTATATAACTAGTACAGCGGATACATCAATTAGAACTCGCGGATATGGAATTACACTTGCAAGTGCATCAAATGTTGGAAATACAGGAATTGTAGTTAGAAATAACGAAATAACTGATTTTTACGCAAGAGGTATAAATCATACTGGTGGATTTCCAGGATTACAGCTTTATGGAAATAGATTTTATCATACTAAAACTATTACACAACCTACAACAACCGAATTTTCTGCAATTTATTTCAGTTCCACAGCTTCTGCTGGAACAGCAATTTATAACAATTATATATATTTAATCCAGCTAACAAATGGTTTAACCGCAGCAAATGGATTATACTTATATAATGGAAATAGTACGGGTTCAGCAATAGCCGTACATAATAATAGAATACAATTAGGAAATGCAATTACTGCCACTACTTTTCCTATTTATGGACTTAGGGATAATGCATTATCGGGATCATTATTCAACATCTATTACAATTCAGTTTTAGTAGATGGAGATGCATCAGCAGGAAGTTCTAACTCTGCTGCATTCCGTAAAGAGGTCAGTAATTTTATTAATCTGAAAAATAATATTTTTTACAATGCCCGAACTAACAGTGGTGGAACCGGAACACATTGGGGAATATCTGTAAACAATACGACCTTTACTTCAATAAATAACAACGATTACTTTGCTGATGGTACAGGTGGCGTTCTAGGAACTACAACCGGTTTAGTGGCAGGAAATCAGACTACACTAAGTGGTTGGAAAAGCGTTGTTCTTGCAGATGTAAGTAGTGTTTCCCAAAATCCAAATTATGTTGCAGGGCTTAAAATTGATACGGTTATTCCATCTCAGTTAGAAGCTGGCGGAACCCCAGTTACTTCAGTTACTTTAGATTTTGAAGGAGATACCAGAGATGCATCCACACCTGATATAGGTGCAGATGAATTTGCTGGTACACCGCTAGACTTGGTTGCCCCAGCCATAACATATACAGCTTTAATAAATACAAGTAACACAACAAGTGTTTCTCTAACAGCTAACATTACTGATGTAAGTGGAATTGATACTGCCGCTAATTCACCAAGACTTTATATGAAAAAAGGCGCTCTTGGTATTTATAGCAATGTTAATGCTACAACAGTTGTTGGTAGTGATTATAACTTTACATTTAATTATTCATTAATTGGTGGTGTAGCTGTAGGTGATACAGTTCATTACTACGTTGCTGCTCAAGATTTTTATTCAAATGCTGGCACAAGCCCTTCTGGTGGATCTGGAAGTAACCCTCCGGGAACTACACCACCAGCTACAGCAGCACAATATTTAATTGTAAATTTACCACTAAGTGGCTCATATACAGTTGGATTGGCTATGTTCAATAAAATTTCTGGTAGAGATATTTCTTTTGAAAGATCTACAAGAAAAAGAATGGTTGAAGTTCCTGATGCTATCAATAATATAAATGATGAGAGAGGGAATTCAGGAGCAAATTCAGATTTAGAAGTAAAATCTAAATTAGTTGAAGTTGAAGAAACTACCTGGATTCCAGTGGAAAATGGCAAACCTTTTATTGGTGATTTATATGTGAAAAAAGTTGAACACCCTGAAATGAATTTCCCTGATGGTATTGAAGGTGTTTATTCAACTATTACAGCATCAGTAAACGATTTAAATTTACGTGGAGTTTCAGGACCAGTTACATTTTTATTAACTGATTCTTCTTACTCAACTGGTGAGACTTTTCCAATCACAGTTAGCATTGCAAATGAAAATTTGCCTACAGCTACGAACACTGTAACATTTAAACCAAACACTAGTGTTACAAGCGTAATAACTGGTAATACAGCTCAATGGGTATTTGGATTAAATGGTAGTGATTACATTACATTTGATGGTTCAAATACAATAGGTGGAACTACCAGGGATTTATCTATTGTAAATACTTATACTGGTGGTACATTTAATATTGTTGTAGCCCTATTCCATAATGGTACAAAAGGTGCAACAAACAATACAGTAAAAAATTGTATCATAAAAGGTTCTCCAACACCAACAAACAGCTATGGATTGTTTTTAAATGCTGGTGGAGGTGGTTTTAATAATACTTCTTTCATAAATAATAAAATTCAAAACTCTAAAACTGCAATTCAATTCTCAGGTATTTTGGGCAACACATCTAATAATGGTTTGATCTCTGGTAACATTATTGGTGATGTTACTGAGCCATTGAAAGTTGGTGGCGTTCTTAGTGCTAATACCGATAATCTAGTTATTACAAATAATGAAATTTTTGGTGAAGCTGCTGGTAATTCAAGTACAAGTCAGTATGGAATTTTGTTAAGTACTGGTACAACAAATGCTAAAGTTCGTAAAAATTTAATACATGATTTTTATTATACAGGTACAGGTGGTTTTGGATGTTTCGGAATTCGTTTTGGATCTGATGCAACCACGGTTACAGAAATATCAAATAATTTTATTTCAAATATTAAATCTGATGGTGATGCAACAGGTTTAACTTACACACCATCCGGTATTTATATTGCTACAGGTGGAAACATAAATATGTTCTTTAATTCTGTTTATATGACTGGGAATACACTCGGTAGAGGTACATTATATAATGGAAGAAGTAGTTGTGTTTCTGTTGCCACAGGAGTCACCCAACTGGATATTAGAAATAATGCATTCCAAAATTCTATGGGTTCATATCCAGGTTCAACAATGGCAAATTTAACTTATGGTGTATATTCTGAAAGTGCTAATACAGCATATACAGATATAAACTATAACGATTATTTTGTAAATGGTGTAAGCCCATATGTTGGATATTTAGGTGTAGATCAAGTTGATTTAGCTGCCTGGAAAATTGCAACTGCAAAAGATTTAAATTCTGTTAGTGGTTCTACAGCATTTAGTTCTGAAAATGATTTGCATATTCCAAATGGTTCACTAACAGCTCTGGAATCAGCAGGAACTCCAATTGCTGGAATCACTACTGATTATGATGGACAAACAAGAAATGTAACAAAACCAGATATTGGTGCAGATGAATTTAATGGTATAAATTCAACTACAGCTTTATCAGGTAACTATTATGTTGGTATTGCTGGCTCAGGTCCTGGCGGATCAGATCCACAATTTGCAACATTAAAAGAAGCTTGTGATACTTTAAATACTTTTAATGTTTCTGGTAATACTACATTTTACATTACAAGTAATTTAATAGAACCCACAAACTCAAGTATTGGTATAGATCCAGGTGCATTTACGGTAACATTTAAACCATATACAGGTACTGTTGATACAATTACATTTACCCAAGTTGCAGATAACGTTGGAGTTTCTGGTGGATTAGTTTTAGGTACACCAACTCTTACAATTACTTCCACAACAAATTATGGATTAGTAACTACAGAAAATATTATTATCGATGGTTCTAATACGGTTGATGGTACAACCAGAGACTTAGTTTTTGTAACTGCTACAGGAATAAATGGAAATACAAATCCAATTAGAATAATTGGAGATGTAAATAATTGTACAATTAAAAATGTTACAGTTCAAACAAACCAATCTGTTAGTTATGGAATATCTATAACAAATAGATTTTTTACACCTTCTAGTTGGACACCAGATAGTATAATCATTGAAAACTGTTCAGTGACGAACACATTTGGTAATGCTGCTCAAGGTATAGCTATTTCTAATAGCGGTACGCCAACAACATTTCCAACCGGAATGATTTTTAGAAATAACGACGTTTTTGCAAGAACTCGTGGTATTTTCTTAAATTATGCCGGTAATACTGATGTTTACAACAATAAAGTAAGAGTAAATCAAACGCAAAGCGGTAGTTTAAGTTATGGTATTTGGGGATTTACAATAGGTGATTCCTTAAACATAACCAATATATATAACAACCAGATAACATTACTTTCTACTGCAAATTCTGGTGCAGGATTCGGAATAATTGGTATAGAAGCTGGTTCAAGAGGAACCTATAATATTTATAATAATATGATTTCTGGTTTCACTACAACAACAGCTACATCAAATCCAAATATTATTCTAATTGGAATTAGACTGCAAGGTGCATTGGTTAAAGCGAACGTATTTCATAACTCAATCTATATGCCTGATTTGACATTAGTGCCTGGAACAGGTACAGTTCTATATTCAGGATTGTATGTTGCAAATGGAACAAACATTGTTAAAAATAATATTGTTCATTCTGATGAAATAAATTTCCCATCTTACTGTATTTATAGAGCAGGTGCATTAGGAACATTGGTATCAGATTACAATGATTTCTTCCAGGCAGATACAATAGGAAATATTGGTTACTGGAATACAGCAGCAACAAAAACTTTGGCTAGCTGGCAAGTTGCTTCTAGTTTAGATGCTAATACTTTAAATGTTACCGCTCCTTTTACAACAGCAAGTGATTTACATATTGCTGATGGAACAGGTACATTATTAGAATCAGCCGGAACACCAATTGCATCGGTTACAACTGATATTGATGGACAAGCACGTAACTTATCTACTCCAGATATTGGTGCAGATGAATTTGCAGGTATGGTTCCATTAAATGCTCCAACTGATCTTATAGCTGTTGCTGATACATTTAGAGTAAGTCTTAGCTGGACAGATAATTCCACAAATGAACTTGGATTTATCCTTGAAAGAAAAAATGGAGATACTTTAAGTGTTGATCCTTATGTAGTTATAGATAGTGTTAGTGTTAATGTTGTAGCATATATAGATTCAGGCAGAACTCCTTTTACTACTTATACCTACAGAGTAAAAGCTTATAGTGGTACTGGAGAATCTTTATACAGTAATGAAGCTACAACAACTACAATAATTCCTGTTGAATTAACTTCATTTGCAGCAAGTGTTGGAACAGATAATCAGATTTCAGTTGTATGGTCAACTGCTACAGAACTAAATAACAGCGGCTTTAATTTAGAGCGTAAGTTAGATGGTGAATGGCAGAAGGTAGCTTTTATAGAAGGTAAGGGAACAACTACCGAAAAAACTGAATACTCATTTGTTGATAAATTCAAGTATGAATCATTCCAGGGAACAATTCAATATCGATTAAAACAGATTGATTTTGATGGTACATTCTCATATTCAAAAGTTGCTTCTGTTGAAGTTGATTTTACACCAAAAGAATATACATTGTTCCAAAATTATCCTAATCCATTTAATCCAAGTACAACAATTAAATTTGCTTTACCTTTCGATAGTAATGTTCGTATAGCCGTTTACAATCTATTAGGTGAACAAGTTGAAGTTATATTTGATCAGGTTAAAGAAGTTGGATATCATAATATTAGCTGGAATGCCAGCGAACTTGCTTCCGGAGTTTATATTTATACAATAGAGGCTAAATCTTTAGATGGATTGCAGAAATTCAATTCAGTTAAAAAGATGATGCTCGTTAAGTAAAAGTAGAAACTTTAGATTTATATAAGCCGTCCTTTGGGGCGGCTTTTTTTATGTTTGGATTTTAATATTATATATGTTACACTTACAGTAACAATTATAATATTTTATGTCAGCATCTACAAAATTATCCACTTCTGTAAAAGCTTTATCTTTTCTGGCTTTAGAAAACAAACCTAAAAATAGTACTGAGATTGCTGATGCAGTTGGAATAAATGCATCTAAATTAAGAAGATTATTATCCTTATTAGGTAAAGCAGGAATTGTTAAAAGTGATAGCGGGATGTTAGGTGGATTTACGCTTAATAAACCTCCAAATCAAATTCATTTACAAGAAATATATTGCGCCATTGAAGACAGAAAAGCTTTTTATTTAAATGTTAATGATGATAATTCCAAAAAAAATAGCCATTCACAAAAAGTAAATTACTTTTTTCTTAATTTATTTTCTGATATCCAGGTTGAAATAGAAAATAAAATGACTGATATAACACTAAAAAATATTCTAGATAAAATTAATTAAATCATTTATGGAGCAACAAAATGGAATTCTTAAAAAAACTTGGTATTAAAGAAAAAAACTTTGGATCATCGACAGGAACAGTTTGGAATGAAACAACTGATCAGGGTGAACTAAAAATATATTCACCAGCAACGGGAGAATATATAGCTTCGGTTTACCAAGCATCAGAAAATGATCTTGGCAAATTATTAAAATCCTCTGAAGAAGCATTTAAATATTGGAGAACTGTACCAGCACCTAAAAGAGGTGAAATCGTAAGACAAATAGGAAACAAACTTCGTGAGTATAAAAAAGATTTAGGTTCTTTGGTTTCATTTGAAATGGGAAAATCTTTACAAGAAGGAATGGGCGAAGTTCAGGAAATGATTGATATCTGTGATTTTGCAGTTGGACAATCAAGACAACTTTATGGTTTTACAATGCAATCAGAAAGACCAATGCATAGAATGTATGATCAATATCATCCGCTTGGAATTGTTTGTACAATTTCAGCATTCAATTTTCCAGTAGCTGTTTGGGCCTGGAATGCAATGTTAGCTGCTGTTTGCGGTGATGTAAATATCTGGAAACCTTCTTCAAAAGTTCCGCTATCTGCAATCGCTTGCCAAAATATTATTAAAGATGTTCTTGTTGAAAATAAATTGCCAGAAGGAATATTTACTTTAATAGTTGGTAAAGGATCTACAATTGGTGAAAAGATTTTAAACGATAATCGTATTCCATTAATCTCTGTTACGGGTTCAACAAATGTTGGAAGACACGCTGGTGAAGTTATAGCAAAACGGTTTGGTCGTGCGATATTAGAACTTGGTGGCAATAATGCAATTATTATGACTCCAGAAGTCGATCTTAAAATGGCAATGCCTGCAGTAGTATTTGGTGCTGTTGGAACTGCTGGACAAAGATGTACATCTACAAGAAGACTTATTGTTCACGAATCTATTTATGACAAAGTAAAAGAATCTTTAACAAAAGCTTATGGTGGATTAAAAATTGGTAATCCATTGGATGAAAAAAATCACGTTGGTCCACTTATCGATAAAAATGCAGTTAAAGATTTTAACAATGCTTTAAAATTAGCAGTTGAAGAAGGTGGAAAAGTAATTTATGGTGGACAAGTTCTTGAAGGTGAAAATTATAAATCTGGATCTTATGTTGTGCCTGCAATTGTGGAAGCAGAAAATCATTATAAGATTGTGCAAGAAGAAACATTTGCTCCAATTTTATATTTAATAAAATATTCCGGTGATGTTAAGAATGCAATTGCATTGCAAAATGGAGTTGTACAGGGTTTATCATCTTCAATATTTACAAATAACATGAGAGAAGCAGAAATGTTTTTATCTGCAGAAGGTTCTGATTGTGGAATTGCAAATGTTAATATCGGAACTTCAGGTGCAGAAATCGGTGGCGCTTTTGGTGGTGAAAAAGAAACCGGTGGCGGTAGAGAATCCGGTTCTGATTCTTGGAAAACATATATGAGAAGGCAAACCAATACTATCAACTACGGAACAGCTTTGCCGCTTGCACAAGGAATTAAGTTCGAAATTTAGTTTGCAAGTTTTGTCTGTAAAAAAAGGGAAGTGAGTTTGTAAAAATTTACTTCCCTTTATTTTATTTAAGTCAAAAATTAAAAGAAAAAATTACCTGCACATTTTTCCGAACAATTTATTTGATATTTCAGCCTAAAATCAAATAAAAAGCAAGTAAAGAAAACACCACATTAGATTGCTTCGTAAATCCTGTATTATTCTGCTCATGGCTCGACATTTGTATAAAATGTTGAAAAATAATTTTATAATGAATTTAGATATATCAAAAATAACATCGTGCGGCTCTGATTGGGAAACTAACAGATATACTTTGCTTCAAACAATAAGCAAATGGCAGAGCGAAATCAGGAAGAATAAATTATATCCTGCAATTGAACAATCGTGGCAGTTACAAAATAAGTTTAATGATATATTATCCGAAAATATTGAATCAAAATACTGGTTAGAAAAAGAAGTTAAAGGTGCTTTTATAGATGATAAATTGGTTCTGTTAGAAAAAGCTCATCAAATTAGTTTTCAACTTGATAAACTTATCGACTTTGTGAAGTGGGGATTAAACGAAAATATTGAATTATTGGATGAAGCTGAAATTATAAAAGAATTTGTAAATGATAATCTTCAAATAAAAACTTTATGCAAAAAAGATAAGTATAGGGGCAAAGGCTTTATATTAATTCCTGACAATAAAATAAAAGTTTATAAAATTTACCTCTATGAACTATCGATTAATTGGTTGGTTGATGAACCAGTTGAATATTTAGAAATGGAATTGCTTAGATCAATTCCATTAAACTTGGTTGATCTTTCTCCTAGCCAATTGATGTATGAGTTTGTAAAAAACACCCAAACAATCTATGATCCAATGGTTTATGTATGTGAGACAGACCTTGATTTTGCATTTAATGATACAATATTACCAATCGTAAAATCAAAGCTTTTAGATGTTGTAAACGGTTTATATCCTTACATCTAACCAATCGTTAACAAAATAAAATCTGTAAGTATTTTTGCTGTTTCATCTAAAATATAATCTTTACTTTTCTCATTCTTAATCGGTATTTCATCTTCAACTATTTGAGTCTCATCATTAGCAATATTATCACTATTCAACTCTTTTAGTTTCTCTTTTTCTTTTTCAATTTTTCTTATTTCTTCGTTAAGTGAGATTGAAGTTTTATTTTTATTAATCTTATACTCTTCAATATCTTTAATCAAATTATTAAAATCTTTACTCTCTGCAATTCGTTTTTGATGTTTCTCAGATAATGTTGCAATATACTTTTTTATGTTTGAGAATTTGTGAAAGTCTGTAGAACTGATTTCGTCCCAGGGTAAAGCACTTGGTTCAGAACTTTCCCCAAAATCTTCAGGATCGATAATAGTCGGATAAGAAATATCCGGCACAACTCCAAGATTTTGTGTACTACCACCATTTATTCTATAAAATTTTGCAATAGTTATTTTTATTTGTCCTAAATCATTATTCTTTTTAGAAGATAATCTGTTCAAATCAATTAAGTTTTGTACAGTCCCTTTTCCATAAGTTTGCTCGCCTAAAACAAAGCCTCTTTCATAATCTTGAATTGCTCCGGCGAAAATTTCTGAAGCAGATGCACTAAATCGATTTACTAACACAGTTAATGGTCCATCATAAAATATTCCTGGATCAGGATCTGTTGCAATATCAACATTTCCATCTGAATTTTTTACCTGAACGACAGGTCCATCTTTAATGAACAAACCTGTAAGCTCAATTGCTTCTTGTAAGGAACCACCACCATCATCCCTTAAATCAATAACTAATCCATCAATATTTTCTATCTTAAGTGAATCAATAATTTTTTTAACATCTTTGGTTGTGCTTTTTGAATTGCTGTCACCGTTTCTATTTCCTTCAAAATCATTATAAAACTTTGGAATATCAATAACACCAATTTTAAAAGGTTTATCTTCATTAATTATTTCCAAAATGCTTCCTTTAGCAGCTTGATCTTCCAGTTTTACTTTTTCACGCACTAATGAAATTTCCATAGGTTTTGAATTTAAATCACTTCCAGCCTTTATTATTTGCAATCTTACAGTAGTACCTTTAGTTCCTCGAATTAATTTTACTGCATCAGTAATTCGCCAGCCAATTATATCTTCAAATTCACCATCATTACCCTGAGCAACGGCTATTATTTTATCGTCAGCTTTTAGCAATCCACTTTTATCTGCCGGACCACCGGGAATTATTTCTGCAACTTTTGTATAATCATCTTCTGTCTGTAATCTTGCACCAATTCCTTCTAACGATAAGCTCATATCAATTTTAAAATTGTCTGAAGATACTGGTGATAAATAATTAGTGTGTGGATCAATAGCTTGAGTGAAAGAATTCATAGCAAGTTGAAAAACATCTTCTGAATTATACTTGTTTAAAAAATCTGCATAATTCTTATATCTTTTTCTTAAAGTTTTTTGGATAAACTCCCAATCTTTACCGTTAAGTTTGTGAGTAAGTGCATCATTTTTTAATCTCTTTCTCCAAAGTTCATTTAACTCTGTTTCATCTTTTGCCCAATCGGATTTGTCTCTATCAAATTCATATGATTCATCAATTGTGTAATCAAATTCAACGTCAAGTAATTTATCAATAAATATAATTCGTTCATTTAATCTTTTTAGATATAGATTAAATAAATCATAGTAAAACTGAACATCACCTTTAATCAGATTATCATCCAATATTGATTTAAAACCGTTGAATGATTCAATATCTTCAGCTAGAAAGTAATTTTTTCCGTGATCCAAAGAACTTAAATATCTATCAAAAATAATGTTTGAAAGTGAATCATTTATACTAAATTCCTTAAAGTGATATCTTGTGAGTATTGATGTTAGTAATTGATTTTCATTTTGATAGTGATTTGCTGGCTTAATAATTGTTAAAGTATCAGTCCAAACCAAATATTTGGCGGTGTTTGTAGATTTTGCTAGCAAAAAACCAGAATTATGTTGTAAAAACAAAGCTGCAAACAAGAGAATAATTTTTAACATTTTTGATCTATTCATTTTATTATCTTTTACCGTTATTTTTTAATACTGATTGCTAAATAGTGAATAACGACTGAACTATCAAGTTAATAAGACTGTTCAAAAATCAATTGTGTTCCGAAACAAAAAAAATAAAATTTAATAGAAGTGGCATAAATATTTTATAAATTTATCGTAGAAAAATTAATTATTGGGCAATATTTAAATGGTTAAATCTAAAGAAATACTCAGAAGAAAATCGCAATATTCAGATCCGTTAAGTGCTTCTGTGGAAGATATTTTTGCTGATATTGAAAATGAAATCGAGCATAAAGATGAAATTGAAGTAACTGAAAAAGATGGAAAAAAAGTTGTTGTATTTAATGACCCTCTCTACTCACGTGAACCAAGAAGTACTGTAAACTATTCTATTTTTAGAGGTAAGTGGGAATTTGAACCTCTTGAAGATATAGATGAAAATGATCCTGATAAATGTGCAATTCAATTTACGCCTACAAGTGATTCAGCCAAGGTTATAATTGCATTTAAGTCTATCAAAGATCGTGTTGAGTTTATGAACTCGATTTATTCAAGCGAAGAAATGAAACAAATTGGAACTGGAATGAGTTTTGAAAAATTAGCTAACTCTAAAATCCTTAAAACAACAGGCGGACTTCTTGGATTAACAGTTGCAGGTTATGGTCTGTACAAAATGTTTTCCAAAAAAGATGAAGACTAGTAGTTTATTTTAATTTGATAGCAATATTATAAACATCTTTTGCGTGTGTGTTAACATCTACATCTCTTAAAATGCTAGCGATATTACCATTTTTATCCACGATAAAAGTTATTCTAGATGCTATTCCAATATTATTTAAAACACCGTAAGCTTTGCTAACATTTTTACTCTCATCTGATAATAGAGGGAAGTTCAAGTTGTGATCATCGATAAATGCTTTTAATGATTCTTTTGAATCAACACTAATTCCTAGAACCACGATATTATTTTCATTAAACTTGCTAAATGAATCACGGATACCACAAGCTTCTGTTGTGCAACCTGGAGTATTCGCTTTTGGATAGAAGTAAATAATTACAGGACTAACTACTTTGTAATCTGATAAACTAAAATTCTTTCCATATGCATCTTGTAAGGAAAATTTTGGTGCTTGATTTCCTTCAATAAGATTTTCTGCATTTCCTCCACAAGAATAAAATATAAATGATGAAAAGATAGTTATTAACAGAAAATACATTTTTCTTAATATCATTTATTTAATCCTTATTTATAGTTCGATTAAAAATAAAATCTACATTGGAGAGCATATTTTTATTTTCAAATATTTCATTTACTTCATCTTTTGAGATGTATTTAGTTGCTTCTTCAGATTTCAACAATTCATCTTTAAGATTTAATTTATCATCAGCCCATACTTTCATCGCAGAATCTTGCACTATTCTGTATGAATCTTCTCGGGATAACCCTTTGGTAACAAGCTTAAGTAAAATTGTCTGTGAAAATATTAATCCGCGTGTAAGATTTAAATTTCTAATCATATTATCTGGATAGATAATAAGATTTGAAATTAACTTAACTGCCAAATCAAGCATATAATCTAAAGCAATACAACTATCAGGAACAATAACTCGTTCAACAGATGAATGAGAAATATCTCTTTCATGCCAAAGTGCAACATTTTCTAAAGCAGCAATAGAATTACTTCGAAGAATTCTAGCTAAACCCGCAATACGCTCACTTACAATAGGATTTCGTTTATGCGGCATTGCAGATGAACCTTTTTGTCCTTTTGAAAAATATTCTTCTGCTTCTAATACTTCTGTTCTTTGTAAATGTCTAACCTCAATGGCTATTTTTTCTAATGTTGCACCGATGATTGCTAAAGTAGTTAAAAATTCTGCGTGTCTATCTCTTTGAATTACCTGAGTTGAAACTGGTGCCGGTTTCAACTTCATTTTTTTGCAAACATATTCTTCAACTTTTGGAGATAAATGTTCAAATGTTCCTACTGCTCCGGAAATTTGTCCAACACTAATTACATCGATTGCTTTTTTTAATCTTTCAATATTTCTTTCAGTTTCTTCAAACCACAATGCAAACTTAAGCCCCATTGTTGTTGGTTCTGCATGTATGCCGTGTGATCTACCAACGCAAATAGTATTTTTATGTTCAATGGCTCTCTTCTTTAATGCACTTTTAAGATATTCTAATCGATTTAATAATAATTCACCAGCAGATTTCATCTGATAGGAAAGGGTAGTATCAAGAATATCTGAAGAAGTCATTCCATAATGGATATGTCTTGATTCAGGCCCAACATACTCGGCAACATTTGTAAGAAATGCAATTACATCGTGCTTTGTTGTTTCCTCAATCTCAAGAATTTTATTTACATCAAAATTTGCTTTTGCTTTTATCACATCAACATCGATAGTTGGAATTTCACCCATTTCAGCACGAGCTTCACAAGCTAGGATTTCAATTCTAAGCCATGTATCAAATTTAAATTTATCTTCCCAAATTCTACCCATTTCAGGAAGTGTATAACGCTCGATCATTTATTTTTCTCCAATTTCATTGTCTTAATCTTTTCAGAATTATCTCTAATAATTTTAACTTTTATTTCTTGATCAACTCTAAATTCTTGAAACACCCCAAAAATTGTATTCTCATTATTGATTTTATAGTTTTCAATCTCTGTTATTATATCTCCAACTTTTAATCCTGCATTGTCAGCAGGAGTATTAGGAAGAATTTTTGTGATGATAACACCTTTATTACTTTCCAATTTATAGTAATTCATTATACCAGCATCAATAGATTGAATACTCATTCCAATTTGAAAATCTCGATCAATCTTTCCACCAGTTTTAAGTTCAGTTACAATTCTTTTAATTTTATCAATTGGGATCGCAAAGCCAAGCCCAATATTTCCTTGAACTCCACCAGCAGTATAAATTAAAGTATTCATTCCAATAACTTGTCCTAGTGAGTTTACTAATGCTCCACCACTATTTCCACCGTTTATTGCAGCGTCAGTTTGAATCATATTTAAGTAGTAACGATCACTTATAGGCTCAAGATTCATTCCTGTGGCGCTTATAACACCTACAGTTACAGTTGGTTTATCATTAAGCTCAAATAATCCAAATGGATTGCCTAATGCAATTACCCATTCTCCAATAATTAAATCATTTGAGATACCTAATTCAATATATGGTAAATTATCTCCATCAATTTTTAATAAGCAAATATCAGAAACCGGATCAGTTCCTATTATTTTAGCTTGATGATGACTGCCATCAGTCATGGTAATTGTTATTTCTGTTGCACTACCTGCAACGTGATCATTCGTTACAATATATCCATCAGGTGAGATGATAAATCCTGAACCTAATCCCTGAACTTTTTGATTATAGTTTCCGCGATTGCCAAAAAATTGTCTAAAAAATGGATCATCAAACATAGAACTAAATGGATCACGATATTGTCTGATTTCAATTACGTTTATTCCAACAATGGCTGGACTCACTTTTTGCACGGTTTCGGTAATAATGTTTTTTCGAGAGTTAGTGATTTCATCATTAAAGTTTTTTGCTTGCTTCAAAGATGCCAAAGATAAACTCTGTGAATTTGAGGATATGAAAAAATTATTGTCTATTCTTGAATTTAAGTACAAGAACGATGAAGCAAATAAAACAATAATTAAAACAGCATAAATGAAAAATGTTTTTTTGTTTATCATAATTTTATGGTTTCTTTTTTGATATAATATCTTTTAATGGTTCAATGTGCTTAATGAAAATTATTATTAATAAAGCAGAAGTAAAAAGCAATAATTCATTCACTAAAACAGGTTGTGGATAAGCATATTCAATAAACTGGTTATTAAATATCAAAACAAAAACATAAGCCATAATTGTAGCAGAAATATTAGAGATTAAAATATCTTTTTTTATTAGATAAGTAATAATCCAGAATGCAATCCAAGCAAATAATAAAATAGGGAATAGTATTGCAATCCCACCAGCTGCAGTTGCTAACCCTCTTCCACCTTTAAACCCAATCCATGGATTAAAACAATGACTAAAAATGGAAAATACTAATGTAATAGCAGCTAATGAAAAATTAAAATTAAATAAAAAAAATACAATTAAAACAGGAACAATGCCTTTTAAGAAATCAATAAAAAAAACTAGGAATCCTAACCCTTTAGATTTAGTTACTTCGAAAGAATTCATCGCACCAACGTTTCCGCTGCCGGCAATTGTAATATCAATTCCTTTTACTTTCTTTAAGATTAGATAAGCAGTTGGTATTGATCCAGATAAGTAACCGATTAAGAAACTAAATATATATTCCATTAAAGTTTAAATGATTTACTACTTAAAATAGTAAAAAAATGGAATGAAATAGAAAAGTTATTATTGATGTTTTGGAGGGATTGATGCAAAATTGTGATTTTCGCTTATCACATTTCCAGATTTATCTTTTAGATTATTAACGATGATTTGAACAGGTTTATTAAATAGTGATTGTTCTGTAAATAATACAACCGCACTATCACCCTGAACAATTCCAACTTTATAAATTCTGATTTCAATACTATCAGTATTTATAATTTGATAGTTTGAAATATCAAAAATTCCTTCGCGAGACATTGGTTCATTAAATCTGAGCAGTACTTTGGATGTATCTGTAGAATGCTGTGAATAAACTTCAGCAGTATAGAAAAAAATGATTGTTAGAAATAATAGTTTTATAAGTTTAAGCATTATATTAAAAAATAGTATTTATAGATACACTATTGTTATGCCAAATTTTAAGTATAAAATGGAATGATTTAAAGGGTAGTTTTAAAATTAAAATCTCATAAAAAGAGAATTTATAATTGATGTAACAAATATGTACAGAGAAAAGGATGTTAAACTTAAGGTTGAATTTAGAAGGGTAGAGGCGCCGGTCGGATTCGAACCGACGAATAAAGGTTTTGCAGACCTTCCCCTTAAGCCACTTGGGTACAGCGCCATAAAAAAATAAATCCACTTTAAGTGGATTTTGAGCGGGAAACGGGACTCGAACCCGCGACATCAACCTTGGCAAGGTTGCGCTCTACCAACTGAGCTATTCCCGCATTCAATAATATAAGAACTTTCCAAAAGCCGAGCGAAATATAATATTGATGTACCTTTTTTGCAAAAAGATTTTAAAACAAATAGAGCCGCAAAAGCGGCTCAAAATAATTATAGACAAAATATTACTTCATTAACATCATTTTTCTAACACTTGTAAACTGAGAAGTCTCGATTTTGTAAAGATACATTCCACTTGGGAATGATACTGCATCAAAACCTACATTATAAGTTCCAGCATTCATGGATTCATTCTTTAATACCTGAACTTCTTCACCTA
>Ga0138256_10001537_pt1 | contig 24855 bp, 23 predicted proteins | sample KNB2016incub_MG_FD_105486 | JGI IMG/M metagenome (GOLD analysis project Ga0138256, IMG submission 105486) | Active sludge microbial communities from wastewater in Klosterneuburg, Austria - KNB2014incub_MG | ecosystem: Engineered > WWTP > Activated sludge > Unclassified | place: Austria...
ACGCCGCCGGCATCCAGGTGCTGGACGAAACCGAGGTCGTCAACCTGGCGCCCGGCAGCAACGACATCATCGCCAGCCTGGCGGGGCCCGGCCAGCCCCCCACTACCTTGAGCACCCGCCTCGCCGCCTGCGCCGAAGGCGGTCTGCGCGCCGGCGACCCGAACGTGGTCGAGCACGACTATCGCCAGCACGCGCTCATCGCCCACGTCAGCGTGGCCGGTGGCCACCGCAGCAGGGCTTTCGAGCGCTTCACCAGCGAAGGCCCGGTGGCGCTGCTGCCCAAGGACGAGGGCTACGCCCTCGTTCATGTCGCCCGACCCGACACTGCCGACGCACTGCTCGCTCTGGACGACGACGCCTACCTCGCACGACTGCAGGCCCACATCGGCAACCGCGCGCGGCTCACTGGCGTCAGCCGGCGCCTGCGCTACCCGCTGCTACTGCGTTACCGCAAATCGTCGATCGGCGAGCGCACGGTCTGGCTCGGCAACGCCGCCCAGACCCTGCACCCCGTCGCTGGACAGGGCTTCAACCTGGCCCTGCGCGACGTGTGGGCACTGGCTGACACGCTGCTGCACCACTGCAGCGACGCTGCGCAGGGCGCGGACCGCGACCCCGGCAGCGCCGCCGTCCTCAACGACTATGCACGCCGCCGCGGCCTCGACCGGCTCGGCACGATCCGCTTCACCGACACCCTGGTGCGCGTTTTCAGCAACGACCTCGTTCCCCTGCGCCACCTCCGCGGCGCCGCTCTGCTGGCGCTGGACATGGTTCCACCGCTGCGCAACTTCATCGCCCGGCGGATGATGTTTGGCGCTCGCGCCTGGCCCTGAACGCTTGCTCCCAGCGCCGCGACCAGAACTGGTCGAAGGCAATGCAGCGGTGCAAATTGGGCTGCGAAGCACCGCAGGCGGCGGCGTCATCGGTTAAAATGACGGCTTTCCCTGCCCCGACCAGACACATGCAGTTCGCCGGCTTCACCTTGCGCAACAACCTTTTCGTCGCTCCGATGGCTGGTGTGACGGACCGTCCTTTCCGCCAGTTGTGCAAGAAGCTCGGCGCAGGCGTCGCCGTATCCGAGATGGTCACTTCCAACTCCCTGCTTTACGGCAGCGAGAAGACCCAGCGCCGCGCCAATCACGACGGTGAAGTCGACCCGATCTCGGTGCAGATCGCCGGCGCCGACCCGGCCATGATGGCCGAGGCGGCACGCCACAATGCCGACCGTGGCGCCCAGATCATCGACATCAACATGGGCTGCCCGGCCAAGAAGATCTGCAACGTGATGGCTGGTTCAGCGCTGATGCAGGACGAAGTGCTGGTCGCCCGCATCCTCGACGCGGTGGTCAGAGCCGTGCCGCACACGCCGGTGACGCTCAAGTTCCGCACCGGCTGGAACCGCGCCAACAAGAACGCTCCGCTCATCGCCCGCATTGCCGAAGACTCCGGCATCCGCGCCATCGCCATTCATGGCCGCACGCGCGCAGACCAGTACATGGGCGAAGCCGAATACGACACGATTGCGCAGGTCAAGACGCTGGTGCGCATTCCAGTGATCGCCAATGGCGACATCAACACGCCGCAGAAGGCCAAGCATGTGCTCGACTACACGGGCGCAGACGGGGTCATGATTGGCCGCGCGGCCCAGGGTCGCCCGTGGATCTTCCGCGAGATCGAACACTTCCTTGCCACGGGTGAGGAGCTGCCACCGCCGTTGGTCACCGAGATTCACCAAGTCTGCCGCGAACACCTCGCTGACCTGTATGGCTTCTATGGTGATGAACGCGGGGTCAAGATCGCGCGCAAGCACATCTCCTGGTACACCAAGGGCCTGGTCGGCTCAGCCGCCTTCCGCCGCACGATGAACCAGATTCCCGACATCCCCGCGCAACTCGCCGCGGTGGACGAGTTCTTCGGCCAACTGGCCGAAGCGGACGCCCGTCTGAGCTACGAGACCGGCTCCGCCCAGGAACTCTCCCAGGAACTCCGCCAGGAGCTCGCAGCATGAGCGGCCGCAACAACGAGATCGCGGACGCCGTCGTCCGCACGCTGGATCAGTACTTCCGCGACCTCGACGGTGAACGACCCGCCGCCATCCACGACATGGTGATTCGCAACGTCGAGCGCCCGATGCTGCAATTCGTTCTGGAGCAGGCCAATGGCAACCAGACCGTCGCCGCAGACATGCTGGGCATCAACCGCAACACGCTGCGCCGCAAGCTGACCGACTACAAGCTCCTGTAGGCGAACCGTGCAGCGCTGCGGCGGAACGACACGCCGCCTTGCCCGACTTTCTCCATTTTTCAATCCTCCCGGCCTATCCAATCATGAATGTCTCCCAAGCCCTGATCAGTGTTTCCGACAAGCGCGGCGTGCTCGAATTCGCCCGCGAACTCTCCAGCCTCGGCATCAAGCTGCTGTCGACCGGCGGCACCGCGAGCCTGCTGCGTGAGAACGGCCTGGACGTCACCGACGTGTCAGAACACACCGGCTTCCCGGAAATGCTCGACGGCCGCGTCAAGACCCTGCACCCCAAGGTGCACGGCGGCATTCTCGCCCGTCGCGATCTCGCCGAACACATGGATACGATCGCCGCGCACGACATCGGCCGCATCGACCTCGTTGTGGTGAACCTCTATCCCTTCCAGCAGACCGTGGCCAAGCCCGATTGCAGCCTGGAAGACGCGATCGAGAACATCGACATTGGCGGTCCGACCATGGTCCGCGCCGCAGCCAAGAACCACGGCAACGAGAGCGGCGGCGTCGGCATCGTGACCGACCCCGAGGACTACGCGGGCATCGTTACCGAACTCAAGGCCAATGGCGGTCAGCTCAGTCACAAGACCCGCTTCGCGCTCGCGGTAAAGGCCTTCACCCATACCGCCCGCTACGACTCCGCCATCTCCAACTACCTCACTGCGCTGGTCACCAACGACGCCGGCGACGTGTCGCTGCAAACCTATCCCGAGCGCCTGCAACTGGCCTTCGACAAGGTGCAGGATCTGCGCTATGGCGAGAACCCGCACCAGAGCGCTGCCTTCTATCGTCAGCCCGGCGCGGCCGAAGGCGGTATCGCCGGCTACACCCAGCTGCAGGGCAAGGAGCTGTCGTACAACAACATCGCCGACGCCGATGCAGCGTGGGAATGCGTCAAGGCCTTCGACCGTGACGGCGCGGCCTCTGCCTGCGTCATCGTCAAGCACGCCAACCCCTGTGGCGTGGCGCTCGACGCCAGCCCGCTGGGAGCCTACAAGAAGGCGTTCTCAACCGACCCGACCTCGGCCTTTGGCGGCATCATTGCTTTCAATGGCGAAGTCGATCGTGCCGCGGCCGAAGCCGTGTCAGCGCAGTTTCTCGAAGTGCTGATCGCACCGTCCTACACCGCCGATGCACTGGAGTTGCTGCGCGCCAAGCAGAACGTACGCGTGCTGACCTGCCCGCTCGGCCAGCCTTCGGGCGCCTTCGACTACAAGCGCGTGGGTGGCGGAGTGCTGGTGCAAAGCGCCGACGAAGCCCGCATCCAGATTGCCGATCTCAAGGTGGTCACCCAGCGGGCGCCGTCTGCAGCCGAGATGGGCGACATGCTGTTTGCCTGGCGCGTGGCCAAGTACGTCAAGTCCAACGCCATCGTGTATTGCAAGGACGGCATGACCATCGGCGTCGGCGCCGGCCAGATGAGCCGCGTTGACTCCGCCCGCATCGCCAGGATCAAGGCCGAGAACGCCGGCCTGCAGATCGCTGGCTGCGTGGTGGCCTCGGACGCCTTCTTCCCGTTCCGCGACGGCCTCGACGTGCTCGCCCAGGCGGGTGCCACGGCCGTGATCCAGCCCGGTGGTTCGATGCGCGACGCCGAAGTGATCGCTGCCGCCGATGAGCACAACATCGCGATGGTCTTTACCGGCTTCCGCCACTTCCGCCACTGATCCGGAGCATTGAATGAAAGTCCTCGTCATCGGCTCTGGCGGTCGCGAACACGCACTGGCCTGGAAACTCGCCCAGTCGCCCAGAGTCACCCGCGTGCTGGTGGCACCCGGCAACCCCGGTACCGCGCGCGAATCCAGGCTGCAGAACGTCCTGGTCAGCGCCGTGGCGGATCTGGTTGAACTGGCGCGCACGGAGCAGGTGGCGTTCACCGTGGTTGGCCCCGAGGCGCCGCTGGCCGCAGGCGTGGTCGATGCATTCCGTGCTGCAGGCCTGCCGATCTTCGGCCCGACCAAGGCGGCAGCCCAGCTTGAGAGCTCGAAGGATTTCGCCAAGCAATTCCTGATCCGTCACCACATCCCCACGGCCAAGTACGAAACCTTCTCGGATGTGGCTGCTGCACACGCCTATATCGAACGTGAAGGCGCCCCGATCGTCATCAAGGCCGATGGCCTGGCAGCCGGCAAGGGCGTGGTGGTCGCGATGAGTGCGGACGAAGCACATGCCGCGATCGACATGATGCTGCTCGACAATAAGATGGGCGATGCCGGCGCGCGCGTGGTGATCGAGGAGTTCATGGAAGGCGAGGAAGCCAGCTTCATCGTCATGGCCGACGGCAAGCATGCGCTCGCACTGGCGACCAGCCAGGACCACAAGCGCCTGATGGACGGCGACGCGGGTCCGAACACCGGCGGCATGGGCGCCTACTCGCCTGCGCCCGTGGTCACGCCCGACGTCCACGCGCGCGTCATGCGCGAGGTCATCAACCCGACACTCGCAGGCATGGCTGCCGAGGGCCTGCCCTACACCGGTTTTCTTTACGCCGGCCTGATGATCGATGGCGAGGGCCGGCCGCGCGTGGTGGAATTCAACTGTCGCCTTGGCGACCCCGAGACCCAGCCGATCATGATGCGGCTCAAGAGCGACCTCGCCGACCTCGTCGATGCAGCGATTGCCGGCAAGCTGGATCAGATCGAAGCGGACTGGGACCGCCGCTTCGCTCTCGGCGTGGTGCTGGCAGCCGCAGGCTATCCGGACAGCCCGCGCAAGGGCGATACCATTACCGGCCTGCCCACGACCGAGTCCGAAGATGCACACGTCTTCCACGCCGGCACAGCCGAACAGGACGGCCAGGTGGTGACCGCCGGTGGCCGCGTGCTGTGCGTCACCGCCCTCGGCGACAACGTGCGCAGCGCACAACGGCGCGCCTACGAACTGGCAGACAACATCACCTTCGACGGTCGCCAATACCGGCGTGACATCGGCCATCGCGCACTGGCGCGCAAGGTCTGATCCGCCCACGGTAAAGCGCAGATGCCCGAGCCCGGCCTGCGGCAAGCCCAGGCAAGGCGCAAGCCGGACAGCGTCCGCTGAACGCTGACAGCGGCAGCCATCCCGACTATCCTGCACGGGCGCCTGTTTCGGGCGCACATCCAGAGTCCACAGCCATGGAGGCGTTGATGTCCATCAAGTTCGAGATCACCAAGACCGAGAAAGGCGAATTCCACTTCAAGTTGCTCAACACTGACGGCAAGACCTTGCTGCGCAGCGAGGGCTACAACGCCAAAGCAAGCTGCACGAACGGCATTGACTCGGTACGCAAGAACGCGACCGACGAAAAGCGCTACGACCTCAAGACCGCGTCCGACGGACGTCCCTATTTCAACCTCAAGGCGAGCAACGGCCAGGTGATTGGCACCAGCCCGATGTTCGCCGACACGGCGGCCTGCGAAGCGGCGGTCGCGGCCACCCGGGCCGGTGCGGCTGATGCCGCGGTCGATGACAAGAGCTGATCCACGATGACCCCTGCCACCGTCAAACCCTGGTTTACCAATCTTCAGCAACGCATCGTCAGCCGTCTCGAAGCTTTCGATGGCAAACCCTTCCAGGCTGATGGCTGGGAACGACCCGGTGGTGGTGGCGGACTCAGCCGCGTGATCGAAGAGGGCAACTTTTTCGAGCGCGGCGGAGTCAATTTCTCTCATGTGATGGGCGACGGCATGCCTGCGTCTGCCACCGCGCATCGCCCTGAACTCGCCGGACGGCGCTTCGAAGCGATGGGGGTTTCGCTGGTGCTCCACCCGCGCAATCCGCATTGCCCTACGGTACACATGAATGTGCGCTGCTTCGTCGCCCTGGCCGAAGGCAAGAATCCGGTGTGGTGGTTCGGTGGCGGCATGGACCTGACCCCCTACTACCCGGTCGAGGAAGACGTCCGACACTTCCACGCCAGTTGCCGGGCGGCAGTCGTGCCCTTCGGCGGCGAAACCGAGTACGCCCGCCTGAAGGACTGGTGCGACCGCTACTTCTTCCTCAAGCACCGCAACGAGGCACGCGGCGTGGGCGGGCTGTTCTTCGATGACCTGGGTGCCGACGGCAAGACGGACTTCGACACCGCCTTCGGTCTCACCCGATCGGTCGGCGACGCCTTCCTCCCTGCCTATCTGCCCATCGTCGAGCGCCGCAAGGACATGCCTTATGGCGAGCGCGAACGTGATTTCCAGGCCTACCGGCGCGGTCGCTACGTCGAGTTCAACCTCGTTTACGACCGCGGCACCCTGTTTGGCCTGCAATCGGGCGGGCGCACCGAATCCATCCTGATGTCCATGCCGCCCATCGTGAAATGGCGTTACGACTGGCACCCCGAACCGGGCTCGCCCGAAGCCAGGCTCTACGAGGACTACCTGAAGCCGCGCGAGTGGGTCTGAACACCTTGGTCTGACTACGACCTGCTGAGCGGAGGATGGGTGCTGCAGGATCTGCACGGCATGTGCAGATCCTGCCCCCAACAAGGCCGATGCTTCAGGCTGGCAGCAGCGCCAGCGCCGGCTTCTGCCCGCCCGCGACGATCTCGGCTGCGGCGCGATAGTGGCGCTGCGCCTCATCCTTGCGCTCGAGGTTTTCGAGCAGATGAGCGAGTGCAAGGTAAGCTTCGACGCTCGCGCCATGCTGGATGGAAGCTTCGAGATAGCTCTGCGCCTTGCCCCAAAGCTGGGCACTGATGCACAGCTGGCCGAGCGCAAACAACAGGTCTGCATCGCGCGCGTGCTGCACCAGCCAGCCTTCCGCCTTCTGCAGACAGGCACGCACGTCGCCCTCACCCACCGCACAGCAGGCATACTGCCGCGCCAGGGCCGAATCCCAACGCTCATCGAGCAAACGCTCGACCTGCTTGCGCGCGAGCTCGCCATGGCCAACGCCCGCCAACAGGGGCAGCACGCGCTCGATCAAGCCGCGATCCTGTAGTTCGTTGGACGGGATTTCCTTCCAGTAGGCCACCAGCGCGCCGCCGTCCCCGGCCAACTCACGCATGCGCTCGACATGAGCACGGCGCAGCATCGGCGCCGCCTGCTCGTCGGTGAGGGCCTTGTGCTTGCGCAACTGACGGACCGTGGCGACCAGCACCTCCCAGCGCCCCAGGGCAAGGGCCGCGTGCGACTCCAGGCGCAGCATCGCGATATGGTGGTGACCGGCCTCACGCAGTGTTGCCAGACGCGCGGCAGCCTCGTCGAAGCGACGTCCATCAAGCGCAAGTTCGGCCTCGGTCATCAGCCGCGCAACGTCGCCTTTGGCCCCCTGTTCGGCGGCATGGCCAAGCCATTCGCGGTAACGCGATTCATCCTGCAGGGCATGCGCGGCGCGTGCGGCAACCAGCGCCGCCATCGACGCACCGTCACCGATCTCATAGGCGCGCGACGCGGACTTGAGGGATTGCGAAAAACGACCTTCGAACAATGCATTGACGGCATCGGTCAAGGCTCGCCCCGCACGCTCGCGCCGACGGCGCTCGCGCCACTGCGCCACTCTGGTCGGCAGTTGCAGCGTTCGGCTGATGAGACGAATGATGGCGTAGCCAAGCGCAAAACCGAGCACCACGATGACGACGAGCAGGTTCAGCGACAGCTGCACACGCCAGGGCGGTGCCACGAGCAGGAGGTAGCCATCATTGAGGCCGGCAACCATGGCCACGCCAACAGCAATCGCAAAGATGCCAATCAGCCAGATCAGGGTACGCATCGTTGGCCCCTCACCGTGCCGAAGGCGCGGCTGGCGCGTCCGGTTCACTATCGACGGCAGACGGCGGCTGCACCGCCGGACGCTCGCCGCGAACCTGCATCGTGCGCAGCGCGGCAAAGCTGTCGGTCAGGGCGGGCAGTTCAGTTCGAACCGAGACCGTCTCCAGTTCCTTGAGCTCTTGCAGCGCCATCTGCACCCGCTCATCGCGCAGATCGAAAAACCGCTCGACCCAGGCGCGCGCTTGTGCAAGGTCTGCCGCATAAGTGCGCCCGTCGCGCGCGAGCAAGGCAAGACGCGCGGTAAGCAGTCTGATTTTCAGGTTTTCACGCAGAAAGGTGTTCTGTGCCGGCGCCAGCAGCACCGGATCATCCTGGTCGAGCCGCTCCATGCGTACGAGGCCACTCACTTCGCGCCACAGCTCAGCGCCGAGCCGGCGGGCAAAACCCAGCCCCTGCGCCATCCAGTCGTCGGCCGCGGCCGCGCTGTCAGGGGCCACGGGGGCAAGCGGCGACGCTGACAATTGCCCTTCGAAGGCAAGCGGCATGGCGTCGGCGCGCTCCAGCAGACGCTCCAGCCGCAGACCCAGCCCTGGAACGTCGACAACGGGTTGCAGCTTCAGGGCTTCGATGTCATGCGCCAGCGCACGCCGCAGCGGCGCGTACTGCCCACGGTCATAGGCTGCAAGACGCGCATCGGCCTGGTTGAGCGCGATCAGCGCGGCCTCGACATTACCGGCAAGCTGCAATTGCTGGGCAGCCAGCGCTACCGCCTGCTCGACCTCCGCGACCACGCCGTCCTCGCGCGACCGGGAAAACTCCTGGTACAGCGCTTCGAGCGCGGCCGCCTGGCCCTCGGTGGCTTCGACCTTGGAGTCGAGCGCGCCCAGTTTGCCCTGCAAGGAGGCAATGGTTTCCTGCTGCTGGCGCACGATACCGCGCGCCTCGCTGGCCAGGCTCTCGCTTTCGGCCAGACGACTGGCAAGGGTTTCACGCAGCTGGGCGGACTGAACATGCGTGTCACGCGCCTGCCAGGCGGACCAGCCGGCGGCGCCGCAGGCGGCCAGCGCCACCAGCAGGGCCCACCAGGCGACCGTCTGGCGCGCAGTGGCAGGCTCGGCGACAGAACGCGCTGCGGTCTCGGTTGATTGTTCGGGCATCTTGTCATCCTTGCGGGAAGATTGGGCAGCACCCGGCGCTTGCGTCAGTGCAGGAATTTCGTGATTCATGACCAGAGTTTAACCAAAGTGCCTCGTCAATGCCTGCAGCAGGCCATCATCACCGGCCGCAGTCTCGATCACCGTGACAAAGCCAGCATCGCGCGCCTCGGCACCGATACGTGGATGGGAGGCGAAGACGGCAACGTCGCGCACGCCCCTCACCCCCTGCTCACCGAGCATGAGGGCCAGGTTGCGCACCCCCTCGCTGCTGGTGAGCAACAGCCCGTCCAGTTCGCCGCGTGCGGCGGGTTCGAGCAGCAGGGCGGGGTCGAGCTGGGGGCAGAAACGCCGATAACAGGTCACGTACTCAACCTGCGCACCGCGTTCGCGCAAGGTGTCGCGAATCAGGTCGCGGCCACCGTCACCACGAAATACCAGAACCTTGCGACCGCTAACCGCTGCGGCAGCAAATTCGGGCAAGGCCAGCACCGCCTCGCTGTCAAAGCCGTCCTGCGGCACGATCGGGTGAGCAAAACCACGTTGTACGAGTACGCGCTCGCTCCCCTTGCCCACCGTCGCCACCTGCAGCTTTTCAGGCCATGCCCGCCGTTCCAGCACGAACTGAAGCGCATGGTGGATGGCGTTGGGACTGACGAAAAACGCAAGATCGAAGTCATCGAGGTGCGGCACGATAGCCTCGAGCTGCGCGGGGTCAGGCGCGGGACCAATCGCCAGCACGGGAAAACGGATCGCCCGGCCGCCGGCGGCTTCGATGCGCTGACACAAACTGTCGGCCTGCTCCAGCGGCCGCGTGACAACCAAGGTGCGCCCCTGGAGCGGAGCCCTCCCGACTTGGTTCATCATGCGCGCGCCCGTGCTCAGCCGATGTCCGCGAGAATCGCTTCAGCGCCCTGCGCCCGCAGGTCGTCTGCCAGCGCCCGGCCAAGGGTTTCGGCCTCGGCCGGCGCCCCTTGGTGTTCGGCACGCACGATTTCGCTGCCGTCCGGGCGGGCGACGAAGCCACGCAACCAGATCCTGCCTTCACGCATCAGCGCATAGGCACCGAGCGGAACCTCGCAACTGCCGGCCAGGGCGCGTGCCACGGCACGCTCGGCCAGCACGCAGGCGGTGGTGTCGGCGTCGACCAGCGGCTGCAGCCAGCCGATCAGGTCCTTGCGCACCGCGAGGCATTCGATGCCCAGCGCCCCCTGCCCGGCTGACGGCAGCGACACCTCAGCCGGCATCACCGAGCGGATGCGCTCGCCCAGTCCAAGACGAGTCAGGCCAGCTGCGGCAAGAATGATTGCGTCGTAGTGGCCTTCATCGAGCTTGCGCAAGCGCGTGTCGAGATTGCCACGCAGGCTGGTGACCCCCAGGAAGGGATACTGCGCATGGATCTGCGACTCGCGACGCAACGACGAAGTGCCCACCACCGCACCCGGCGGCATGTCGGCGAGACTATCGTAGCGATTGGAGACGAAGGCATCGAGCGGACTTTCGCGCGCCGTGATGCAGGGCAGGGCGAACTCTTCACCCATCAGCATCGGCACGTCCTTCATCGAATGCACGGCAATGTCGGCACGGCCGTCGAGCAGCGCAGCCTCGAGCTCCTTGACGAACAGCCCCTTGCCACCGACCTTGGCCAGCGGCCGGTCGAGGATCTGGTCGCCACGCGTGGTCATGCCCAGCAGTTCGACGCCGCAGCCAGGATACAATCCTTCGAGACGGGCCTTGATGTGCTCGGCCTGCCACAGGGCAAGGCGGCTTTCACGGGTGGCAATGACGATACGCTCGGGGTTCGCTTGGCTCACGATTGGGGTCACTCAAGTACAGGATTTGATCATGCCGGGGACGCTCGACTCTCGCCGCACCGCAGCATCAGGGTTCGCACCAATGGTGCGGAGGATGGCCGCGATTCTAGCATGCGTGCCGATCGCACTCTCCGCAGCGCCGCTGGCACTGCCGCCGGCGACGGATCTTGAACACGATGCAGCAACGATGCGCAAAGAGCGCGTGCCGATGCTGGTGCTCTACAGCCAGGCGGGCTGCCACTATTGCGAAACGGCACGCAGCTATCTGGTGCCGATGGCGGCACCAGAGGTCAGAGGTCGGCACGCCCTTTTCCGCCAGATCGACATTGACTCCGATGCTGCACTGGTGGATTTTTCGGGCACCCGGTCGACGCATCGCGCCGTGGCAAAGGCGCAAAAGGCAGGCTTCACGCCCACGGTAAGACTGCTCGACGCAGACGGACGCACCATTGGCGAGGATATCGTCGGGCTGCGACTGGAAGACTTTTATGGTCAGTACGTCGACAACGCGATCGAAGCGGCACGCCGCCACATGGGCGCCGGCGACTGATGGAATAACTCACCTGCGTGAAGCCTGAGCGGCCAAGCGCAGCCCGCAACCCTTCTATCCCCCACTCGAGATGACCCAGGACAAAGATGCGCCGTTGCGCGAAGATATCCGCCTGCTCGGCCGCCTGCTTGGCGACACCGTGCGCGACCAGCAAGGCGCCGCCGCATTCGAGCTGATCGAACGCATCCGCCAGAACTCAGTGCGTTTTCACCGCGATGACGACAGTGCCGCCCGCCGCGAGCTCGAGGACATCCTCGACGCCCTGTCGCGCGAGCAGACGATCCAGGTTGTGCGCGCCTTCAGCTACTTCTCGCATCTGGCCAACATCGCCGAGGACCAGCATCACATCCGCCGCTCGCGCGCGCACCTGATCGCCGGCTCCGCGCCGCGTGAAGGCAGCCTGGCGCACGCCATCAATGCCGTGCTCGGCAGCGGCACCGCCGACTCCACCGGACTGGTGGCGTTCTTCGCCACCGCGCTGGTGTCGCCGGTGCTCACTGCCCACCCCACCGAAGTGCAGCGCAAGAGCATTCTCAACTGCGAAACCGTGATCGCCCGCCTGCTCGACGAGCGTGACCGCATGCTGCTGACGCCCGACGAAGCCGACGCCACGCTCGAGGCGCTGCGTCGTGCAGTACTCACACTGTGGCAGACGCGTGTGCTGCGCACGGCCAAGCTGTCGGTGATCGACGAAGTCAACAACGGCCTGTCCTATTTCGACACCACTTTTCTGCGCGAACTGCCACGCCTCTACGCGGCCCTTGAAGACCGTCTCGCCGCCGCCTCACCGACCCCGGGCGGCACCGAGCTCGCGGCATTTCTCCAGGTCGGCAGCTGGATCGGCGGCGATCGCGACGGCAATCCCTTCGTCACCGCAGAGGTACTCGACAAGGCCCTGGCGATGCAGGCCACGGTTGCCCTCGAGTATTACCTGAATGAGCTCCACACACTGGGCTCGCAGCTGTCGATGAGTCAGGGTTTCGTCAGCGCCTCGGATGCGCTGCTGGAGCTGGCCGAGCGCTCGCCGGACACCTCGCCACATCGCCTCGACGAACCTTATCGACGCGCCGTCTCCGGCATCTACGCCCGGCTCGCTGCCACCTATCGCGATTTGCTCGGCCACCAGCCGGTTCGCCACGCGGTGGCAAGCGCCGAACCCTATCCGGACGCCGCAGCGTTGGCCGGTGACCTCGACACCCTGCACCACTCGCTCGTCGCCAACGGCGCGGCGACGCTGAGCCGCGGCCGCCTGCGCCAGTTGCGGCGCGCGGTCAAGGTGTTCGGCTTTCACCTGGCGCCGGTGGACCTGCGCCAGAATTCGGACGTGCACGAGCGCGTCGTCGCCGAACTGCTCGAAACCGCCCGCCCCGACACCAACTACCGCGCCCAGGATGAAGCCGGCCGCTGCGCGCTGCTGCTCGACGAACTCGCCACCGCGCGCCCTCTGGCCTCGCCGCACGTCAAGTACTCGGAGGAGACCGAAGGCGAGCTGGCGATCTTCCACAGCGCACGCCGCGCCCACCTGCGCTATGGCACCGCGGCCATCCACAACTGCATCATTTCCAAGACCGACGACGTTTCCGACCTGCTCGAACTGGCCGTACTGCTGAAGGAAGCCGGCCTGCTGCGCCCGCTTGAGAACGCGCTCGATGTCAATATCGTGCCGCTGTTCGAGACCATCGGCGACCTCGAGAACGCGGCCGGTGTCATGGACCGCCTCTTTTCGCTGCCGATCTACCGCGAGCTGCTCGGCGCGCGCAAGCACACACAGGAAGTGATGCTGGGCTACTCGGACAGCAACAAGGACGGCGGTTTTCTGACCTCAGGCTGGGCGCTGTACAAGGCCGAAGGCGAGCTTGTCGCCACCTTCGCCCGTCACGGCGTGCGCCTGCGCCTGTTCCACGGCCGCGGCGGCTCGGTCGGCCGCGGTGGCGGACCGAGCTACCAGGCCATCCTGGCCCAGCCCGACGGCGCGGTGCAGGGCCAGATCCGGCTCACCGAGCAGGGCGAAGTGATCGGCGCCAAGTATGGCAACCCCGAAGTGGGCCGGCGCAACCTCGAGGTGCTGGTGGCGGCGACGCTGGAAACCAGCCTGCGTCCGGCCGGCGATGCGCCCACGCCGCCGGCATTTGTGGACACCATGCAGACGCTGTCGGATGCGGCCTTCACCGCCTACCGCGGCCTGGTGTACGAAACCGAGGGCTTCGAGCGCTACTTCTGGGAGTCGACCGTGATCAGCGAGATCGCGGCACTCAACATTGGCAGCCGCCCTGCTTCGCGCAAGAAAAGTACCGCGATCGAAGATCTGCGTGCCATTCCGTGGGTCTTCAGCTGGTCGCAGTGCCGGGTGATGCTGCCGGGCTGGTACGGCTTTGGCAGCGCAGTGCAGGCCTTCCTCGCGCAACGTCCCGACGACGGACTCGCGCTCTTGCAGCGCATGGCGCGCGAATGGTCCTTCTTCGCCACGCTGCTGTCCAACATGGACATGGTGCTGGCCAAGAGCGACCTGGCAATTGCCAGCCGCTATGCCGACCTGGTCAAGGACGTGGCCCTGCGCGAGACGATCTTCGGCCGCGTCCGCGCCGAGCACCAGGCCACGGTCCGGGCGCTGCTGCAGATCACCGGCCAGACCGAGCTGCTCGACGGCAACCCGCTGCTGAAGCGCTCGATCCGCAACCGCTTCCCCTATCTCGACCCGCTCAACCATGTGCAGGTCGAGCTGCTGCGCCGCCACCGCGAGCGCGGCGAAGATCCGCGTATCCGCAACGGCATCCACATCTCCATCAACGGCATTGCGGCGGGGTTGCGCAACAGCGGCTGATCAGAGCCCGAGCGCCTGCCTCAGGATCGGCCATTGCCTGCGGCTGACCGGCAGGCGCTCGTCCATGCCGTTGAGCAGCACCTCCCAGTGCCCCTCGCCATCGGGCTCGCCTACGCGCTCGACCCCGTGCACTGCCTCACGCGCCACCAGGCAGTTGCGATGCACACGCAGCAGGCGCAGGGGGAATTCCTGCTCGAGCTGCACCAGGGATTCGTCGAGCAGGTACTCACGCCCGAGCGTGCGCGCGGTGACGTATTTCTGTTCGGCTTTCAGGTAGATGACGTCCACCACCGGCAACAGCAGGATGCGACCACGCTCACTGATGCCGAAATGCCGGCGCTCGCCCGGTGCCAGCGCGGCGAGTTGCTGATCGGACATGGGCTGGTCGTACACGGGCTGGCGCCGGCGCAGCTTGCCCAGCGCAGCCGCCAGCCGCTCAGCGCGCACAGGCTTGAGCAGGTAGTCGATGGCAGCGAGTTCGAAGGCCTCGACCGCGTATTGCTCATAGGCCGTGACGAAAATCACCGGCAGCGGCGACGGCAGGCGTGCCAGGTGGCGCGCCAACTCGACGCCATCCATGGCCGGCATGCGAATATCCGCCAGCACCACGTCGGCCGACTCGGTTTCGAGCAGGCGCAAGGCTTCGATACCGTTGGACGTCATGCCGACCAGTACGTTGGGACAGGTCGGCAAAATGTCGCCCAGCAGGTCGCGCAAGCGCGCACGCGCAGGCGCTTCGTCATCGACGATCAGCACACGCAGCGGGGCCGGACCGTGGGTGGTCACACTCATGCGGACACGCTCCGGTAAGGCAGATGGATGCGGACACGGTAACGGCCACCGGCACAATCGCTATCGAGCCCGGCCTCGAGGTCGAAGAACAGCATCAGGCGCTCACGGATGTTGTCGAGTGCCATGCGATTGCCCTCATGATGCCGGCCCGCCTCGCACATGGGATTGTCCACCTCGAGTCGCAACTCGTCGCCGCGAAGTTCGATGCGAACGATCACCTCGCCGCTCTCGGCCGAAGGTTCGATGCCGTGATACACCGCATTCTCCAGCAGCGGCTGTAGCAGCAGCGCGGGCACCTGGGCGCTCATCAGCGCGGCATGCTCGGGCGATGCGGGTGCAGGCAGGTCCCAGCGTACCGACAGGCGTTCGTCAAGCCGCAGACGCTCAAGATCGACGTAGCGTTCGCACAGTGCCAATTCATCGCCGAGGGGGACGAGCTCGCGGTTCTCACGCATCAAAACGCGAAACAGGTCGGCAAGCTCCTCGAAGGCACGCTCGGCGCGGCGCGGATCAGAGCGGATTACGCCGAGCACACCATTGAGGCAGTTGAACAGAAAATGCGGGCGGATGCGGGCGGTCAGCGCCTGCAGGCGCGCTTCGGCCAACGCCGGCGAATAGCGCCGGTTGCGATAGTCGAAGTACAACAGGCATATCATCGTGGCCGTTAGCGCCCACGCCAGATGTCGGAACAGACTGTCACCATTGATCAGTGGGTAACTCAGCACGACCACCAACACCACGACTGTCAGCAGGCCACCCAACGCCGGACGTCGGGGCCGCGCGCGCAGCCAGGGCGACACAAGGTAGAGCAGCAGCACGACCAGCAGCAGCGGCAGTTCGACGCGCCCGGCCAGCAGCGCGGCCTCGGCCAGCAGGCGCGCGCCCTCGTCGACGTGCACCAGCAGCGTGGCCACGGCGAACAGGTTGACCACCACGAGCACGCGCAGGACGACACCCAGATTGCGGAAATCGGGCAGCTCCGGGGCGCCGAGCGTCACGGGCTTTTGCTTTATACTTTCCATTGATTTTCCGTGCCGCAACGGCGGCGCAATCCCCCACGCAATCCCCTCACGCAAGGCCTGCCACCACGCGCCGGCCGCCTTCTCCCTGACACGCATTATGACAGACACCACGACGCCGGCTGCCGGTGGCAACATGCCCGTAAACGAAGCTGCCAAGGCCTGGTCCGGCCGTTTCACCGAACCCGTGTCCGAGCTCGTCAAGCGCTACACCGCATCGGTGTTCTTCGATCAGCGCATGGCGCCGCAGGATATCCGCGGCTCGCTTGCCCACGCGAAGATGCTGGCCAGGCAGGGCATCATCGCTACGGCCGACCTGGCCGACATCGAACGCGGCATGGCCCGGATCCTGGGCGAGATCGAACGCGGCGAATTCGTCTGGAGCCTGGACGATGAGGACGTGCATCTCAACATCGAGAAGCGCCTCACCGCGCTGGTGGGCGACGCGGGCAAACGCCTGCACACCGGCCGCAGCCGCAACGACCAGGTGGCCACCGACATCCGCTTGTGGCTGCGCGACGCGATCGACCAGATTCTGGTCCTGATCACTGCGTTCCAGAGCAACGTGCTCGACCTGGCCGAAGCCAACGCCGACACCCCGATGCCCGGCTTTACCCACCTTCAGGTGGCGCAACCGGTGACCTTCGGCCACCACCTGATGGCCTATTACGAGATGAGCCGGCGCGATGCCGAGCGCTTTGCCGACTGCCGCAAGCGTGTCAACCGTCTGCCACTGGGCAGCGCCGCACTGGCCGGCACCAGCTACCCGATCGACCGCGAGTTCGTCGCCGCCGAGCTCGGCTTCGACGAGGTCTGCGCCAACTCGCTCGACGCCGTCAGCGACCGCGACTTCGCCATCGAATTCTGTGCGGCGGCAGCGCTACTGATGACGCATCTGTCACGGCTGTCGGAAGAGCTGATCCTGTGGATGAGCCCGCGCGTGGGCTTCATCGACCTCGCCGACCGCTTCTGCACCGGCAGTTCGATCATGCCGCAGAAGAAGAACCCGGACGTACCCGAACTGGTGCGCGGCAAGACCGGCCGCGTCAATGGCAGCCTGATCGCCTTGTTGACCCTGATGAAGGGCCAGCCGCTGGCCTACAACAAGGACAATCAGGAAGACAAGGAGCCGCTGTTCGACACCGCCGACACGGTCATCGACACCTTGCGCATCTATGCCGACATGATCACCGGCATCAAGGTCAAGGCCGACGCCATGCGCGATGCACTGTCGCAGGGCTATGCCACCGCCACCGATCTTGCCGACTACCTGGTCAAGCAGGGCCTGGCCTTTCGCGATGCGCATGAGGCGGTGGCGCTGGCGGTACGCGCGGCCGACATCAAGGGCTGCGACCTGCCGCAATTTTCGCTCGATGAATTGCGCATCGCCATGGCCCACGTGCCTGGCGCCGCGGAGCGTGTTGGCGAGGACGTGTTTGCCGTGCTGACGGTCGAGGGTTCGCTGGCATCGCGCAAGCATGTCGGCGGCACCGCTCCCGCGCAGGTCCGGGCAGCCATCGCCCGCGCGCGCAGCCAGCTCGGATGACCGAACACGCGATGCTGGCGGAACGGATTGGCAAATACGAAATTCGCCGCCAGCTCGGCGCCGGGGCCACCAGCATCGTGTTCCTGGCCTGGGACACCTTCAACCTGCGTGAAGTCGCGATCAAGCAGTTACGCGCCGAGATCCTCAAGGATCGCGAACGTGGCCGGCTGTATCGCCAGCTGTTTGCCAATGAAGCGGCCTTCTCCGGGCGACTCCATCACCCTCACATCGTCCAGATCCACGATGCGGTCGTCGATGAAGAAACGGCCTACGTGGTCATGGACTACGTCTCCGGCGGCACGCTCGAAAGCCTGACTCGACCCGGCTCCCTGGCCGATTTCGAGCGGGTCATCGAGATCGTGTTCAAGGCGACGCGGGCGCTGGACTACGCCTTCCATCAGGGCATCACGCACCGCGACATCAAGCCTGCCAACATCCTGCTGACCGCCGCCGAAGGCAGTGACATCCGCATCTCGGATTTTGGTGCTGCGCTGCACACTGCGCGGGAGACCACGCAAATCTCCGGCGTCGGCTCACCCGCCTACATGTCGCCACAACAGGTGCGTGAAGTACCGCTCGACCATCGCACCGATATTTACTCGCTCGGCGTGGTGATGTACGAGCTGCTCACCGGCCACCTGCCTTTCGAGTGCGACAACAATTACAGCCTGCTGTATCGCATTGCCAACGACGCCGTACCACGACCGTCCGACCTGCGCCCCGAGGTACCCGAAGCACTCGACGCCATCGTGCGCCGCGCCACCGAGCGCGACATCGACCGCCGCTACCAGAACTGGGCCGCCTTCTCGCACGATCTGGCGCTGGCTTTCCGCAATCGCAGCGTCGAAGTCAGTCAGGGCTCGATGCCGGAAGCGGAGCGTTTCGAGACGCTGCGGGCGATGCGCTTCTTCCGCGAGTTTTCCGACGCCGAACTGTGGGAGGTGATTCGTCTATCCCAGTTCAGCCGCGTCGCGCCCGGCACGCGAATCATGAAGGAAGACGAAGGCGGCGACTCGATCTGCTTCATCGTTGACGGGGAGGCCCGCGTCAAGAAACGCGGACGACTGCTCAACGTGCTGAGCGCGGGCGAATGTTTCGGCGAGATCGCGGTTTTTTCGGCCGCAGCGGGAGTACGGTCAGCCTCGGTCGAAGCCACCACCGAGACCGCCCTCGTGACGCTCCGCGCACGCGCCCTGCAACGTGCAAGCAACACCTGCCGCATGCACTTCTACAAAGCCTTTCTTGAGGTACTGGCCACACGCCTGTCGCTCGCCAGTGCCCGCATTGCCAACCTATGACGCACCCTGCACTGGCCTCGATCGAGTTCGCCATCCGTCAGCGTGCTGGGGCGCGTTTCACCATCCGCAACGCTTCCGCAATCAGCGCCGGCAGCATCAGCGACTGCATGGTTGTCAGCGATGGGCGGGACAAGTACTTCGTCAAACTCGGAAATCCCGATCGCCTGTCGATGTACGAAGCCGAGATCGATGGCCTGCAGGCCCTGGCGGCTGCGGGCTGCTTTCGGACACCGATTCCGATCGCCTGCGCCGAGGACGCGGCACATGCTTTTCTGGTGCTTGAATACCTTGACCTGCATCCGCTGCAGTCCGCCGAGGACGGCGCGCGTTTTGCCGATGCGCTGGTAAGACTGCACCAGGCCACCGGCACGCAGTTCGGCTGGCGCCGCGGCAACCATATTGGCCGCACCGCACAGGTCAACACCCCCGGCAACAACTGGGCGCGATTCTTCGTCGAACACCGCCTGCGCCCGCAGTTCACGCTGGCGCGATCAAACGGCTTCACCGGGGAATTGCAGAAACAGGGCGAACGCCTGTTCGACCGTGTTCCGGCGCTGTTCCTGGACTATCGTCCGCGCGAAAGCCTGGTGCACGGCGATCTCTGGCACGGCAATGCCGCGATCCTCACCGACGGCTCACCAACGATCTTCGACCCCGCGGTGCACTACGGCGACCGCGAAGCGGATTTCGCCATGACTGAATTGTTCGGAGGCTTTCCCGGACGCTTCTATGCGGAGTACCGCCGGGTCTGGCCACTTGATGAAGGCTACGAACAACGCAAGCTGCTCTACAGCCTTTACCACGTGCTAAACCACCTCAACCTGTTCGGACGCGGCTACCTGCGCGAGGCGCTGCGGCTGGCAACCCGGCTCAACGAGCATCTGTCCATGCAGAGAATTTGATCCGAACAGACCATTCCAGGGCTCAGTCCGCAGTCCAGCGCGCGCCGGATGGCTGTCGGTTTTTTTTACACCTCAAGCAAAAAAGACCTCGGATCGAGCCTTGAGAGGGGCTGCACTACGGACAAAGGCGCGCTGCTGCTACAATATAAAAAACTCGCACGCTTCTTGCTTATGTCCACTTCGTCACGATCCGCCCGGTTTAAATGAGCGCTGGAGAAATGGCGTGCTATTTTAATTTTCAAGACAGCTTCACTTGGTTGGTAATGCGATGACTCAGTCACAAGTAAAAAACTCTGCCGATAGCCATTCTGCGAACGAACAAGCCTCAGGGCTGAGTGTGCGTCGCCGCAAGCTGCTGGGCAGCGTTGCAGCCAGTCCCTTGCTCCTGACCGTCGCGAGTCGGCCAGTCTGGGCGACAGGCGGGATGTGCACGCCGTCGGCGCTCGCGTCCGCGAATCTCTCGGGACAGCATGAGTTTACCGGCTGCGGCATCTCGGCGGGATTCTGGAAAACAAAGAAGAGTTGGTGGCCAACATCTCCCAACACGGAGTTTCACTCCATCTTCGGAAAGATCCGGTTCGAGGACGTAGTCATCTACGAAAAGACCAGCGTCGGCAGCCGAACCACGCTCGGTGACGTGATTGACTTGAACTTTACCGGTAAAAATCCCGGCAATCTGGCATTCATTTTGGTTGGCGCTTACCTGAACGCGCTTGCTTTTCCAAGCAGCGGCGGGGCGCCAGGCTATCCCTATAGCGCACAGCAAATCGTCAATGCGTTCAACGCGCTCGACAACGAGCAGAACGGTGATTTCACCACGCTGAAGAACACACTCGATCTTGCGAACAACAAGTACGATTCAACCACGGCGAAGCCTTGGGACTGAGTGTTACATGTGATCAAGCCCTACAGCTTGATCCGGATTTTCGCGAGTTCCGCATGTGGGACGGGGATGTCGTGCTGTACGACAGCCAGAGCGGAAACACGCATCGCCTGCTTCACCCCGCGGGCGTCATCGTCAACGCGCTGAACAGCGCGGAGCGGCTTTCAGCCGAAGCGCTGTATGAGGTCTGTGCAGCATCTCACAGGCTTGATCGAAGCAGCTTTGAGCAAAGCCTGGCACTGCTGCTCGACCTGAGCATCCTGACCCCTTCCTGATTTGTTACTTGGCGACCTGACCTACGAGCAGCTCTCGAGCTGCCTGCGCGGAAACGGCTTGCGGCTGCAGACCGGGCCGTTCGTGTTCCGCATCAGCTCTCCCTTGCCCAAGGTCGCCGAAAACCTCCACCTGCTGTACGACGCCTTCCCGCTCGCCGACGCGGACAGCTTTGCCGACTTTCATGTGCGGATCCGCATTTCCTCGGGGCTGCGCCGCCTGATGCGGCCGCAATCGATTTTCGACCTCGACGGCATCGAGCCCTTCAAGCCCCTGCCCGGCAAGCAGGCTTTCGCCCTGCTGGAATGGGGCATGAACTGGTGCATCTACAGTCACGCTCACCAATTCCTGATCATCCATGGTGCCGTGCTGGAAAAACACGGCCGCGCCATCCTGCTGCCCGCCCCTTCCGGCTCGGGAAAAAGCACCCTATGCGCGGCCCTGATGTGCCGCGGCTGGCGACTGCTGTCGGACGAGCTCATCCTGATCGACCCTGAGACAGCCGAGATTCACTCCCTATGCCGCCCGGTCAGCCTCAAGAACCGTTCGATCGATGTCATGCGCGCCTTCGCGCCGGACGCCGTCATCACCGCCCCCATCCCGGACACATCCAAGGGCACGGTGGCGCATATGCGGCCCAGCGCAGCGAGCTTCGCCAGCGTGAAGGATCGTGCCCTGCCGTGGCGGGTGGTCTTTCCGCGCTACCGTGAAAACAGCGCAACGGTGATCTCTCCCCTGTCACGGGCCGACACCTTCATGCGCCTGGTGGAAAACGCCTTCAACTACACCTTGCTCGGCCCGCTCGGGTTTCAGGCCTTGGCCAGGGTCATCGACCGTGTGCAGGGGCTCGAGGCGGAATACAGCACGCTGGACGACATCATCGCGCGCCTCGACGCGCTGGTGGAAGAGGACGCGAAATGACGCTGCCCACCTGCCTGTTGATCGAGGTGCTGCTCGCACCAGCGCAGGCGCAGGCGCTGTCGACAGCGGAGTGGGAAACACTCATCGGTCAGGCGCGCACGTCTCAACTGCTGGTACGACTGGCAACGGTGCTGCGCGAGCAAGGCCTGCTGCACGAGATCCCGCCCGCGCCGCGCCGCCATCTCGAAAGCAGCCTCCGCCTGCACGAGCGGCAGTTGCAGGCCGTGCGCTGGGAGGTGGAGCATCTCGTGCTCGCATTCAAGCAAGCTCAGATACCGATGGTGTTGCTGAAGGGCGCCGCCTACGCAGTAGCCGAACTGCCACCGGGACGGTGCCGGATGTTCAGCGACTTCGATGTCCTCGTCAGGCGCGATCAGCTCGAGCGTATCGAAACCACCCTGATGATGCACGGCTGGTCATCGGCGGATCAGAACGAATACGACCAGCGCTACTATCGCACCTGGATGCATGAGCTGCCGCCCATGCGTCACATCACGCGGCAAAGCGTAATCGACGTACATCACAATCTGGTACCGGACACGGCCCGCCTGCGCCCGGACCCCGAACAGCTTCTGGCGGCGTCAGTGCCCTGCGCCGGCCGGCCTGAAATCCGCGTGCTGTGTGGAAACGACATGATTCTGCACAGCGCCGTTCACCTCTTCCACGACGGCGAATTCGATCACGCCCTGCGCGACTTGTTCGATATTCGCGACCTCGTCGCTCATTTCGTCACTCGGGACGAAGGCTGGCTCGAGCTCATCGCACGCGCCAGAGCGCTGAGCCTGGTGCAGCCGCTGTACTACGCCGTTCGATACCTGCAGCGAATGCTGAGAGTAGATATCCCGGACCTGGCGGTCGACGCCCTTCGCCTTTGCCAGCCAGGCAGACTGGCCGGCGCTGTGCAGGATGCAGCATTTAGGCGTGGTCTGCTGCCCATGCACGACAGCTGCGAAGACGGACTGTCATCGACGGCAAGAACGGTCCTGTACGTGCGGGGACACGCACTGAGAATGCCGCTACGTCTGCTTGCGCCTCATTTGCTGCGCAAGGCTTTGATGCGCAGCAATCTGCTGCCCGACCCGGCAGCCGCCCGCAAGTAGGGCAGCAACCCGATCGGCATGCATTGAAGGCGGATCCGCCTTATTCGGCGGCCCCGGCATCCTTCAGCATCTGCAGCAGCTCACCGTTCTGGTGCATCTCGCGCATGATGTCGCTGCCACCGACGAACTCGCCCTTGATGTAGAGCTGCGGGATCGTGGGCCAGTTGGAGTACTCCTTGATGCCCTGACGGATTTCATCGTCGGCCAGCACATTGACCGCGAGCACTTCCTTCACCCCGCAGCCCTTCAGGATCTGAACCGCGGCAGATGAAAAGCCACATTGCGGGAACTGCGGGGAACCCTTCATATAGAGAACCACGTCGTTGTTGGTGACCTGGTCACGGATGGTGTCTTGAATGCTCATGATTGGGCTCTTAAAACTTGAGTTGAATAGTCGGGTAATTCTAGGGAGACGCCGGCCGGGCGTCAATATCAGTTGCGGCGGCAAATCAGCTGCAAACGCATCGCCTGGTCAGGCATGCCCCAGCCAGCGCCCGCCGGAAACGCGCTCGATGCCAGCGATATCCTTCCATGAGGTGATCGCGGTGAAGCCTGCATCCACCAGCAGGCCACGTACGGCAGCAGCCTGATCGTAGCCGTGCTCGACAAACAGCCAGCCGCCCTTTTCCAGGCGGGCAGGCGAGCGCATCACGATTTCAGCCAGGTCGTCGAGCCCCGAAGGGCCTGCAGCCAGCGCGCCCGGCGGCTCGAACCGAATGTCACCCTGCTCGAGGTGCGGATCGGCCGCGGCAATGTAGGGCGGATTGGCAACGATCAGCTCGAAGCGCTCCTCACCCAGGGCCGCGAACCAGTCGCTCTGCACGAAGGACACACTTGCGCCGAGCCGCGCGGCGTTGGCCATCGCCACCCACAGCGCCTCACGCGATCGATCGAGTGCGGTCACATCCGCTTCGTCGAGTTCCAGTGCCAGCGTTACCGCCAGCGCCCCGCTGCCCGTCCCCAAATCCAGCGCGCGCACCCCCTTTTGCCCGGCGAAATGGGCCAGCGCCAGTTCGACCAGCAGTTCGGTATCGGGACGCGGAATCAGCACCGCAGGTGTGACCAGAAACTCACGGCCAAAAAACTCGCGCTCGCCGGTGAGATAGGCAACCGGCTCGCCTGCCATGCGGCGCTCGACCAGCTGGCGATAGGCGGCCCAGTCCTCGCGCCCGAGCCGCTGTTCCGGCCAGGCCACAAGCCGCGCCGCCGGGCACTGCAGCACGTGGCGCAACAGCACCCGAGCGTCCATCAGGTCGATGCGCACACGAGCCCAGGCCAGCGCGCCCGCGATGTCAGTGCCATCCGGCGTCGGGGTCGGCCAGTGCTCAGGCATCAGTCATCTGCCAGTGCCGCAAGCAGCTCGGCCTGGTGCTCCAAAGTCAGCGCGGCGACGAGCTCGTCGAGCTCGCCCTGCATGACTGCGTCGAGCTTGTAGAGCGTGAGGTTGATTCGATGATCCGTCACCCGCCCCTGAGGAAAGTTGTAGGTCCGGATGCGCTCCGAGCGATCGCCGCTGCCGATCAGGCTCTTGCGCTGCGCTGCCTCGGCGCTCTGCTGCGCGCGCGCCCTGGCGTCGTACAACCGCGCCGCCAGCACCGCCAGGGCCTGCGCCTTGTTGCGGTGCTGTGAGCGATCGTCCTGACATTCAACGACGATGCCGCTCGGGAGGTGAGTGATCCGCACCGCCGAATCGGTCTTGTTGATGTGCTGGCCACCTGCCCCCGAAGCCCGAAACGTGTCGATGCGCAGATCGGCGGGGTTGATATCGATCGCGGTCAACTCGTCCGCCTCGGGCAGCACCGCCACGGTGCACGCCGAAGTGTGGATACGACCCTGGGTTTCAGT
>Ga0138256_10001538_pt1 | contig 24831 bp, 15 predicted proteins | sample KNB2016incub_MG_FD_105486 | JGI IMG/M metagenome (GOLD analysis project Ga0138256, IMG submission 105486) | Active sludge microbial communities from wastewater in Klosterneuburg, Austria - KNB2014incub_MG | ecosystem: Engineered > WWTP > Activated sludge > Unclassified | place: Austria...
TACCTCGAGCTGCCGAACCGCATGCGCGTGCTGCTGGTCTCGGATCCGCAGACCGACAAGGCGGCCGCCAGCCTGCATGTGCGCGCCGGCAGCGGCAACGACCCGCGCTCGCGCCAGGGACTGGCGCACTTCCTGGAGCACATGCTGTTCCTGGGGACCGCGAAGTATCCCGATCCCGGCGAATACCAGGAGTTCATCAGCGCGCACGGTGGCTCGCACAACGCCTACACCTCGGTCGACCACACAAACTACTTCTTCGACATCGAGCCGGGCAGCCTCACGCCCGCGCTGGACCGGTTCGCGCAATTCTTCGTGGCGCCGCTGTTCAACCGCGAGTATGTCGAGCGCGAGATGAACGCGGTCGATTCCGAGTACAAGCTCGGTCTCAAGGACGACGCGCGGCGCGAATACGACGTGCTGCGCGAGCTGGTGCAGCCCGGACATCCGCTGGGCTCGCTCGCGGTGGGCAACCTGACAACGCTCGGCGAAGGCGAGAGCGACATCCGCGAGGACCTGCTCGCGTTCTACGCCACGCACTATTCCGCGAACGCGATGACCCTCGTGGTGCTGGGGCGCGAGTCGCTGGACGAGCTCCAGTCGATGGTCGACGCGCGTTTCGGTGCCGTGGCGGACCGTTCGGCCACCGAGCTGACGCAGGTGCCGTCGATGTTCGCCCCCGGCGCCCTGCCGCTGGAGGTGCGCATCCGCCCCGAGCAGGAGCTGCGCGAGCTCACGCTGCTGTTCCCGCTGCCCTCGGCGCGCGCGCATTACGCCGCCAAGCCGCTCGAATACATCGGCGACCTGCTGGGTCACGAGGGTCCGGGCAGCGTGCTGTCGGTGCTGAAGGCGCGCGGCTGGGCCGAGAGCCTGAGCGCCGGCGCGGGGCTCGACCTGTATGGCGAGGATGCCTTCCAGCTCAGCCTGCAGCTCACGGAGGAGGGTGTGGCGCATTACCGCGACATCGTTGCGCTGTTGTTTCGAGCCATCGACCAGATGCAGGAGGGCGGCGTCGAGGAGTGGCGATTCCGCGAGCAGGCGAAGCTCGGCGACCTGGCATTCCGCTTCCGCGAGAAAGGCAGCCCCACCGGCGCGGTGATCGCGCTGTCCAACGCGTTGCAGGACTACCCGGTGGCCGAGGCGCTGCGCGGCCCCTACCTGTTCCGCGATTACGAGCCCGCGCTGATCCGCGAGTACCTGGGCTACCTGCGTGAGGACAACCTGCTGCTGACCCTGTCGCACCGCGACGTGCAGACCGACCGCGAGAGCCGCTGGTTCGGCACGCCCTACGCCGTGCAGAAACTCGATGCCGGCGAGCTGGCGCGCCAGGCCGGTGCCGCGGACGGCGAGCTGGCGCTGCCGGTGCCGAACGAGTTCATTCCCGAGCGCGTGGCGCTGAAGCCGCTGCAGGGCAACGCCGAGCGGCCGGCTCTGCTGGCCGACGAGCCCGGCTACCGGCTGTGGCACCTGCAGGACAGCGCCTACCCGGTGCCCAAGGCCTCGATTTACCTGCAGCTGCTCTCGCCGGCGGCGAACGACAACGCCCGCGACGCCGCGCTCGCGGCGCTGCAGGCGCGCCTGGTGAGCGACGCGCTCAACGAGTACGCCTACCCGGCGAGCCTCGCGGGCCTGCAGTACAGCGTCGAGTCGGGCGCGCGCGGACTCACCGTGAAGATTGCCGGCTACGACGACAAGCAGCGCGTGCTGCTCGCCAAGGTGCTGCAGACCCTGCCCCGGGGCCGTTTCGCGCCCGATCGTTTCGAGGGCATCAAGACCGAGATGCTGCGCGACTGGGCCAACAGCGCCAAGCAGCGCCCCTTCCTGCAACTGGTGGACGAGATGCGCGCGAGCCTCGTGGCGCGCAGCTACCGCGACGAGGAGCTGCGGGCGGCGCTGGAGCCTGCGGGTCCCGAAGAACTGGAGCGTTTCGTGCGCGAGCTGTTCGCCACGGGCACGCTGGAGATCCTGGTGCACGGAAACTTCAGCGCCGACGAGGCGAGCGGGATCGCGCGGCTCGCGCACGAGACGCTTGGCGCGGTGCCTCCGGATGCGCTGCCGCCGGTCGAGGTCGTGCAGCTTCCCCCCGGTGCGCTGGTGCGCGGCATCAACGTCGATCACCCGGATTCGGCGCTGCTGATGTACGTCCAGGGCGCCGCGGGTTCCGATGCCGAGCGTGCCCGCGTGGCCCTCAGCGCGCAGATACTCGGTGCGCCCTTCTTCAACGAGCTGCGCACCGAAAGGCAGCTCGGTTACGTGGCCTTCGCCCAGGCCTATCCGCTGCACCGCGTGCCCGCGTTGGTGCTCGCGGTGCAATCGCCGGTGGCTGCGCCCGGGGCGCTGGCACGGGAGTTCGAAGCCTTCCTGCAGCGGCAGGTCGCCGCGGCGCAGGCGCTCGACGAGGCGTCGTTCGCACGCCAGCGCCAGGCGCTGGTCGATCGGCTGCGCGAGTCGCCGAAGTCCCTCGGCGAACGCAGCGAGCGGCTGTGGGCGGACGCGATGCTCGGTGCCTACGGCTTTGATGACCGCGAGCGCGTCGCCGCGCAGGTCGAGCGCATCGGTCGCGAGGAGTGGGTGGAGTATTTTCGCGCGCAGATCGCGGGCGAGGCGCGGCGCGCGATGCTGCTGCAGAGCCGCGGCACGGCGCATGCGCAAGTGAAGGAACCACCATTGCCGGGACGCGTGCTCGCCCCCGGTGACGCGTGGCGCGAAGCCGCCGGGTATTTTCGCTTCGAACGCGAGGCGATAGTGCCGCAAGCGCCCGCGCCGGCGGACTAGCGCCAGGGCGCGAGGCGCCGCGCATACCGCTGTGGTCGCCGGAGCGGCTAAACTGGCGCCAATCCGAAACCGCCGGGGCAGTACACTGTCCCGCCAGCCCACGCACAGGAGTATTCATGCAGGAGGATATCGATTCCGCGGAAACCGGCGAATGGCTGGAATCGCTGGAAGCCGTGGTGCGCAATCGCGGCAAGGCGCGCGCGGCTTACCTGCTGAAACGGCTCGCCGACCACGCCACCGGTGCCGGCGTGCGCCTGCCGCCGGCAATCACCACGCGTTATCGCAACACCATTGCGCCCGAGGCGGAAAAGCGCATGCCCGGCGACCTCTTCGTCGACCGGCGCATCCGCTCGCTGATCCGCTGGAACGCGCTTGCGATGGTGATGCGCGCCAACGACGATGACGAGGGTCTCGGCGGCCACATCGCGACCTTCCTCTCGAGCGCCACGCTCTACGACGTGGGCTTCAACTATTTCTTCCGCGGCAACAGCCCCGGCAAGCCGGGTGACCTGGTGTTCTTCCAGGGGCACAGCGCGCCCGGGATGTATGCGCGCTCGTATCTCGAGGGGCGGCTCAGCGAGGAGCAGCTCGACAATTTCCGCCGCGAAGTCGACGGGCGCGGGTTGTCGTCCTACCCGCACCCGTGGCTGATGCCCGATTACTGGCAGTTCCCGACGGTGTCGATGGGCCTCGGCCCGATCCAGGCCATCTACCAGGCGCACGTGATGCGCTACCAGCAGAACCGCGGACTGGTCGATCACGGCGACCGCAAGGTCTGGGCCTTCCTGGGCGACGGCGAATGCGACGAGCCCGAGGCACTGGGAGCCATCGGCCTCGCCGGGCGCGAGCAGCTGGACAACCTGATTTTCGTCGTCAACTGCAACCTGCAGCGCCTCGACGGGCCGGTGCGCGGCAACGGCAAGATCATCCAGGAGCTCGAGGGCGTGTTCCGCGGCGCGGGCTGGAACGTGATCAAGGTGATCTGGGGCCGGCTGTGGGACCCGCTGTTCGCGCGCGACGAGTCGGGGCGGCTGCAGCAGCGCATGGACGAAGTCTGCGACGGCGAGTACCAGAACTACAAATTCAACGGTGGCGCCTACACGCGCGAGCATTTCTTCGGCAAGTATCCCGAGACGCGCGAGCTGGTACAGGATCTTTCCGACGACGACATCATGTATCTCAATCGTGGCGGCCACGATCCCTACAAGGTCTACGCGGCCTACCACGAGGCGTTTCACCACAAGGGCCAGCCCACGGTGATCCTCGCCAAGACCGTGAAGGGTTACGGCATGGGCGCCTCGGGCGAGGCAGCCAACGAGACCCACTCCGTCAAGAAGATGGATCTCGAGAGCCTGAAGAAATTCCGCACCCGCTTCGGCATCCCCCTGCGCGACGACGAGCTGAAGTCCGTGCCGTACTACCGCCCGGCGCCCGACAGTCCCGAGATGGTCTATATGCGCCAGCGCCGCGAGGCGCTGGGCGGCAACCTGCCCAGCCGCCTCGTCACCGACGAGCAGTTGCCGGTGCCGGCGCTCGATGCCTTTGCGGCGCAGCTCAAGGGCAGCGCGCACCGCGAGATCTCTACCACGATGGCCTTCGTGCGCCTGCTGTCGACGCTGGTGAAGGATCCCGGCATGGGCGATCGCGTCGTTCCCATTGTGCCCGACGAGGCGCGCACCTTCGGCATGGAGGGGATGTTCCGCCAGCTCGGCATCTATTCATCGGTGGGGCAGCGCTACACGCCGCACGACGCGGCACAGATCCTGTTCTACAAGGAAGACCACAAGGGGCAGATCCTGGAGGAGGGTATCAACGAGGCCGGCGCGATGTCGGCGTGGATCGCCGCGGGCACTTCCTATGCCAACCACAACCTCACCCAGATCCCCTTCTACATCTTCTACTCGATGTTCGGCTTCCAGCGCATCGGCGACCTCGCCTGGGCGGCCGGCGACCAGCAGGTACGCGGCTTCCTGATCGGCGCGACCTCGGGGCGCACCACGCTGAACGGCGAAGGCCTGCAGCACCAGGACGGCCACAGCCACCTGCTGGCCGCGACGATTCCCAACTGCGTCAGCTACGACCCGACCTACGCCTACGAAGTTGCCGTGATCGTGCACCACGGGCTCGAGGTGATGTACGGCCGGCGCGAGAGCAAGTTCTTCTACATCACCACGATGAACGAGAACTACCAGCACCCCGAGATGCCGGCGGGCGCGGAGGAGGGCATCATCCGCGGCATGCACCGCGTCGAGAGCGCGGGGCCGAAGGCGAAGACCGTGGTGCAGCTGATGGGCTGCGGCTCGATCCTGCGCGAGGTGCGGGCCGCCGCGGCGCTGCTGCGCGAGGACTTCGGCATCGACGCCGACGTGTGGAGTCTCACCAGCATCAACGAGCTGCGCCGTGACGGCCTCGACGCCGAGCGCTGGAACCTGCTGCACCCCACGGCAAAGGCGCCGCGGGTGCCGTATATCACGCAGATGCTCGATGGCGCGACGGGGCCGGTGATCGCGTCCACCGACTACACCAGGGCCTGGGCCGACGGGCTGCGGCCCTTCATCCGGCAGCGCTACGCCGTGCTGGGCACGGACGGCTTCGGGCGCAGCGACACGCGCGCTCGCCTGCGCCATTTCTTCGAGGTGGACCGCCACTTCGTGGCCGTGGCGGCGCTGAAGGCGCTGGCCGACGAGGGGCGTGTCAAGCCCGCGAAGGTGGCTGAAGCGATTGCGAAATACGGCATCGATCCCGCAAAGCCGAACCCGGCGAACGTGTGAACCGGTGACGCAAGCCCAGCCCTGGACAAAGGAAACAGCGTGAAGCGTGACAGCGTGAAGGTCCCCGAACTCGGCGGGGCGAGCGAAGTGGAAGTGATCGAGATCGCGGTCGCCGACGGTGCCGCGGTCGCCACCGGGCAGACCCTGATCACCCTGGAGTCCGACAAGGCCTCGATGGAGGTGCCCTCACCGCTCGCGGGTACCGTGCGCGGCATCAGCGTGAAAGTCGGCGATCGCGTGCGCGAAGGCGACGAGATCCTGGTGATGGAGATCGCGGGTGAGGCCGCCGCGGCGTCCGCCCCGCCGGTGATGTCCGCGTCCACCGTAACGGCTGCCGCAGTACCTGCTCCCGTCGCGCCCGGGAAGGCGCCGGCAAGCGGCGGCGCCGTGCTGGCGCTGCGGGTGCCGGATCTCGGCGGTGCCGACAGCGTGGAGGTCATCGAGATCTCGGCGCGTGCGGGCGACAGCGTGACGGAAGGCGCGTCGCTGCTGGTGCTGGAGGGCGACAAGGCCTCGATGGAATTCCCGGCCCCCGCCGATGGCACCGTGCTGACGCTCGACATCAAGGTGGGCGACAGGGTGACGAGCGGGCAGAAACTCGGCGAGCTGCGCACGGCCGCGGCGGCGGCTGCCGCTCCCGCTCCCGCTCCCGTGGAGCAACAGGCGGCTGCCGTCGCAGCGCCCGCGGCCGCCGATGTGGCTGCGCCAGCACCTGCAGCAGCGCCAGCGCCTGCCGCGCAGGCCACGCTCGCCGAAGGCGACGCGGTGGCCGCGATCACGCGCGTGTTCGAGAAGGAGACCCGGCTGGCGGCCGGGCGCGCGCCGAGCGCAGCGGCAGCACCGGTCTATGCCGGGCCTGCGGTGCGCCAGCTGGCGCGCGAGATCGGTATCACGCTGGGCGAGGTGAGCGGCAGCGGCCCCAAGGGACGCATTCTCCGGGAAGACCTGCGCGCCTACGTGAAGGCGCGCCTGGCGGCGCCGCCGGCAGCCTCGCTCCCGACGGTGCCGGACGTGGATTTCGCGGCTTTCGGCCCGATCGAGACGGTTGCGCTGAGCAATATCCAGAAAGCCACCGTGACCAATATGTCGCGCAGCTGGCTGAACGTGCCGCACGTCACGCAGTTCGATTACGCCGACGTCACCGAGCTCGAGGCTTTCCGCGACAGCCTGAAGCCCGAGATGGAGCAGCGCAAGAACAAGCTCACGCCGCTGCCTTTCCTGCTGCTGGCCGTGGCGCGCGCGCTGCGCGAGCACCCGCGCTTCAATGCCGCGCTGGCGCCCGACGGCGCGAACCTGGTGCTGAAGAAGTATTTCCATGTCGGCATCGCGGTCGACACGCCGCAGGGCCTCGTGGTGCCCGTGATCCGCGACGTCGACCGCAAGTCGGTGTGGGAGCTGGCCGCCGAGGCGCGCGAACTGGCCGAGAAGGCGCGCAACCGCAAGCTGAAGCTCGCCGAGATGCAGGGCGCCTGCTTCACGATCTCGAGCCTCGGCAACATCGGCGGCGAGGGCTTCACGCCGATCGTGAATGCGCCGGAAGTCGCGATCCTCGGCGTATCGAAACTCGCGGTGCGACCGGTGTGGAACGGGCAGGAATTCCTGGCGCGCAAGACGCTGCCGCTGTCGCTGTCCTACGACCATCGCGTGATCAACGGCGCGGACGCGGGCGCTTTCCTCACCTGGCTGGTCGGCGCGCTGGGCGATATGCGGCGCCTGCTGCTGTAGATCGCTTGCGCGCCGCCGGCGGGCGCGATTCCGTCAGGTTTTTTTACAGTGCCGGGGTATCCGTAGCACGCCCTCCCGCGATTGTGCCCGCGCGTTCAAGTGGTGCGACCTGCTCGCGTGGCGCATCGGTGTGGTGCGTTTCGCAACCGTTTGCGCTTGTTTGCCAGCCTCTTCAACGAATGAACGGCAATTAATGTTGCCCTGCTTGCACCGTCGTGTATCGCTGGAGCATGATGCCGGCCTTGACATAACGCAAAAACGAGCTAGTGGCGCGATCTTTGCAGCTGTTTGTCAGTTGATCGGTGTCCCAAGGCGAGGCAGTCAGCATGAACATTCGAAAAGGGCTATCGGCCGCAGGCATCGTGGGTCGTTGCGGTGCGATCCTCGCGTTGCTGCTCATCGCGCAGCTCGCGGCGGCGGATATCGGCGACACCACGGTCACTTTCACACCCTCCGGCGTAGGCGTGCTTGGTACCCCGACCTACGTGTGGGGACCCGATGAGATCAATCACGACCCCACGACTGGCGGAAGTCAGGCTCTCGCCGTCGATCTCGGCGCAGACGTGGTCTGGGCAGAGGTCCTCATCTCTACCCTGCGCAGCACTGGAAATGAAGTTGGGGCACAGCGTGAGCGCGGTTTCTGGCAGGCCTTTGACGGCTACGGTCTGGAGGTTGGCAACGGGGAGTTCGATGGCACCACTCTCGAAGGCTATTCCGGAGACGTCGGAACGCTGGTGATCGAGAACGTCGGAAATTTCCGCTACCTCGTATTCACCGCGCTGCCCTACCTCACTCCGTTGCCGAATGAGAGCGACAGTTCCGATTACCATGTCCGCGGCATCAGGGTCGGTTATCCCGACCTGAGCACTGCCTCGTTCGGAGGGCTCAACGCTGGCCAGGCGGGTTGGGTCGGTGTGGGCCTGTACGGATTCGACAACGGGTCTGAATTCACGGAGGGCGGGCGCTTCATCGGCGCAGCGCCAGCGCCGATCGTCGTCAATGACCAGGAGTGCAGCACCGGCCAGGGGACGAACAACCAGAGTTGCAAGATCCAGTTCACCCAGGAACTCACCACCACCATCGCCGGGGAAGACGTCGAAGGGATCATCAAGGTGGCGGGTATCTCGACTGTCGTCGATTTCCGCTCCGGCTGCGGATACAGCGGTAGCCCCCCGGGGCAGAAGCTGCCAGGTGCCAGTAAGCCGATCGAGGAAATCAATGGCGCCCTGGATCTCGGTTTCGCGCTCGATCCGCTCCACTCCGATGTGACCGGGCCTATCGTGCCGTCCCATCTGTGCGGCATTCCCCCGACGCAGGGTGCGTCGAACGGCGAGTTCGTACTGGTCAACCTGGACTCCGACATCGTGATTTCGCGTTCGGTGATCGAGCACGAGGTCAAGAACGACCCTCACATCGATACCGGGTATGAGTGCGCGACCGGTGCGGCGGTGTTGAAGGACGCCAACCCGAGCGAGCGGCGCAGCCGTCTGCCGGTGTTCGGCTGGCTGCCGAAGACCTCGAACCCGGAGATTCCCGTGCTCGACGCCTACCGGGAACTCGTCCCCGTGCTCGAGGACGTCACCACCGGCTGCGGCAGCACCCGCTCGGGCGCCAGCAGGCTGTCCTTCCTCGTCTATGATCTGCACCATGCCCCGGCAGCCGACTACCGCAGCATCATTCGCGACGAGATTTTGCAACTGCAGGCCACCGTTAACGAAACGCCGGTCTGCGTGGATTCGTCCCAGGCGGAAAACCTGAAATCGCGGGTCAGGCTGACCCTCAACGGCTACGACAACAACCGGCTCAGTTATGCCAAGAAGGAACTGGGCGGGCTGCTGAGCCTGGTGCAGTCCAAGCGACTCGACCGTGAGTTCGCGAAGTGCGCCTTCGACCTCGACTCGTGGATGGTGACCCCGGTGAACCCGACCGATCAGGATCTGGTTCCCCGCAACTTCCGCGGCGACCTGATCGTGCAGATCCGGCACATCCAGTACATGATGGACCGGATGCTCGGCGTCACCAGCCCCTAGCTGCCAGAGGGTATCTGCGCGCACCGTTCCGTGACCGCGTCGGCGGGAGGAGGTCTCCTCCCGCCGGATGTCGGGCCACTCGGTCCTTCCTTGCGGCAAGCACGCCTCGATGCGCCTCGCGCTGCTCTGGTGGCCCCGGTAGCCTGCGGGGCCCGCCCTCCGGTAGAGTGGCTTCGTTGCCCCCCGTTGCGGGCGAGCATCAGGGTTCGACCTGAAGGAAACGCGTTTGGGCCCGGCAGAGGCATCCGCCTACAAGTACAAGGCTTTCATCAGCTACAGCCACCGCGACGAGAAATGGGCGCGGTGGCTGCATCGTGCCCTCGAAACCTATCGCGTACCCAGGCACCTGGTCGGGCAGCAGACGTCCATGGGCGTCATCCCGGTGCGTCCCTCACCGGTTTTTCGCGACCGTGACGAACTTCCCAGCGCCACGGATCTGGGTGCGAAACTGCGCGAGGCGCTGGAGGGTTCGGCCTGCCAGATCGTGATCTGCTCGCCGGCGTCGGCGGCTTCGCACTGGGTCAACGAGGAGATACTTTCCTTCAAGCGGCTGGGCCGCGCTGAGCGCATTTTCGCCCTGATCGTGGGCGGTGAACCGTACGCCTCGGGAATGCCCGGGCGCGAATCCGAGGAATGCTTCCCGCCGGCGCTTCGCTATCAACTGGACCTGGATGGCAAGCTCTCGGACGTGCCGGCGGAACCCATTGCCGCGGACGCGCGCCCGGGCAAGGACGGCAAGTCCAACGCGCAGATCAAGCTGCTCGCCGGCATGCTCGGCGTAGGCTTCGACGCGTTGCGCCAGCGCGAACTGCAGCGGCGCCAGCGCCGGCTGGTGATGCTCACCAGCGCCGCGCTGACCGGCATGGTCGTCGCGATCGGCCTCGCGACGTCGGCCGTGATTGCCCGCAACGAAGCGCAGTTGCAGCGCGAGCGGGCCGAGAAGGAAGCCGAGACTGCGCGCAAGACCTCCGCGTTCATGGTGGGACTGTTCAAGGTGGCTGACCCGAGCCAGGCGCGCGGGCAGATCACCGCGGTGGAACTGTTGCAGGTTGGGGCGCGACGCATCGACACGGAACTGAAGGGGCAGCCGGGCGTGCAGGCCACGCTGATGGACACGATCGGGACGGTGTACACGGGACTCGGTCTGTACAACGACGCGCACACGATGCTCGAGCGCGCGCTGGCGCAGCGGCGCGCGCTGGCGCCGGTCGATCCCCGGGAGATCGCGCGCAGCCAGGTGCATCTGGCGCAGGTGCTCACGGAGAAGGCAGAACTCGAGGCGGCGGAACGTCTCTTCAATGAAGCCATCGCGGTACTCCAGGGAAGCGCAAGCGAATTCGTGTCGGCTGACGAGCTCGCCGCGGCCCTGGCCGGACTCGCCGAGGTCTACTTCCGTGCCGGACGCTATCCGGAGGCCGAACCGCTGCTGGCCAGGGTCTACGAGATCCGCCGCGCGCGGTTGCCGCCGGGGGATCCCGCCATCGCCGATGCGCTCGAAGAGCTCGGCCTGAACCAGTTCGACCAGGGCAACTACGAGCGTGCCGAGATCTACCTGCGCGATGCGCTCGCGATGCGCCGCGTGTCGCTGGGTGATGCGCCGCATCCTGACGTTGCCGAGAACCTGAACAACCTGGCGCTCTTGCTGATGGAATCCAGCCGTTTCGAGGAAAGCGAACGGCTGTTCCAGGAGGCCATGACCATGAACAGCGCGCTGTACGGCGCGGTTCACCCCGACGTGGCCGCTGGACTGAACAATCTCGGCCTGCTCTACCGCTCGCAGGGTGATCTCGCCAAGGCCGAGGAAAGCTACAGCAACGCCCTCGGCATGCAGCGCCAGCTCCGGGGCGAGAAGCATCCGGAAGTGGCGCGGGTGCAGAGCAACCTGGCTTTCGTGTATTACGACGAGGGCCAGTTGGCGCGCGCGATCGACACGATGCGCGAAGCCATGGAGATGCAGCGCGCCACCAGCGGCCCGCGCCACCCGGATACCGCCAACAGCATGTCCGCGCTGGGACGCTGGCTGAGCGAGGCGGGCAAGGATGCCGAGGCGGCGGTGCTGCTGCGCCAGGCCCTCGCGCTGCTGACCGAGTTGCACGGCGCCGATCATCCGGACGTAGCGATCGCGGAGCTCGGGCTGGCGCAGACGCTTGCGCGCACGGGGCCGCTCGACGAGGCGCTCGCGATGGCGAAGAGCGCCGCGGCCAAGGTCGACGAGGCCTTCGGGCCGGAGCACTGGATCGCCGCGGTCGCCGGGAGCACCGAGGGCAGCGTGCTCGCTGCCATGGGGCGCCCCGCGGAAGCCGAACCACTGCTGAAGCAGGGCTACGAGGCGCTGCGCGACAACCCCTCCGCGCGGCCGGCCTACCTGCGGCGCGCGCGCGAAAGCCTGGTGGCGTTCTACGAGGAGTCGGGACGCAAGGACCTGGCCCTGACGTATCGCCAGGAAGCCTCCGCTGTCGCGCCGGGCTCCTGATCGCGAGCACCGCCTCCGGGCCCGACGCCCGCGTCGGAACCACTCAATCGGCAATCAGCTCATAGGTCGTGGCGAAGATGTCGCGACCCACGATCGCAAGATCGTCCGCACCGTACTCGACGAGCCAGTCTCCCGGCTTGCCGGTCAGTTCGCCGCGCCCGCCCGGAAGCAGCACGCGCGCCGTGTCCGTCAGCTGCCTTGCGAGCACCTCGATGCCGCGCTTGCGGTAGCGCCCGTCGTGCATCGCCGGCGTGGGTGCAACGGGTTCATAGCGTTGCCGGAACACCTCGCGGCGCACCGGCCAGCGATCCCCGGCCCGTGCCTCGACAATCGCATCGCCCGCGTCGTAGCGCACGTCGCCTTCCAGCGTGCGGCAGATTCCCGGCGTGCGCGCAAAGCGCACCTGCACCTCCTCCGGGAGCTTGCGCGCCCGGCGCGCGCCGGGCTGGCCTGCAAGCGTGGCTGCAGTGTTCATGCCGGCAGCGTGGTCTCGCGGTGCTTCAGCAGGTCCTGCCACTGGCCGTTCACCTCGGACATGGCCGCGGTGCCCTCGCAGGCCAGTTGCCGCAACCGCAGCCAGGCAATCCAGCGCGAGTCGCTGCGCTGCTCGAGCCGCTCGATGCCGCGCACCACATGCCGCAGGCGAATGCCGGCTTCCTCGGACATCGTGGCAACACGCTCCATCTCGTTGCTGGACACCAGGCCGTGGATACCCGAGGCCAGCGCGGGCAAGGCCGCGGTGAACAGCAGGAGCCAATCGGCGTGCAGGAAGAAGTGAGCCACCACGGCGCAGCCCGTCAGCAGGAACGCGATGCCGGTGGTGTGGTGCAGGCGATGCGACATGCGGTGGTGCGTTTCGGCGTTACGGCGGTGGTAATCGGCCTGGCCGTTCAGCACGTCGAGCAGGTATTGCTTGGACTCGCTGAAGCGTTCGTGCGCGACGAAGGCGCTCCCGTCCGGCATGCGCGGCAGGCCCGATGCAACCGCGCTGCGACGCAGTGCCCACTGCTCGGCGCCATCCAGCACCCATTGCGCGCGCCCGGAGGCCTGCGCATCCGAGCGGCGCGGCACCTGCGTGCAGGATTCCGGTGCCGCCACGAAGGGATAGCCCAGGCGAAGGCAGCGCAGTTCCTCGGCGACCAGGCGATGCGACAGCCATTCGCCGTGCCAGCGCCGCCGCGAGGCGAGCATGACCAGCACGCAGATGAACATGATCATGCCGAGCTCGACCCAGGTCCAGAAGCTGCTGTGATCGGAAACGCCGAGCTTGATGTTGCCGGCCACGGCGGCGAATACCGCCAGCGTCGCGAAGGCGTAGAGGAACAGTGTCACGTCGCGACGGATGCCGGCGGCCAGGTTGGCCTGGTAGTCCGACCAGTTGAAGCGATCCTCGATTCCGGCCGGCTCGACCGGCAGCGCCGAGGCGGCCGCGCCGTCGGCGCCGTGCTCGGCCGCGACGCCGAACCACGGCCTGGTCGCGTCGCGCGCGAAAACCTTGCGGATGCCCGTGAGCAGGCTGGCGGGTGCTAGCGAACCGCCCAACGTCACCTTCAGCAATTCGCTGACGATACCCGCGCGACGTTCGCTGAACCGCGAGCCGGCGCGCTGCGTGAAGTAGCGCCGCACCCGGTCACACAGGGCGGGGCTGACGCGCCCGGCCGCCTGCGGGGCGAGGGGGTTGGCGATGAGCGCGAGTTCCACGTCCAGCGCCTGCTCGTCCAGCGTGACGAACAGCGGGGCGAGCAACTCGGCAATGGAATCATCGGCGCCGAGCAGGAACAAGGTCGGCTCGTCGATGCGCGAGATGTCGAGCAGCCGCGCGGTGCCCGCGAGGTCGATCCAGATCACCGGCTTGCTGCACAGCACCGCCTCGCGCAGCAGGCGCACGGTGCCGCCCGCGGGGCCACGAGGGTCGTGCCCGTCCCAGACCACCATGAGCAGGTCGCTGAATGCCAGCGCCGTCTCGTCGCGCAGGTTGATGGTGACCGAAGAGGCGCCCGCGTCGTTGGCCTCGCCGAGCACCAGGTCGCGCCGATCCGGGCCCTCGGCCTGCAAGCCGGATTGTTGCGCTTCGGCCGCGGTCATCACGCGGTGCAGGGGGCAGCCGCGACGCGCCGCGATGCGCGCTGCCATCTCGTCGGTTCCCGTGTACCCGCCGCCTATGATCCGCGTGACGCAGCGACGCGGGGCCTGCGCTCCGTAGAGCTGCTCGCAATCGGCGAGCTCGGCGAACTGTGCCGCGATGTGTGCGACGAGCCGGTCGATGGCGGATTCGATGGCGTGCAAAGCGGCCTCGTCGCTGGGCAGCCGGTGTGGGCGGTGGCCCGCGACGAGGATGCTGAAATGGGGATCGATTGGTGGCGCCTGCTGCATTGCCCGGTTCCCTGCGCTTCGGATGCAGCGTAACAAACAATCGTCGGGAACCACTACACACGCCCGCGTGTCCCGGCGTGCTCCGGCACGCAGTGCCCGGCTTCCCGCTCGGGCCGGCCGCCTCGTGGCTCAGAGCACCGCCGCGAGCACCAGCGGCAGGACCAGCACGGCCGCGAGATTGCCCAGCAGCACGATCGAGGCCACGCGCTCGGGTTCCTGGCGGTAGCGTTCCGCGAACAGGAAGTTCAGCACGGCCGGCGGCAGCGCGCCGAAGACGATCAGCATCGCCGTGTCGCGCGCGCCCAGGCCGAGCAGTTGCGCCGCGCACCACGCGATCGCCACGCCGAGCGCCGGGCGCAGGAAGGCCCCCACGAGCGGCGCGCCGATATCGGTGAAGCGGATGGTCTTCATGCGCACGCCGAGCGCGAACAGCAGCAGCGGGATCGCGATGTCGCCGAGCATCTGCAGCGCGCTCAGCAGCGGCCCCCAGACCTGCAGCCCGAGCAGGCTCACCGCGAGCCCGGCGAAGGTGGCGCCTACCGCCGGGATGCGCCACAGCGTCAGCAGTCGTGCGTTGGCATCGAGCATGCGCGCCCCGAGCGAGAAGTGCAGCAGGTTCTCGACCATGAACAGGATCACCGCCGCCGGCAGTGCGGTCTCGCCCCAGGCCAGCACCGCCAGCGGTATGCCGATGTTGCCGGAGTTGTTGAACATCATCGGTGGCACGAAGGTCTTCCACGGCAGCCCGAGCAGGCGCGCCGCGGGCCAGGCCAGCAGGCCGCAACCGGCGAGCACCAGCACGGCGCCGGCGGCGAGCGGCAGGTCCTCGGCCGGTGTGAACGTCCGCCCCGCGAGCGCCGCGAACACCAGTGCCGGCACGAAAATGTCCATGTTCAGACGGTTCGCGACCGCCATCTCGGGATCGTGGCGGCGTCCGTACCAGTAGCCGAGGGCAACGATCGCGAAGATCGGGAACAGGATCGCGGTAATGCGCAGGATCATCGGGACAATCCGGAAATGGGCCGCCGGCAGCATATGCGGGGGCTCGGCCAAACACCACGCCTGCGGTCTATAATGCCGGCCCTGCAAGCCTGCGCCACCCACCCGTACAGGAACGAACGATGATCATCAAGCCCAAGGTCCGCGGATTCATGTGCATCACGGCCCATCCGACCGGTTGCGCGGCCAGCGTCGCCGAGCAGATCGCGTACGTGCGTGGCCATGGCCCCGTTGCGAACGGGCCGAAGCGCGTGCTCGTGATCGGCGCCTCGACGGGTTATGGCCTGGCCTCGCGCATCACCGCGGCCTTCGGTTGCGGTGCGTCCACGATCGGCATCTTCTTCGAGAAGGAAGGCGCGGACGGCAAGTGCGGCACCGCGGGCTGGTACAACTCGGCGGCGTTTCATCGCGAGGCAGAGGCCGCGGGGCTGCCGGCGTGGAGTATCAACGGCGATGCGTTTTCCACCGCGATCAAGGACCGGACCATCGCGCTGATCAGGGAGCAACTGGGGCAGGTCGACCTGGTGGTCTACAGCCTGGCCGCGCCGCGGCGCACTCATCCGGTGAGCGGCGTGACGCACAAGTCCACGCTCAAGCCCATCGGCAAGCGCGTCGAGGAGCGTACGCTCGACACCGACAAGCGCGAGATCAAGCATGTCGCGATGGACGCGGCGAGCGAGGAGGAAATCGCCGACACCGTCGCGGTGATGGGCGGCGAGGACTGGGAGATGTGGATCGATGCGCTGTCCGCCGCGGGGGTGCTCGCACCGGGTGCGCGCACCACCGCCTACACCTACCTCGGGGATCGCATCACCTGGGACATCTACTGGGACGGCACCATCGGCGCGGCGAAGAAGGACCTCGACCGCACCGCGGTGCGGCTGAACGGGAAGCTCGCGCCGCTCGGCGGCAAGGCCTATGTCTCGGTGCTGAAAGCCGTGGTCACGCAGGCGAGCTCCGCGATCCCGATCATGCCGCTCTACCTCGCGCTGCTGTTCAAGGTGATGAAGGCGCGCGGCACGCACGAGGGTTGCATCGAGCAGGTCGACGGGCTGTTCCGCGGCGGGCTGCTGGCCGAGAACCCCGTGCTCGACGAGGCCGGGCGCCTGCGCATGGACGGCAAGGAACTCGTCCCGGAGGTGCAGCGCGAGGTCGAGCAGTTGTGGCCCCGCGTCGAGACCGGCAACATCGACGAGCTCACGGATTTCGCCGGCTACCAGCAGGAGTTCCTGCGCCTGTTCGGTTTCGGCTTCCCGGGCGTGGATTACGACGCCGAGGTCGACCCGGTGGTGCCGATCGCGAACCTCGTCGCATGATCACCCTCGAGCCCGGCAGGACCAGCGAGCTCTCGGCGCGCGTGCGCCGCATCGTCGCGCCGAACCCGAGCGTGATGACGGGGCCAGGCACCAACACCTACCTGGTCGGCCGCGAGCAGGTCGCGGTGATCGACCCGGGGCCGGAGGAGGGCTCGCACATCGAGGCGATCCTGGCCGAGGGAGCGGGCCGCATCCGCTGGATCCTGGTCACGCACACCCACGAGGACCATTCGCCGGCCGCGGCGGCGCTCGCGCGCGAGACCGGCGCCGAGCTGCGGGGGCAGGTCGCACCCGAGGACGAGTTGTACCAGGACCGGACGTTCAGGCCCGACGTGCCGTTCTCCGACGGCGCCGAGCTGGCCACGCCCGAGTTCCGGCTGCGCGCGATACACACGCCCGGGCACGCGGCGAATCACTACTGCGTGCTGCTCGAGGAAGAGGGCATGCTGATGACGGGCGATCACATCATGAACGGCTCGACCGTGGTGATCATCCCGCCGGGCGGCGACATGAAGGATTATCTCGACTCGCTCGAAAAGCTGAAGACGTACCCGCTGCAGCACCTGGCGCCGGGGCACGGCGAACTGATGTCCGGGCCGGTGGCGGTGATCGACGGCATCGTCGCGCACCGTCTGCAGCGCGAGGCCAAGGTGGTGCGCGCGCTGGCGGCGACGGGCGGCGGCACGCTGGACGAACTGGTGCTGTCGGCCTACGACGATGTGCCCGCGGCGCTGCACATGATGGCGAAGTATTCGTTGTGGGCGCACCTGATCAAGCTCGTGCGCGAGGGGCGGGCCGTCGACCGCGCGGGGCACTGGGCGCCCGGCTGATCGCGCTTCCAGCGCCTACGGCCCCGCCTCGGGCGCGTTCCCGATCTCCTGCTCGAGTTGCTGCAATGCGACGGATCCGGGCACGACCGTGCGTGCACGTGCCAGCAATTGCCGCGCATACCCCGTGTCGCCGCGCTGCAGCGCGCTTCGTGCCAGAGCGGTGTAAGCCGTGACGATGCGCTCCAGGCCCCGTCGTGCCTCGGCGTTCTGCGCATCGATCGCCAGCACGGCGCTGTAGTTCGCCGCGGCGCTGTCGGCAAACGGCTCCGAGAGGCGAAGGGCCGCGAGCGCGGCATCGCCGCGTTGCAGCAGGTAGCTCACCTGGGTTGCGAGCCGCGCGCTGGCCACGGGCGCTTCGTCCCGCTCGGGTGCGGTGGCGGCCCCGATTCGCGCATCGACCACGGGTGTCTCGGGCGCAGGCAGTGCGCCGGCCGGCGCGGGGGCTGCCGGTGCCGGTTCCGTAGCGGGCGTGACAGTCGCGGGGGCCAGGGCCGGCTCGCCGGCGGGCAGCGGCGGTGTCGCCGCCTGCCGTGTCTCGTTTGCCTCGACCGGGGCGGCGAGCGCAACGGGCGCCGGCTGGATGCGCGCGGCCACCGGTGCCGGCGGGCGGATCGCCCTGCTGATGGGCTCGTGGAACGCCGCCGACACGGCGGCCAAGGCCGCGGCGAGCAGTGCCGTCATGACGGCACCCCGCGTGAGCCGCCGGCGGGGTTCCGCCACCGCGGTGGGCGCCGGTGCCGATTCCGGTGCCGGCGCCGGTTCCGTGCTGCAGGGCGATGCGCAGTCCGCGCGATCGGTGGTGATCGCAGGCTCCAGTTCAAGCCCGACGGCGCGCAGGCGCGCGACCAGGCGCGCGGCCGAGTCGTGATCGGTGGCCGCCGCCGGCGCCGCGCGCGCGCGCTGCTCCGGCGCGAGCAGCTGTTCCGCGCAGGCTGTCTCCAGCAGCGCCTGCTCGCCGGGCTCCAGCGCCAGCGCGCCACAGTGCCGCGCGAGCGCGCGCTCGAGCAAGCGCGCCACGGGCGCCTCCGCCGGCGCACCCGCGCGCGCGATGTCGGCGCAAATGCCTTCGATGATCACGTTCTCCTGTGCCTTCACGGCGCGCAGCAGCTGGATCGTGCGCGCATGGCGCTGCTCGTCGTTGGCAAGGCACGCCGCGTCGAACAGCGCGTTGTAGAAGCTGGCGAACGTCGCGTGCAGCTGCGCATGCGTTTCGCTGTCCGCCCGAGTACGCTCTGGCGCCGGCGCCGTGACGGCGGCGGGCGGTCGCAGGGGAACGATTCGGCGCGATCGTGTGTGCATGGGATATATAAAGCAATAATCGGGCTCATCATGAAAATATATTGAGTTTCAACAAGATGAAATCGAAGGCTTTAATTTATGCGCGCAGGTTGTCAAATATTTCGACACGCCGGGTGGCGGCGTGGCAGCAGGGGTGGCGCGCGGCGACTATGCTGCCTGTAGCCCGCGGCAGTGCCTGAGGGGGGGCATTGGCGCCCGTCACCGCCTGCGCGCCCCGAGCGAAACAACGGATGGAAGCAAACCATGGAAGTCACCAACCTCGAATCGATTCCCGGCAAGACCATCGTGCGCCACCTCGGGCTGGTGCAGGGCTCGACGGTGCGCGCCAAGCACGCCGGGCGCGACATCCTCGCGGGACTGAAGAACATCGTCGGCGGCGAGCTGAAGGCCTACACCGAGCTGCTGGTGGAGTCGCGCAAGGAGGCGGTGGCGCGCATGGTGCAGCAGGCCGAGGCGGTCGGCGCGAACGCGGTGGTGAACGTGCGCTTCTCGACCTCGAACATCGCCTCGGGGGCCGCGGAGGTGATGGCCTACGGCACCGCGGTGGTGATCGGGTAGCCGACGATGGAGGCAATGCTGCAGTTGCTGGTCTTCGCTGCCCTGCTGCTCGCGGGGCTGCTGTTCGGGCGCGCCGCGGAGCGGCGCCACTACCGTGACATCGTCGCGCGCGAGGAGGCGCTGGGCGACATTCTCGTGTTCAGCGAGCGCCGCATCCCCGACTTTGCGGCGCCGCCGCGCACGACGCTGGTCGTGGGCTCGGTGGTGATCGCGGAGGACTATTTCAAGCGTATCGCGGCGAGCCTGAAGAGCCTGGTCGGCGGGCGCCTCACGGCCTACGAGTCGTTGATGGATCGCGGTCGGCGCGAGGCGGTGCTGCGCATGAAGGAGGAGGCGCGGGGCCTCGGGGCCGACATGGTATTCAACGTGCGCTTCGAGACCGCGTCGATGAATGACAGCGCCGGCGGACGGCAGGCGATGTTCTCGGCGGAATTCATCGCCTATGGCACGGCGCTGATCCCGTCACGCGCGCCGTGACATACGAGAACCCGCGCATTCCCGAAGGCATCAACGTGGCGCGCGAGAGCGTGCCCGCGGAGTTCCTGCGCCTGCTTGCCGGCTTGCTGCTCGTGGTCGTGGTGGCGGCGCTGGTGCTGCACCTGGCCGGCGGCTGGCTGGCGCGGCAGGTCCCGTTCGCGCTCGAGCGTTCCTGGGTCGGCGAGCGGCTGCTGGTGCCGCCGGGAATCGGCACCGATGCCGCCGACGCGCAGGCGCAGGAGCGCGTGCAGGCGCTCGCGCGCGAGCTCGCCGCCGGCATGGGGCTGCCGCAGGGCATGACGGTGGACGTGCACCTGGTGCGCGAGGAGGTGCCGAACGCCTTCGCGACGCTGGGCGGGCATGTGCTCGTCACCGACGGGCTCTACCGGCGCCTGCCCAGCGAGAACGCCCTGGCGATGGTGCTGGCGCACGAGCTTGCGCACATTCGCGCGCGCGACCCGATTGCCGCGGCCGGCGGCGGTGCGGCACTCACGCTGCTGATGCTGGCGCTGGGTGGCGATGCCGAAGCGCTGGCGCCGCAGCTCGCGCGCCTGGTGCAACTCGGGTATTCGCGCCAGGCCGAAGCGCGCGCCGACGAGGCCGCGATCGCGGCGCTGCTGGGCCACTACGGCCACGCCGGTGGCGCGGCGGGGCTGTTCGAGGCGCTGGCGGACTACGACGGGGCGGGCCGTGAACTGCCCGCGTTGCTGGCCACGCACCCGGCCGATGCCGCGCGCATCGCGCGCCTGCAGCAGGCCGCGCGCGGCTGGGACGCGACCCGGCAGCCGCTGGTTGCCCTGCCCGCGCTGTGATTCCTGTGCGCTGCGGGTCTCGTGGTTCCGGCTTCAGCCGGACAATGTCCGCATGAATGAGGACCTACGGGCGAGCGAGTGGCGTTTCCGCGCGCAGCAGTTTCATCCAGCGCCCGGAACGGAAACGCCACACCAGCAGCGCGTTCTTGACCGCGTAATCGGCGATCAGCGTGGCGTAGATCCAGTTCACCCCGAGGCCCTGGTAGTAGAAAAGCAGGGCCAGGCCGAAACGCACCACGATCAGGCCGGCCAGCACGTTCAGCAGCGGAAAGCGCGTGTCGCCGGCCCCGCGCAGCGCGCCGCCGAGGCAGAATTCCACCGCCAGCATCGGCAACGCGAGCGTGAACGCGTAGAGGATCGGCACCGCGTGGGCGGCGATGCCCTCATCGCCGGTGAGCCACAGCGCGACGGGATGCGCGTAACACGCGAGTATCAATCCGGGAACGCTCAGCGTCACGATGGTCAGGCGCAGCGCGCGCAGTGCCACCAGGCGCGCATTGGCGGGCGAGCCCGCGCCGAGTTGTTGCCCGACCATCACCGACACCGCGACCGAGAAGCCGAAGCCGATCACCATCGCGAGCGACAGCAGGCTGATGCTGGTGCCGTAGGCCGTGAATGCCGCGGTGCCGTACTGCGCGACCACCCACAGGAACGCGATGATGCCCAGTTGCAGCAGTCCCTGCTCGAGCGCGGCCGGGTAGCCCACCTGCCACAGTGCCTTCAGGCGCTGGCGGCTGCCCGCATCGCGGCGCGCCGGGGCGAGCGCCAGGCGCCGGGCTCGCCACAGGGCGAGCGCCGCCACCACACCCGCCACGTTGCCCAGTCCCAGCCCGAGCGCGATGTAGCGCACGTGCGGTTGCAGCCCGAACGGCGGGGCGATGCTCCAGCGCCACGCGAGGCCCAGCGACACGCCGTTCACCAGCAGGGCGAACAGCATCGGCGTGCGCGCGTCGCCGGCCGCGCGCAGGCCCGAGGCGAGCACCAGGTAGAGCGCGATCGGCGCGTAGAACAGCGCCAGCCAGCGGGTGTAGCTCACCGATTCCGTGTGCGCGCCCGGGTCGAGGTCGAACAGCCCGAGCAGCGGCCCGGCGCCGAGCCAGGTGAGCAGCGTGATGGCGGCGCCGAGCAGCGCGGCGACGGCGAGCGACAGCGCAAGGTAGCGCTCGGCCTCGTCGCGCCTGCCCGCGCCCCAGGCATTGGCGATCAGCGCCAGCGCCCCGGCGTTGATGCCGGCCGCGAGCGCGATGAACACGTTGTAGAGCCGCGCTCCCGCGTTCACCGCCGCTACCGCATCGGGTCCCAGCGCCGCCGCGAAGCGGATCATCGCAATGCCGACCAGCGTGGCGAACAGGAACATCGTGCTCGAAGGAAGCGCCAGCGCGAGGATGGCCGTGGACGATACGGCGGCGTCGCCGCCCTGCGGCGCTCGTGCCGCGTTCAACTGCGTTCCACGCGGTTCTTGCCCCCGGCCTTGGCGCGGCGCAGTGCCGCGTCGGCGCGATGCACCACGTTGACCGGGTCGGTGTCGTCGGCGGCCAGTTCCGCCACGCCGGCACTGAAAGTGAGTGCGATGCGCCGCGAGCCGAGCGGCACTCCGGCGATGGACGCGCGCACGCGCTCCAGCAGCTGCGCGGCCGCGCCGGCCGCGCAACCGGGCATGAGCACCACGAACTCCTCGCCCCCGTAGCGGGCCACCAGGTCGACCGCGCGCGTCTGCGCGCGCAGCGCGGCGGCGAATTCCGCGAGCACCTCGTCGCCCGCGATGACGCCGTGCCGCTTGTTGATGGGCCCGAAATCGTCCAGATCGATGACCGCCAGTGCGAGCTCGCTGCCGTAGCGTCGCGCGCGGCCGAACTCTCGCGCGATCGCCTCGAAGAGCTGGCGGCGGTTCGCCACGCCGGTCAGCGGATCGGTGCCCGCGAGCTCCTCGAGGCGCTTGTTGGCGGTTTCCAGCGCTGCGCTGCTTTCCTCGAGGTCGGCGTTGAGGCGCGCCAGTTCGGCGGTGCGCAGCTCCAGCTTGCGGTTGTTGCTCTCGAGTCTGGCGTTGGCCTCGGTCAGTGCCGCCGAGCGCAGTTCGAGCTCGTAGGCGGTGATGAAAGCGTTGTGTCGACCGGTTTCGATCGCCACCGCGATATAGGCGAACACCGCGGTGCAGGCGCCGACCACCGACAGCCACAGGGCGGTGGCGCCATTGTCCAGCCCGCCGTAAAGCACGATGCCGGGTGCGGCGCAGCCAAATGCAAATAGTTGCAGGGCGACAGCGCGCGCGGGGGCGGTGCTGTGGAATATCGCGACCGGCAGGCAGACCAGCAGGTAGCCGGTGAGGTCGCCCTTGGTTGCATCCAGCGTCGCCAGGGCGCCCGCGCCCGGCATCAGCAGCGCCATCCAGGCGTCGTCGAGCAGCGTGCGCACGCGCGCCCTGCGCGCGAGCGGTCCCGGGTCCGCAAGCAGTGCGAGCAGGGCAATGCATCCCAGGTAGGCGAAGACCAGGACGAAGCGTTCGGGTGGCGCGAGCGCGCCATCGGCGCGCAGCGAGCCGCTCAGGAAGTGCGACAGGCCGAGCCCCGCCGCGACGCACAGCAACGCCAGGGCGAATCGCCGGCGCCAGTGGGCGTTCACGCCCGGGCGCTGCGCGAGGTAGGCGGTCTGGGCCGGGTCGCTGGTTGCGGACATCTCTGGGCTCGATGAAAGGCTGGGTATGGGCCCCGCGAGGCTCATTCAGGATAGACGTCGTGCTGCGGCCCGGCCCGGCGCAGCGCCGGTTCGCGGGGCGAATTGGCCCGGAACGCGGCCCGACGACTGGTGATGCCATCCAAATGCGCAGAAATTCATCGCTTTCATTACGAATTATTGTGTCTCGACGGGAAGGAGAATATTATTTGCGTTTATTTCTACAAATAGAAGTGCGATTTCTAGCGGGAGGCTCGAATGGCGGACGGAACGGCTTTGCCACTGGTCATGCCCGGGCTGCTGGCATGGGCGGCTGCGCGCCACAGTGAGCGCATCGCGCTGCGTGACGGTGAGGTCACGCTGGATTTCATCACGCTGGCGGCGCGGGCCCGCGACGCGTCCCGGGCTTTCCTCGCCGCCGGTATCCGTCGCGGCGACCGTTTCGCGATCTGGGCGCCCAACCGCTACGAATGGATCCTGGCGGCCCTTGGCGCGCAGAACATCGGCGCGATCCTGGTGCCGCTCAACACGCGCATGAAGGGCGCCGAGGCGGCGTACATCCTCGAGCGCAGCGGCGCGCGACTGCTGTTCACGGTCGGCGAGTTCGCGGGTAACCGCTACCCGGAAATGCTGACAGGTATCGCGCTGCCGGCGCTCGAGCGCACCGTGCTGTTCGGCGAGGCCGCCGGCGGCCCGGGCGGATGGGAAGACTTCGTGGCCGCGGGCCGCGCCGTGAGCGATGCCGAGGTGCGGGCGGCCGAGACGGCGGTCATGCCGGACGACACGCTCGACCTGATGTTCACCTCCGGCACCACCGGCAAGCCCAAGGGCGTGATGACCGGGCATGCGCAGAACATCCGTTCCTTCGACACCTGGGGCCGCACCGTAGGGCTCGGCGCCGACGACAACTACCTGATCATCAACCCCTTCTTCCATTCCTTCGGCTACAAGGCCGGGTGGCTGGCCGCGATCATCCGCGGCGCGCGCATCCTGCCGGTGGCCAGCTTCGACGTGGATCAGGTGCTGCGGCGCATCCAGTTCGAGCGCGTGAGCATGCTGCCCGGGCCGCCCACGATCTACCAGTCGCTGCTCGCGCATCCCGAGCGCCAGAGTTACGACCTGTCCTCGCTCCGGCTCGCGGTCACCGGCGCGGCGGCGGTTCCGGTCGACCTGATCCGGCGCATGCGCAGCGAACTGGGTTTTCGCACCGTGTTGACGGCCTATGGCCTCACCGAGACCTGTGGCGTGGTCACGATCACCGGCGCCGAGGACGAGCCCGAGCTGATCGCGACCACCGCGGGGCGCGCGATGCCCGGCGTGGAGGTGATCTGCGTGAACAGCGCCGGAGAGCCGGTGCCGGCGGGTGAGCCCGGCGAGGTCTGCGTGCGCGGCTTCAACGTCATGCAGGGCTATTTCGACGATCCCGAGGCAACCGCAGAGGCGATCACGCCGGACGGCTGGCTGAAGACCGGCGACATCGGCGTGCTGAACGAGGCGGGCTATCTGCGCATCACCGACCGCATCAAGGACATGTTCATCGTCGGCGGCTTCAACTGCTATCCGGCCGAGATCGAGAACCTGTTGTGTTCCCTCGGCGGTGTCGCGCAGGCCGCGGTGATCGGTGTGCCCGACGAGCGCATGGGCGAGGTCGCGAAGGCCTTCGTCGTGCGCCGTGCCGGCAGCACGCTCACCGAGCAGGAAGTGATCGACTGGTGCCGGCGCAACA
>Ga0138256_10001540_pt1 | contig 24802 bp, 25 predicted proteins | sample KNB2016incub_MG_FD_105486 | JGI IMG/M metagenome (GOLD analysis project Ga0138256, IMG submission 105486) | Active sludge microbial communities from wastewater in Klosterneuburg, Austria - KNB2014incub_MG | ecosystem: Engineered > WWTP > Activated sludge > Unclassified | place: Austria...
GTGCACCCAGAGGGAATCGAACTCTCATCATCCCGATCGAAATCGGGATACTCTATCGCACGTGCACCCAGAGGGAATCGAACTCTCATCATCCCGATCGAAATCGGGATACTCTATCGCACGTGCACCCAGAGGGAATCGAACTCTCATCACTGGTTCCGAAGACCAGTACTCTATCCGTTGAGCTATGGGTGCTATGAGCGCTCAATTTGAACTTTGAACTTTGAAATTTGAGCTTAGCTAATTATACTATACCTATGGCCCCTGTAATATATATCTCCCTTTTGCTTTTAGAGCTGTTTTTTTTAGTAAGCATAACTATCTATTTAGCTTTTCTGATTTATTCTTCACTGATGGGTTCTCCGTATGTTCCCACCAGTAGAAAACAAACCAAAGATCTGCTTGCGCTTATCAAACCAAATCGTAAAACAAAAATCTTAGAGCTTGGATGTGGCGACGGGAGATTCCTTCGTATAGCGGCAGAAAAGTATAAGAGTACCGGACTTGGCATCGACATCAATCCCATTGTTCTTGCGAAGGCGCGTATTCTTGCAAACTTAAAAAAATTAAAAAACATTAACTTTGAAAATCGAAACATCTTTAAACAATCATTTGTGGGATATAACGTTCTTTATATATTTCTCATGCCCAAACTTTTGGCTAAGATAGCGCCACAACTTAAAAAAGAGATGAATTCCTCAACCCTCGTTATTTCTCATGGATTCAAAATCCCTACCTGCGACAAATACATCACACGCGTTGTACAAAGTCACCCATTTGACTCCTATTTTTATCGCTTTCCAAAGAGTAAACGGGCTTAACCCTGAGCCTGCCGAACGGTTGAATCAGCGTGTCTTTTTAGCTATAGTAAGAGCATGAGAAAGCGGTCTATTTTTTGGATTGGGTTGTTTACTATACTCGTAGTCGCAAACCTAATAATCGCCTTACGTTACGTGCAAAAAGTAAAACGAGTATCGGCCGCAAATACTATTCTGAATGAGATTGATGCGTCGTACGAATTTGATCAATCCTTTGCTAACGAAGGCGTAACTGCTGAGGTAAAACTAGGGGACGCAAGAGTGGCAAATCTTAAACGCTTTTTTAGGAAATATAACTCACCACTTTATGATGACGCAGAATTTATTGTAACTACGGCTGACAAGTATGAGTTTGATTATAGACTGCTTCCGGCCATTGCAATGCAGGAATCTGGACTCTGTAGAGTAATACCAAACAACTCGTATAACTGTTGGGGTTGGGGAATTTACGGAACAACCGTTACGCGATTTGACTCATACCAAGACGCTATTATGGCGGTTTCAAAGGGTATTAAAACCTATTACATAGACAAAGGGCTAACCACGACAGAGCAAATTATGGCAAAGTACACACCATCATCAAACGGTAGCTGGGCAAATGGAGTAAATACGTTTATACGAGCGCTTGAATAGACTCGTATCTCGAATTTGGTATCTGGTATTTCGTATGAACGAAATGCGCAATCGATATACGAAATACGTTATACGGTATACGAAGGGTCATTGTACGTTTCTGGTGACCTGAAGTTCTTGGGAGAGTGAGTACTGCGTACCCATAGACTTTGTACGTACTGCAAATGCCGACCCTCTTTTTTTACGTTTAGAGACCATTGCCTGCAACCACGTATTTGATTCACCGATCTTAAGTCTAATAGTTTTCAACAGCGATAATATAACCTCAAGAAAAGAAGCGTCATAAGGTTTAGTACTTTCCCGAGATGAGCTAAGTGTTAACTTCTCTACATCCTTAACCTCAGCAAGCATCGACTGATTCTGTTGCTTAATCATCTTAATCTCTTGCTTCACCTGTTGAATAAGCTGCTGGATCTCTACAATCTCTTGTTTTACCGTATGGTTCTCGTGATGTTCGTGAAATCTAAAAACAGGTTTCGTTTCCTTCTTTTCGCCCAGAGGGCGATCGCCCTTTGGGCGATTTGTGGTTTTCTCACTGTGATTAAACTGCAAATCTTGTTCATAATCGATGTAGTCGGCATCGCCCATAAACTGATCGAAAACTCCACTGGCAATACCACCAAGCTCACGTGCTGTATTTTTCACAGAGGAGCTACCCAGATCGGCTATTGTCTCGAGTGGGTTCTTTTCAAGGAGATTCGGATTGTGCTTTTTGGCCTTCGTGGCCTGTTGCGAACTCATGGCTGAATTTTACTATAAGCCTAAGAGAAAATCAAGTGTTTTCTGTTTGCGTAATAGAGCGGCGTAGTAGTATGCATTTTGCATCGCTGCAACGCGCTCTTTGTTATCTTTAATTGAAACAAAAAGTTTTTCAAGCTCATCATTTTCTACCGAAATATTTTCTTTTTCAGCAATCTCGTTTAGAGCAAACTCAAGACTATGTGTCTCGACAATCTCCTTGAGGAACTGCTCTCGTAGCTGCTCCATGGTGATATTTTTGGACTGTAGATAGGTCTCTGTGTTCATTCCTAGCTTCTGAATATCGTCAACAAGGCGTGACAGTCTGCTGTTCAGTTCTTCTTCAAGAATAAACTCAGAAATCTCGACAGTTGACAATTGTAGCAATGCGGTTAGCATCTCGTTTAAGAGTTCCTGCTGCTTTCGCGCCTTTTCCTTGTCATCATCCACAGGTTTGGCCTCAGTACCCGGAACCCATATATCTGCCTTGCCTCTTTTTACCTTAATGTCTGCAAGCGTCTTTTTGTAGTCTCCCAATTTTACAGATGGTTTTTCTGCAAGTGTAAAGACCAGTTCCCAGTCCTCGTTTTCTTTCGCTTGCTTAAGATCAACACGGGGAGAGATTACCGGCTTCAATTCTTCCTTCTTGATTATCTCGGCATATATGTCCGGAAAGAGCGTTCGAATGATCTGCTGATAGATCGCTTCTTTCTTTATCTGCTTTTTAGCAAGTTCCTTGGGTGCTTTTCCTTTTCGGTATCCTTCAACCTCGAGCATCTCTGCTAGGGTCTGAAAAGCTTTTTCAGTTTCCTTCTCGATCATCGCCCACGGCATCTTGACCGTTATCTCAAATGTTCCTTTGGGAAGTTTTTTTAGTGTATGGGTATACATATATTCTAAGTCCTGCCTGCCGGCAGGCAGGTCTAAGTTCGTCCATTATAGCGAAATGTTACTCGCCTGTAAACTCTCTTCGCTTTCAACACGCTTAAAGTCATTCATAAAGCGCTCTACGCGCACCGCCCATGTAGGACTCGCAGCATAGATCTTACCAATATCGTAAACGTCAGCCGCTCCCTTATCTATATAGTTGGTTCTCAAACCCTTACCTACAGCATCAATAGAATCACCCCATGTATTAAACATTATGTAACCACCACCCCAACCAAAGGGATTATGTGAGTTTGGATGCGTAAACTGGCCAAAACTAGACTCAAGCCTAGTAATTGACGGCAATAGATAACAGTCGATCTGATAGTTGGCACAAGTGCTAATAAATGAATCTACCGAGTCCACAAGGGGAGAGTTGTTCTCCTGTAGGACCTTTGTAATAACTCGTCTTTTTAACATATAGTCCTGTGCAATATCTCTATGGGATATTCTATTGGCGATCTCGTTCTTTGGACTAGCCACAAGAATGGCCGATGAACCAGCCTGCTGATCTGAGGCTAGAACATTTGTGCCCGAGAATAATAAAACAACAAATACGCTTAAAAACAATTTGAGTATCTTCATAAGTATTGGCCTTTAGACAATCTTTAACTATGTCTCTTGGGCTATAAAAAAAGATCTTAAAGCTTTTCAGCGCTTGGCGAAAAACCTTAAGATCTAGGTGCAGTATAGCAACTTACTACAGGCCTGTCAAGGGGTATTTTATGTATCTTATAGCTAACGAGGCTGGAGCCTCAAATTGGCATTAAATAGCTTCAATTTGCCTTATATCAGCATATTCTGTAGCATATGATATATGGCAAGTAATAAGGACTCGGCAATCCTTCCAGGTTGGTGGAACCTCTTTCCGTGGATACTTGCAATGGTCGTGATTGGAGTGGGATTTACCGTATGGTTTGAAACCATGAGCTTTACATTTAAAGTCGTTTCCCTCTATCAGGTTTTTCCAATTATTGGAATCTTGGCATGGAGCATAATGTGGACCCACTTTATCGTAGGCGAGATACGAAGACTAATTCCATCACTTCCAAAACACAAACCTTATCATAGAACCTCTACAGCCATCGTAATTTGGCTTGTCCTCCTTCATCCGATGATATTGGCGATAGAACAGCTCAGGCAGGGTTTCGGGCTTCCACCACTCAGCTACTTTGCATACGCTGGAGAGGCGAGTATCCCCTATGTTATTTTGGGAATGCTTGGCCTCACAGGCTTTCTATTTTTCGAGGTGATAGCGCGATTTAAAGAAAATCCTAAGGTAGTGAGACTCTGGTGGCTTGTGAACTTTACACAAACAATTGCAATGGCAAGCATATTTTATCATGCATTAGTACTTGGTTCGGATATGCACAGTGGCTGGTTTCGAAGCTATTGGATTGTATTAGGACTTCTCCTAACCCCATGTCTAGTTCACCAACACTGGGAGGACTTGAAGAACTTTAAGAAATAAGCACGCTCTAGTGCATTACCTTTGCGAAGTGGGGGGTGAAGGAGGGAGCTATGTGGGAACTCATTATTTAGCAACTAACTTTTCTAAAGCTTTCCCCGTTAATCGCACATTACAATTGATTGAAGAGTGAATATGCTACTGTAAAAATTACCACTAATCCAAGTAGTTTACGAGCCCAATTAATCCCTGAAGTTATTTCTTCATATGCCCATAAGATGATTGCTATCGTATATGTTGTTGCTCCTAGCTTATGAAGAAGAACGTTAGGCACTTTGCTGATTATTAATCCACTTATGGCAATAATAAGTGGCGCATTTGGCACTTGCAGGAGCTTCATTGTACAAGAGTACTCTTCTGAAGATCAAAATCAACCTTAAACTAACTGCGCGAACGACGGGACTCGAACCCGCAACCCCTTCCGTGACAGGGAAGTGCTCTGCCAATTGAGCTACGTCCGCTATTTAGATCGTAGCGAAATTGGAAGCTATAAGCTTTACCAATTGCCCCGATGGTCGCTGCCATCGGGATCCCGATCGAAATCGGGAAGCTACGTCCGCTATTTAGATCGTAGCGAAATTGGAAGCTATAAGCTTTACCAATTGCCCCGATGGTCGCTGCCATCGGGATCCCGATCGAAATCGGGAAGCTACGTCCGCTAACCTTATTATACTTCTTGTGTGGACCCGACAGGGCTCGAACCTGTGACCTCTGCAATGTCAATGCAACGCTCTAACCAACTGAGCTACGAGTCCAAGCTCTAATTTTACCACGCCTTTGGAAAGGAACGTAGTACATCACTCTTTTTAAAGCCACCAATCAATCTAAACCCTTCACTTTGTAGCATATAATCTATTGACCGATACTATTATTTAAATAATAGTATCTATATGGTAAGAGTATCTCGCTTTAAACTTCCCGAGGAAACTTTAAACAAATTGTTGGATCTTTTTTTTGAAGTAGTTGGCAAAAAAAATTCAAAAATTGCATTTAACGAAACTGTCATAGATCTCTTATCGCCTATAGAACGCCTTATGGTCGCGAAAAGAATAGCCATTATGTATCTAATTTTAAAGGACATTGATCATAGGACAATTTGTTTTGTGCTGAAAGTTTCCATGGCGACTGTCTCAAAATACAGAATCATTATGGAGCGTAGTAATGGAATCGTTCCGACACTGCGTCAGATGATAAAGCATGATCAAATGAAATTAATGCTTGAAGAATTATATTCTCTGCTATTTCCACCTGGCAAATCGGGAGTTGATTGGAAAGTTGCATGGGAGAGGAAACGGAAGATCGAGAGATTGAAACAGCAGGGCATTTAGTTGATACTATTATTTAAATAATAGTATCAGGGTTAAAAATATTTCCTCAACGTACTATTTAAGCAAATCTTTATATAATTTACATATGAGGTGGATTGTGTATCTGGCAATTATTTTAGGAATGATGGGTTTTGCATATTATTATCCACTTCCAAATATCTGCGACAAGACCGTGAGCTATACAATTGGAAGCATTGATTCCAGATTCAATCTTACAAGAATGCAGGTTCTTGAGAACATTAAGGAGGCGGAGCGGTACTGGGAGACGGCAACGGGACAAGATTTGTTCACCTACAATCCAACAGCAGAGAAACCAATTACCATTCAGATGGTTTACGACGAAAGACAGGCAATAGCCTCGGAGGTCAACACTGAAAAAAGCGCAGTGAATCAAGACAAGTCGACGCTTCAGTCGAGAATTGACGACTTTAAAAAACGTTCAGATGAGCTGGATAAAAAAGTACAGTCATTTAATGATAAGGTAAGTAACTGGAATAAAAGCTCAACACAAACAGAGGAGGAGTATGGCAAGCTCGTAGCCGAACAGACAGAGCTTGAACAGTTGACTAAGCAGATTAGTGCTGAGGCCCGTACCCTACAGCTTACCACTAACGATATAAACACAAAAATAGAACAACTGAATGGCAACATAACTACTCTTCAAACCGTGGTGAAGTCTAAACCAGAAGAAGGATTATTCGAATCTGCCTCTAAAACGATATCAATATACTATAACAACAGTCAACAAGAACTCATTCATACCATCGAACATGAACTGGGTCACGGTCTCGGACTCGATCATCTGTCAAATCCTCTTTCAATAATGTATGTTCAGTCGAATGATACGTTGATACCAACCACGGACGATGTCCATGCGGTAAGTCTTATATGTAAAAAGGAAACATTCATTGATCGCATAAAAACGAAAAGGTGGAAGCAGACCGTCAGAACAGTCCTTAATGATATAATGTATAAATGAGTAAACATGAAAAGATAGTGAGAGGATCTGTTCGAGGAGACTTTGACTATAATGATCGTCACCCTCTGTTATACCCATCATTGACGATTGTTGGTTGCGTTGCTACCGCAGTTTTAGCCTATATACTTAAACGTCCTCACACTCACATTGCATCAAATATTAATAGACACGAACCGATTACCTCCTTTGGATCGGTGACCGGTAATCGTAAATATAAAATAAGATAATTTTCTATATTATGGCAGGAGTTGAAGACAGAATTCTCGGAAAGCATCCCCAAGATAAAGCTAAAGGATTAATACATAGGAAGTTTGAAGTCGTACCTGAAAATCCGGTAAACAACTGGATTGAAGGACTACCGCGTGTATTCCCAGTTGAAGATGGGGTCAGATATTCTCCATTTGATGGTCATCTATGGTTGGCTAGCTATCGCACAGCTAGAGATCCTGAGGTAGCCTTAAAAAGGTGGTCACCTCATAGCTCAATTGAAAGTTTGACCGGCTCAACAGTCGAAGTTTTGGGAAAGCATGATAAAACGGGGGTTATTGCAAATAGGATACAGGAATTGGACGAGTTTATTCGAGGCAAACTTCGACATTTTAGAACCACTGAGATATCTGAATCTCAGTTAGAAGAGTTTCAACGCGAAACTGAAAACATGCTTGTAAAAGCAGGTTTCGATAAGCCAAATAAGACTATCAAAAAAAAGATAGCCGATCAGGTGCGCCTAGCTATGGGCACGGATAGACTTGGCCGAAGAAATCCACTAATATCTAGAACTCGGCTTTCTTCAGCGCTGCTTACTTTGCTAACGGAGTCTGCAATACGTGACAAAGTGGTGGAAAAATATTCAAGACTTTTTGTAGCACTTCTGGGCGAACAGCAACTTGAAGAGTCTATAGTTGTATCTATTATAGAGTCGCTAAAAGATGGAGACTTCAATCCTCAGCTACTTAGGGAAGCAGGTAATATCTCTACGGTTAAGTCAGCTCCGTATAGAATTCCGGTCATGCAAGCTTTTGGGATACTTTTTGGAGTTCCTCCGCATAGACGGGCTGAGTTTACAAAATATTTTGAAATTGAAAATGTATTTTCTGGGATACTCAACGATCCTAACGCACCGATTGCGCACCGACTTCCATTTATTATTTCAAATCTTAAGGAGGCGGTTGAGGACGGCGCCAGTATTTACTCACCTTCTGTATAATAAAGTTTATGGCAGACATGAAAGATCACAGACAGATTGGTCGAGAGATGGATTTATTTACTTTTTCCGATCTCGTTGGCTCAGGCCTTCCACTTTTTACTCCAAAAGGAACCATTCTACGAGATCTTCTTGCGGGACTCTCTGAAAAACTTCAGCGAGAAGCTGGGTATAAAAAGGTCTGGATCCCTCATATTGCAAAAGAAGAGCTCTATAAAAACTCTGGACACTGGGATAAATTTGGGAAGGAATTGTTTTTGGTTACAAGTCAGGAGACCGATGATAAGTTCATTCTAAAACCAATGAGCTGCCCTCATCATATCCAGATTTATGCCTCAAACCCAAGAAGCTACCGAGATCTCCCAATTCGCTACTACGAAACAACAACTGTCTACAGAGATGAAAAAAGTGGGGAACTGGGAGGACTCAACAGAGTTCGTTCGGCCACGCAGGATGATGCTCATGTTTTTTGTACCATGGATCAGGTAGAGGAGGAACTTGAAAAAATCGTTGAGATGGTAAAGACGATGTACAGACTGCTCGATCTTCAGTTCAAACTTCGACTTTCATTTAGGGACTCAAAAGACACATCTCATTACTTAGGGACCAATGAGCAGTGGAAACAGTCCCAGGAAATTATGGAAAAAGTGGCTAAAAAGTCAGGTCTTGAGTACTTTGTAGCAGAGGGAGAAGCGGCTTTTTATGCACCCAAGATCGATATTATGGCAACTGATTCTCAAGGACGTGAGTGGCAGGTGGCAACTGAGCAACTAGACTTCGTACAGCCAGCTCGATTTAAAATCTCCTATGTTGCCCCCGACGGGACAGAAAAGACTCCGATCATGATACATAAAGCACTTTTGGGATCAATCGAGCGCTTTTTATCAGTCTATATTGAGCACACGCAAGGTTTTTTCCCTTTCTGGTTGGCTCCGGTTCAGGTTGCGGTTCTTCCTGTGTCGGAGAAACACAATGAAAAGGCACAGGAAGTCTTTCAAGAACTGTTGAAGGTCGATATGAGAGTCGAGATTAATGGAGACGATAAGCCACTAGGCGCTAAAATACGCGAGACCACGTTGCAAAAAGTCCCATTTATGATTATAATTGGGGATAAAGAAATGCAGGAATCGGAACTAAGTGTTGCGATTCGAAGCAGAGAAGGCAAAGATCTGGGTCTTATGAAGGTTAAAGAATTTATTAAGACTCATTTACAATCTATTTGAGAAATTACCCAGCACCTCGACCCCAAAAGAAACACTATACGATTAATCACAACATTAACGTATCGCCGTTACGGGTTGTAGATCACGAAAGTAAACAGGTGGGTCTGCTTTCAAAAGAGGAGGCAATGAGGCTTGCGATCGATCAAGAGGTAGATTTGGTTCTGATTGCACCAAATGCAAAGCCACCAGTCGCAAAACTAATAGATTTTAAAAAGTTCCAGTATCAAGAAGATAAAAAGCAGAAGGAAGCACGAAAAGGAATAAAAAAGAGCATAGTTAAGGACATTAAAATTTCATTGTTTATTGCGCAGGGCGACATTACTCGCTTTGAGGAAAAAGCAAAGGAATTTTTGGCAGAAGGCAATCAAATCCGAATCAATCTTGCACTAAAAGGAAGAGAGATGGGTAAGAAGGATATGGCAATTGCGAAGGTAAAAACCTTTATCGCGGCGCTTGGAGATGTCAACATTTCCAAAGAGCCAAAGGTAGAAGGTAGAGTAATTCGTGCAGTAGTTTCGAGAAAAAAATAATTATGAAAAAACAGACAAAAGTACGGACTAGAAAGGCAGCGGCAAAGCGTTTTAAGGTCACGAAGACCGGTAAAGTCTTGCACCGCTCGCACTATATTCGACACAAACGATATAACAAAGGGAAAAAGAGAATTCGACGTCTCAAACTAATGAAGAAGACCGAAGGAGTCTTCGGAAGAAAAATTAAGCAAATGATGGGATTAGCATAATATGAGAGTTAAATCAGGTGTAAGAACAAAACGAAGACATAACAAGGTACTTAAACTTGCCAAAGGATATTGGCAAAGTAGAAGTAGCCAGTTTAAAAAGGCCGCAGAGGCTGTTCTTCATGCTGGTCAGTATGCGTATGCTGGACGAAGAATTAAAAGACGAGACTTTAGATCTTTATGGATCGTAAGAATTAATGCAGCGGTTAGACCAGAAGGTCTTTCATACAGTCAGTTTGTAAGCAAGCTCAAGGCAAAAAATATTTCACTTGATCGTAAGATTCTCTCGCAGATTGCGACTGAGTATCCTAACGTCTTCAAAAAGATAGTAAGCGAAGTCAAATAACATCTTCTTAACTCCCGCTTCTAGTATAATTCTTTCATGAACATTGATTCTGTCCGTGTTTCTTTTGGAAAGGACCTTACATCCTGCACTACCGTAAAACTACTTGAAGAACTGGAAATTCAGTATCTGGGAAGAAACGGAAAGATAAATGACCTTCTTCAACAAATAAAAACTGTTTCAGCGGATAAGAAAAAACAGTTCGGAATGGATGTAAATAAATTGAAAAATGAGATTGTTGTGGCACTTCAGGAAAAGCGACAACAGTTGTTTGCTAAGGATGATGAATTGGTTTCTATTGATGTTACGATTCCGGGCGACAAGTATCCCAAAGGAAGTCTTCATACAACAACCTATGCAATCGAGGAGATAAGCAAAATCTTCGAGAAGATTGGTTTTATACGTGTTTCATATCCAGAGGTAGACTGGGAGTACTTTGCGTTTGAGGCGCTCAATATGCCAGCAGGGCATCCTGCACGTGATGATTTTGAAACTTTTTTTATTGATGTGCCGCCTCATCCTAAGTATGGGCGTATGCTTCTTACACCACATGCTACTAATGCCCAGAACCGTGAGATGAAACGTCTGAAAAGTACACCGCCAATTCGAATGATAAACATTGGTAAAACGTATAGACCCAACTGGGACGTAACGCATACTCCGATGTTTCATCAGTTTGACGGCGTATGCATTGATAAAAACATGAATATCACGCAGTTAAAAGGAACGCTCGACTACTTTGTAAAAACTTTTTTTGGACCGAAGCGCTCAGCTCGTATCCGTCCTTATGACTTCAGATTTACAGAACCTTCATTCGAGGTCGATGTTTCCTGTGGTGTTTGTCTGGGAAAAGGCTGCAAATACTGTAAGGCAGGCTGGCTTGAACTTGGTGGCGCTGGAATGATTCATCCAAACGTATTAAAAGCTGGAGGAATTGACCCAACTATTTATTCTGGATTTGCGTGGGGTTGGGGAGTGGAACGGGTTTTCTCAATGAAAGAAGGACTTAAGGTTGATGATTTGAGAATTGTTTACGGAGGCGACATTAGATTCCTGGAGCAGTTCTAACAACTATGAATATTAAGATTACCTACAACTGGCTGCTTGAGTATCTAGACACAGATGCAGATCCTTACGAGATACAGAAATATCTCTCCCTCTGTGGGCCTGGTGTGGAAAGGATTGAGAAGGTTTCCACCAAAGGTGGACTTACGGATTACGTCTTTGATATTGAGATTACCTCAAACCGAGTCGATATGGCCTCGGTATTTGGGATAGCTCAGGAGGCTCAGGCAATCCTTCCTCAGTTTGGTAAAAAAGCAAAGCTCAGACAAAATCCTCTCACAGAACTTAGATTTAAGTGGATGGAAAAATTTAGTGGTGAAGCGCTACCACTAATCCTAAAGGTAGAGGACAAAAAATTTGCAGAGCGTCTTATCGTCGTAGCTCTTTCAAACGTAACTATACAACCATCAGATAAGCTCATTAAAGAACGACTCGAAATGTGTGATGAACGGTCCTTGAATAATGTAGTAGATATCTCTAACTACATGAGAATTGCGATTGGGCAACCTTGTCATATTTTTGACTATGACGAGGTTAAAAAACACACAATGATTGTCCGTGAGAGTACGAAGGGTGAAAAAATTATGACCTTGGACAAAGAAACCGTAACTCTACCAGGTAAGGATATTGTGATCGCAGATGGTGAGGGAAACCTTATAGATCAACCAGGTATTATGGGAGGCTTTAATTCATCAATCCAAAAAAAAACAAAGAATATAATTCTCCTTATTCCTGTATTTAATGGTGCAATGGTGCGAAGAACGGCCATGCTTACCGGAAAGAGAAGCAATGCCGTTGCCTATTTCGAAAAGAACATCGACGATGACAGAGCAGAGTCTGCAACGGTCTACTGTCTCAATCTATTGAAGCAGTATGCGGGAGCAAAGCAAGCATCCCCAATTGAGGACTACCATCCAACTCCTTCAAAGAAAAAAACAATTGAGGTAAACCATCAATTTATCGAATCGCGTATTGGAATAAAAATTAAACCTGCTGAATGTAAACGGATTCTTGAAAATCTAGGCTTCCATACGAGATACGATATACGAAATACCAAATACGTAATTACCGTACCAACCCCAAGACTTCGCGACATCGATATTCCGGAGGATATAGTGGAGGAAGTTGCGCGAATATACGGCTATCATAATTTGCCAAATAGTCTTCCTCCGATGGTCAATGTAGATCCACAGGAAGGAGTCGAACAAATGTACGAAATACAAAGAAAGATTAAGTACTTTCTAAAACATATTGGTCTTCATGAATCAATGAATTACTCAATGATCTCAAAGGAGCTTATCGAGAATATGAATCTTGACGTTAAGCATCATCTTAAGATATCGAACACAATCTCTGAAGAGCTACAGTATATGAGAACGTCATTATTGCCTTCATTGGTGCAAAATATTCGTGAGAATCAAGGTAAAAAAGATATATTAAGATTTTTTGAGATAGCAAAGGTTTACTATCCACAGGATAAAGATCTACCAAAGGAGATCTATAAAGTCGCAATAGCAACGAACACGTCGTTTGCAGATCTTAAGGGAATTGTTGAGGGACTGTTGAGTGAACTACACATTACTGATTATGAACTACAAAATGCCAAGATTCATATTTTTTCTAAAAATGAAGTTGTTGATTTTGCCATAAACGACTCTGTCTTTGGCTCGGTTGGTAAACTCTCAACGCAACTACAACACAAAAACAATCTAAAATCGTCCTGCTATCTTGCAAGCTTCGATCTCATTTCGCTCATTCAAAATGCAAAAACAATTTCCCAGTACCAACCCATCAATCCTTATGCCACAATTAAACTGGATCTTAATATAAGGGCCGATGCGGTAACTTTTCAGAAACTTTCTCAGATGGCAAAAAAAACCTCAAAATTATTGACTCATATCAAACTGATAGATACATTTAAGCAGACACATAATGTAAGATTTTACTTTTCTTCGACAGAAAAGAATCTTACGGAAAAAGAGGCTCTAGCAGAGCTACAAAAAATTAAGGAAGTGCTGGGGTCGGAGTTGGAGTAGCCGTTGGAACTCCAGTCGGAACCCCTGTTGGAGCTTCATTCCAAGACATATCTACTCCGATCTTGACAGATGCCTCTCCACTTTTATCCTTCTCATTTTTGGCAACTACCTTAATCTCGTACGTTCCTTTATCGAGGGTTATTGACCTAGTAATGTCCTTATTATCTCCGTCTATATTCACCTTCTCTACACCGTTCGCGTAAATCTTTACATTTTTTATCTTCTCCATAGACGAGAACACTGCTTTTACCTCAAAGTTAGAACCAACCTTCGATTCATTACCAGGACTCTTTATGCTAACGCCCACACTGTCTGCGTTGGCGTCCGATGATTCTGTTGGATACTTAAACTTATCGTTACCCTTTTCCGCCTGATCACGAACCCATGCATCGATTGCTTCTTGCCAACGATTTTTATTATCACTAGATACCGGATCGTTCTCGGTAATAACAATAAAGTCTTTCTCCTCATAGTTACCAGATCGAATCTCTACATCATTAGCGAGCTTACCGTTCGACTTGGAGATCTTTAGCTTTTTATAAAATGCGGAAACGTCTTTCGGTTCAGTACCATCTACAAAGTACTCAGATCTCGTTGGGTACCCATCCTTAGGTAGGCCACCAAGATACGCATCAACAATTAAAGCTTTTATTCCGGACGGCTGTTTCATAATTCCGTCACTGTATTTTAATTTCTTATCGGTCAGGAGTTTTTTCATAATATTGCTCCAAATTGGCGATGCTCCGGTTATTCCAGAGGCAATGCGAGGATTCATTGGGGAGTTATCGTTGTTACCAACCCAGACACCTACCGTAACATCATTCGTATAACCAATGGTCCAGTTATCACGTTTATCGTTAGTGGTTCCCGTTTTAACTGCTACAGTTTTTCCTGGAATATTGAGGTAGGAACTCGGACCAAACGCGTCCGTTCTTGCAACATTATCAGAAAGAATATGAGAAATAAGAAATGAGGCTTGAGAAGTAATCACCTGTTGTGATGAGTTACGTTTTGGCTTATACACAGTAAATCCTCGTCTATCCTTAACTTCTTTTATCGGCAGGACGTCGTTTGATTTACCACCTCGTGCAAGAACAGAAAAGGCTCCGGTCATATCAAGGAGAGTACTTTCTCCTCCTCCAAGCGTAATGGCTAATCCAAATCTATTTATGTTTTGTTGCGTGGGCGCAAATGTCTTTAGACCCATCGACTCTGCTTTTCTTAAGAAGTCCTTTACTCCGACCAACGCAAGAACCTTAACCGCCGGAATGTTATAGGAATTACCAAGTGCAAATCTCAGTTGAGTCGGTCCTCTAAACTTACCATCATAGTTGACCGGTTTATATTCTTGCGATCCTTGATTTGGGAAGATTGTCTGGACATCCATAACTACCGTCGAAGGTGTATATCCTTTTTCAAATGCAGTCGCGTAGGTAATTGGCTTTATTGTTGAACCGGGCTGTCGAAGTCCTAAGGCTGCGTTAAATTTGCCGTACTTATCGTTGTTAAAGTCATATGACCCAACCATGGCAAGAACCTCGCCGGTTTTAGAATCAAGAACTACAGCAGCTCCATTACCAACTTGATAGCCTTTTAGTTTCTCGATCTCATCCTTAACAATTTGTTCTGCAATTTTTTGGACCTCAAGAGAAAGTGTCGTATATACGCGTAAACCCTTTCCAGAAAGCTTAACTCCATATTCACGCTCAATAAGGTCCTGTACGTAAAACACAAAGTGTGGTGCATTTATGCTCAACTTGGGAGTCGAAAATTTCAACGAGTTCATCTTGGTCAGAGCTTCAAGTTCTTCCTTTTTTGTAATGTATCCTTCTTCCCTCATACGTCGAAGTACGGCTGTGGTTCTATACTTCCATGCATCCTTTGCTCCAATGAATGGTGAGTATTGAGAAGGTAACTGAGGAAGTCCCGCTAAAAATGCCATCTCAACAAGCGTCAAATCACTCGGTGATTTTCCGAAATATCCTTTTGCTGCGGAACCGACTCCGTACATAGTTCCACCGTAAGGTATTTCATTTAGGTACAGCTCAAGTATTTCATCTTTGGAGTAACGACGCTCAATTTCAATGGCTAAAATCATCTCCTTAATTTTGCGAGACGCAGTTCTTTCGGAGTCTAAAAGAACTAATTTGATAAGCTGCTGAGTAATAGTTGATCCACCCTGCACACCACCTCCAGTAAGGGGAGATACAAGTAGCGCTCTAATTAGACCAGACTCTGAGATACCCTTATGTTTGTAAAAATCCTTATCCTCTATAGAAATCGTTGCTTTCTTCATGAGATCCGGGATCTCATCACCCTTGACCGGGAGTCGATTTTTATCTTTGTAGAGTTCGAATAGAACTTTACCATCACGGTCGTAAAAGATAGTTGCTGAGTCATTAACCTGGGTGAGTTTACCCGGCGCTGGGAGGTCCCTCGCAAACCAAGCAAACACAAGGAATAAAAACAACCCCCCCACGACGATTCCTGCTCCAAGAAGTGTAAGGATCTTATTTTTGAAAGTAAGTCTAGAAAACCATCGAAAAACGCCTTGTTTACGACTAATTCGCATATCGTTTATTATATCATTTTTGCCTTCTTCAGTTGGTATAATGGTATCTATGGAATCATCTAAACTACCTTCTCGACGAGATCGATTTTTTAAGTTAATCATAATTGTCTCAACCGTTATTCTCATTATCTCATCACTCGCGCCTATTTTACTATCACTTCGATAGTGGAGACTGTGTAAACTTATGAGAGTCAAGCTATGCAAGAGTCTCACGTTCTAGAAACAAAGATTGAGGCACTTCCCGCAACTCGCTCAACTACCATAAGTCGCTTCAATTCCGTTGGTATAAAAACCTATGCGGACCTTCTCAAATATATCCCAAGACGATATGATGACAGGTCTATAATTGCTTCCATATTTTCACTACAGGTGGGGGACAAGGTAAGCATCATTGGCTCTGTAAGCGAAGTTAAAAATCAGTTTGCTAGAAATAGGCTAACGATACAAACTGCTGACATAACTGATGACACCGGTACCATATCGGCAGTATGGTTTAACCAACGATATCTTACAAAAGCGTTGCAACTAGGACAAAAGATTGCATTCTGGGGAGAGATAAAACTATATAGAAATAAAAAAGTCATCTTACCGCAGGAGTTTGAAATCGTAACTGAAGTTACAAAAGCACTGTCTCATGTCGGAGCGATAGTTCCGGTATATCAGGAAACAAGAGGACTTTCGAGTAAGACAATTCGTGAAAAGATTCTATTTGTAATGAATCAATTTAAAGAAATTGATCCAGAAGGTTTAGAATTTTTACCTCAGAAAATAATTGAAATAAACGGATTACTGTCCGAACAGTCCGCTTATATAAAGGCTCATAAACCACTTTCTGTGCAGGAGATCAAGGACGCAAGACACAGATTAGCCTTCGACGAACTATTCATACTTCAACTAGCCGCGCACCTTACACGACAACAATGGGATGAGGAAAAGGTCGGTACGCCTATGAAGATCGATTTGATAAAAAAGGACATAGAGTGGTTTATTTCTTCACTGCCATTTACGCTTACAAATGCTCAGAAAAAGTCAATCGATGAGGTAATGGGGGATCTGTCTAAGTCAAAACCAATGAACCGGTTTTTACAAGGAGACGTAGGGTCGGGAAAAACAATAGTTGCAGCGGTAGCTGCATTCGCTTCATTTCTCAACGGTTATAAAACTCTAATTATGGCACCGACCGAGATACTTGCACAACAACACTACGCCACATTTCAAGAACTTTTCAAAAATACTAAGGTAAAGGTCGCTCTAGTAACCGGTGGAAAGTCGTTTAAGGTATCTAGTATCTCGAATACAGGGAAAATGCCAAATACGGAATACGCTTTACGAAATACAGATATAATCATCGGCACCCACGCATTACTTCACAAGAAGTTTGAGATGAATAAAATCGGTCTCGTAGTCATCGACGAGCAGCATAGATTTGGAGTAAAACAACGATCACAACTGAAGCAACTTGGCATTAATCCGCATCTTCTAACGATGACTGCCACGCCTATTCCTCGAACTGCAGCTCTCACAATTTTTGGCGAGCTCGATATGTCAATTATCGATGAGATGCCGTTGGATCGACTTAACGTAAAGTCTTGGGTAGTTCCTTCGTCGAAAAGAACCGCTGCATATGGTTGGATCGAGAAACAAATACAGAAAGGTGATCAAATTTTTGTAATTTGCCCTCTCATTGATGAATCCGAAAATGAGTCTCTTGCATCAACTAGAGCGGCTCAAAAAGAATTCTCAACGCTCTCTCAGTCAATTTTCCCGAATCGAAAACTTGCATTAATTCATGGAAAAATGAAATCGATAGAAAAAGAACTAATCATGAAATCCTTTAAAAGTGGGGATGTCGATATTCTTGTATCCACTTCGGTTGTTGAGGTAGGAATAGATATACCGAACGCAACGGTAATCATAATTGAAGGGGCTGAACGTTTTGGTCTAGCTCAATTACATCAACTTAGGGGACGCGTAGGAAGAGGAAAAAAACAGTCCTACTGTCTTCTTTTTACCTCGGACTTAATACCAGTTCAGACCCCTCGCCTTTCATTTTTCGCTGCTCATCCTAAAGGAATTGACATATCAGAGTACGATCTACAACACCGTGGAGCAGGTGAGATCTACGGTACTCAGCAGCATGGATATAGCGATTTAAAAATTGCATCCTTATCGGACTATTCGCTTATTCAAAAAACCCGGGAGGCTGTTAAAATTTTTACGACGGAGTATCAACTGAAGAACTTCCCCAATCTGCAAGAAAAAATAAAGGCCTTAACGATAGAGTCGATTGCCCGCGACTAAATCGTGGGTTGTGTATCGTGTAGCGCAAATCTCAAGACCTTGCGTTCTGCCTGCCGGCAGGTAGGCGATTTACAATTCTCGCAATCCGCGATTATTTAATAGAGGTTGTAAGACTGTAGATTGGAGTTATGATTGAAAAAACTAAACCTCCGACGCTAATTCCAAGAACCACGAGAATTGCTGGTTCTATAAGCGTGGTCATTGTTTTAATAGCCAACTCTGACTCGAATTCAAAATAGCGAGAAAGCCTACCTAAAGTGTCGTCAAGATGACCGGTATTTTCCCCGACAATTGCCATCTGAGTAAGGATTGGAGGGAATAGTGGCTCATCACCAAATGCGCTACCAAGCGACTGACCTTTCTCTACCTTCTTATATACTCGTCCAAACGACTCCTTATATACGAGGTTATCCGTGGTGTCAATGACGATACTTAGACCCTCAAGAATTGAGACACCTGAACCAATAAGGATTGAGAGCGTTCTTGTACTATCCACGAGCGATCCCATTCTGATTACCTGCTTAACAATCGGAAGTTTAATAACTGTCGAGTCCATCATGTATTTACCAGATTTAGTTTTAAGATATTGACGCAGGGCAACAACTCCCCCAACAACAGCGACAATAATTAATGGCCAAAATGCGGCTGAAAAACTAGAAACTGCAATTAAAATCTTTGTCGAAAATGGTAACTCCACCTGAAAGTTCTTATACAAATCTAGTAATTTTGGGATAACGAACGTAATCATCACAAACATAACTCCGATCATTGCGGCAACAACTACAGCGGGATATATTAATGCTCCACGAAGCTTCCCCCTAAACTCCCGTTGCTTCTCAAGGTTTTCGGAAAGCTTAAGAAGAATATCTGCAAGCTTTCCCGATGCCTCACCCGACTTAACAAGTGATATATACAAATTCGGAAAATACTGAGGATACTGTCTAAGTACAAAAGACATCGAGTTACCACCTTTAATCTGGTTCTCGACGTCGATCACAACTTTACGAAGAGATTCCTTTGTGATTTGCTTTCTTAAAATTATGAGAGCTTCTATAAGAGTCAGACCGGCGTTTAACATGATTGCAAGTTGTCGTGTAAGATCCACGATGTCATTGAAGGTAACACGATTAAAGTAACCGTCAAACAGTGAAGTGCCCGATCCAGACGCCGACTTTACGCTGACTATGAAGTAGTCCTTGCTTCTCAAAAAGGCAATGGCGTCTTCCTGACTTGAGGCATCAATTGTCTTCGACTCAAGCTGACCATTTTTTATAGCCCTATACTTATACTGCATTTTAAAATAAAGAATAGATATCTAATACTTAATGATTTATACGGCGTATTTTTCTAAATCTTTAGGTCGTAGAGCGTAAGCCTCGGCTGTCTGTTTACTAATTTTACCTTCTTTAAGGAGTTGAGCCAAATATCTCTCAAAGAAAATAAAGCCCTCACTATCTGAGGTTTGTAATACGTTGTCTAATAGATATGGCTTTCCATCTCTGATAATCGATGATACTGCAGAGTTGTTATACAACAGCTCAACGGCTGGAATTCTACCTCTTACATCCGAACGTGGAAGTAATCTTTGCGAAACTATTGCCTTCAATGCACCCGCCAACTGAGCTTTAACTTGATTTTGTTGATGAGATGGAAACATATCGATAATACGATTTATTGTTTCTGGAGCTGAGGTGGTGTGAAGTGTTGAGAAGACTAAGTGTCCTGTCTCTGCGATGGTTAAAACGAGCTGTGTTGATTCATAATCTCGCATTTCTCCAACCAAAACTACATCGGGATCTTCTCGTAAAACCGACCTTAAGGCGATGTTCCATGAATGTGTGTCCTGGTGAAGCTCTCGTTGTGATACTACCGCCTTTCCTTTTGGATATACATATTCAATAGGGTCTTCAATAGTAATAATATGAGCTTGGCGATTGAGATTTACCTGATTAATTATCGATGCTAAGGTTGTACTCTTTCCCTCACCAGTTGGGCCAGTGACGAGAACTAGGCCACTATTATAGTTGGATAGATTTTTAAAATTTGCTGGGAGTAAAAGCTGTTCGACAGTCTGAATTTCTGCAGGAATAAGCCTCATGGATGCACCGATCGTATTTCTCGAGTGGTACACATTAATCCTGAACCGATCTGTGTCCTTTTCATAGCCAAGATCTATCTCTTTATTTACCGCTAGATTTTCTTTTTGTTCGTTGGTTAGAATTGAGTTTATTAGGGCGGCCGAGACCTCTGGAGTCAGTAGGGGAAGACTCGACATCTGATATAGAACTCCATCGATCCTAAATGATGGATAATAACCAGGAACTAAATGAATATCTGAGGCCTTACGTTCTATTGCTAACTGAAACAACTGATTTATGTCCATACTTTAATATACATTAAATTATAACTACCTAAGTACCCTAATTAATTTTTAACTTAAATAATACCCAAATCTCAGATTTAAAATTTTGTTTATTGGAATTTTTATAGGCCAATTAGAGTACTTAGAAATTTGCTAAACTTCCGCTACACGGAGAACTTCCTCAACGGTTGTGATTCCATCTAGAGCCTTCAGATAGCCATCCTGCTTCATAGTTATCATACCCCCTAAGCGAGCGAGATCCTCTATATCCTTAGCAGTTTTTTGCTGAATGATGAGTTTATTTATTCCTGGAGTTACCATAACCATCTCAAAAATAGCGATCCTTCCTCTGTAGCCTACGTTGTTGCACTCTGCACATCCTTTTCCACGTGCTAACTGAATTGGTACGTGATGTTGATATTTGGCAGGCAGAATGTCACCAAGAACGGTCCTAATAGAGTCCTGTATTTGTTCAACAGGGGTATACCACTCCTTACAGTTAACGCAGATTTTCCGTGTGATTCTTTGAGCGAGAGAAGCATGAAGCACCGACGCTATCAAAAAAGGCTCTGCGCCAAGATCTATAAGACGCGGAATGGCGGTAGAGGCATCGTTTGTGTGCAAGGTTGAGAAAACTAGATGTCCTGTTAGGGCGGCCTGTATAGCAAGCTGAGTTGTTTCTTTATCTCGAATTTCTCCAACCAAGATTATATTTGGATCCTGTCTCAAAAAGGATCGAAGACCGCTTGCGAAAGTAAGACCTGCCTGCACATTTACCTGGACCTGATTGATTCCCGGCATCTGATACTCAACAGGATCTTCAAGTGTAGCAATATTAATACTTGGTTTATTTAATCGTGACAAAATAGAGTAGAGAGTTGTTGTCTTACCAGATCCTGTTGGGCCGGTCACCAATATAATTCCGTAAGGTTTATTGATTGAGGTTTCCATATCTCTGAGCTGCGGACCTCGTAAACCCAACTCTGCAAGTTGAGGGATTCCTCCAGTCTTCTTGAGAAGTCGCATCACAACCTTTTCACCAAAGACTGTGGGAAGTGTTGATATGCGCAGATCAACCTCGTCAATACCGAGTTTAAAACTAAATCTTCCATCCTGCGGAATTCGCTTCTCATCGATCTTCATCTGACTCAAAATCTTTATACGAGATATCACTGCCTCATGGATTACCTTTGGAAGAGATAATTTTTCACTTAAGATTCCGTCAATACGATATCTAACACGAGTCCTATTTTCTTCAGGCTCAATATGAATATCCGATGCTCTGCTCTTAAATGCAAACTCCAGAATAGTTGATACGATTTTTGCAACTGGCGCTTCCTTGATACTTGTTACCGTTTCTTCTATCTGCAACTCTTTTGGTTGGTATTCCTTCAAAGCTGCTTTAACCTCCGGCGAAAGTCCCTGTGTGTACGAGACTGTGAGAGCCTTCTCTATGTCCTCCGCAATTGCGAGTGTAAGAATTATTCTTTTATTAATTTTTTGGGCGATGAAATCACCCATATAGGTATTGTAAGGATCGGCCGTAGCTATATAGAGAGTACTCGTTTCGGTGTCAAAACGAAATGGAATTATGGAATATTTTTTAGCAATAGACTCAGGTACAAGACTGATTGCCTGAGGATCGATTGGAGACGTCGTAAGATCAACGAACGGAATGTTCATAAGCTCGGAAGTAGCCCGAAGCACTTCATGTTTAGAGATTGACGTATGCTCAAGAACGTAGTCATAGATTCCAATATTTTTTTGCAAACTTTCAAGTTCGTATTTATCAGCAATCTGTTGGTCTATGATGGCGTTTTTTACCAACTGTCCAAGCAGTTTTTTCGGTGCGAGATTCATATATTTAATATACTATGTTTTTGCGATACTTTGCAAACTATACTCAAGGTTTAAAAACTAAAAATTTAAAGCCTTAACTCAAGGCGACTGTATATTAATCATTACGGTAATGTTGTTTTAAATTTTAATTTTGAACTTAGAAATATGAATTTTGAAGTTTGAGCTATAATATCTTGATGCTTCCAATCATTTTAGAAACTACTAGCGAAGTTGATCGAAATAATTTTATTGAGGAGTTTATTCTTGAGCAAAAAATCAAGCCGTATAACTGCTTTATTTATGAACCTGAAGCAAAGGAGCTTTCGATAAGGCAGGTAAGAGAGATTATTAACGAGACTAATTTTCACTCCACAGAACCTCGTTTATTTCATATTCTTAATTTTGACACAGCCTCAGCAGAAGCTCAAAACGCCTTTCTAAAGACGCTCGAGGAACATCAGCCACAGCTTAACTTTATTTTATCGGTAGTACAAGCAAGTAATTTATTACCTACAATCCTCTCTCGTTCACGCCTAATAAAACTTCGAGCTCATAAGACAGCCGATCTTAGTGCAAAACTAGAGGTTCTTTTAAAATTGTTAGAATCAGGGAAGCTACCTTCTTTGTTTCAAATCGCAAACCAGATTGGAAAAAATGACTCACTTGTATTTTTCGACTCATTAATAGCTCTCTATCGCGGTCGATTGGGTTCCGATAAAAAAGCAGCTCATATTTTAAGGATGGTTGTCGAACAAAGAAATCTAACGAAACACAACCACATCGATCCTCAAACAACGATCGACTCAGCTCTTATCTCAATCTATAATTCCTACCGTTAGCACTCTCATTTGTTGCAAACTGCTACATACTTGACTCTCTTTCCAAAAACATGTAACTTATATCTAAGGGTACATATATGAATATTACATTCGATGCTATGCGTTCTAAGTTTCGCAATAAGGGATTCAGCCTAATAGAGTTGCTCGTTGTAATTGCGATAATGGGAACCTTAATTACGATTTTACTTCCAAATTTTATAGGAGCGAGACAGAGAGGCCAGGATGCAAGACGTAAAATCGACCTTGAGCAAATTCGATCTGCATTAGAGCAGTACAGAAGCGTGAACGGCTCATACCCAGCTCTCTTGTCAACTCTGACAAGTGGTACTGTATATATAAGTACACTTCCTACAGATCCTCTTAGTGCAAGTGGATATACTTACCAGTACACTCCGCTTCCTGCAGGCTGCACAATAGCTGGACCCACATACTGTACGAACTATACTGTCGGAGCCATCTTAACATCCACTTCCAGTTGTGTAACAACCCCAACCACAACTTGCGGTCCTGCTGCTGCAGTATGCAACTACTGTCTTGGTCCTTTCGGAGCAAAGTAATGTCAAAATTAGAACGTAGAACTTAGAACTTAGAAATATGAATTTTAGAAGAAAAAACAAGCTCTACGCTCTAAGCTCTAATTTTCAAGTAAAGGGTTTTACCCTCATCGAGTTCCTCATTATAATCGGACTTATAGGTATTATGACCGCAGTGTCCATTGCATCATACACATCCTTTTCGGAGTCCTCAAAGCTTAAGAATGAAACACAAAAAATGATGTCAGTATTCTCACTCGCACAGAAAAGAGCAATATCGGGAGATCTAGGTGTGGGATGCACTAACTGTAGTCTCAATAGCTTCACAGTTTCATGGAATAGTACTACACAGCTGTACTCAACTGTCGGCAGTAGAGTTAATGGAGTAAATCCGACCGAAGCATTTGACCAAATCGCATATTCCTTCGATCCTGTAAACAAAAATGTTTCCTTGCTTGATACCGGAAATGTAATCTTTAGTTCCTTAACCGGTGCACCCGATAGCTCAAAAACAATTCGATTAAAGAATATTACGAAAAATGAATGTATGCAGATAGTAATTTCAACAGTTGGACTAATGAGCTCAAGCTCGGTTGTATGTCCTTAAAACTTAGAACTTTTATGAAAATTAAACAAACTGACAAGCTCTACGCTCTACGCTCTAAGCTGCGAGTAAGGGGCTTTACCCTTATCGAGATCTTAATTTTTACTGCTATCGTATCTGTTTTTTTTGTCGTTGCCGCAGCGGTATCGGCATTTTCTCTTCAGGTGATGCGAACAAATGAAAATAAAATCTATGCAACTCATTATGCGGAAGAAGCTATTGAGTGGCTCCGAAATGAAAAAGAAACTACCGGA